>Ga0075367_10000249_pt1 | contig 18331 bp, 17 predicted proteins | sample EndMethybrTD3032_FD_71399 | JGI IMG/M metagenome (GOLD analysis project Ga0075367, IMG submission 71399) | Populus endosphere microbial communities from Tennessee, USA - Endosphere MetaG P. TD hybrid TD303-2 | ecosystem: Host-associated > Plants > Roots > Endosphere | place: USA: Tennessee... | reverse complement strand
TCGTCGGCCGCAAGATCGGGCTGACGTCCGAGTCGGTGCAGCGTCAGGTCGGCGTCGACCGGCCCGACTTCGGCGTCCTGCTGGACGACATGGACGTCACCGGGCTGCCGGCCGTCCCGAGCGGCCGCCTGCTCCAGCCGAGGGTCGAGGCGGAGATCGCGTTCGTGCTCGCCGAGGACCTCGACGAGGACGAGCTCGACCTGGACCGGGTCCGGGCGGCGGCCGGTTACGCGGTGGCCGCACTGGAGATCGTGGACAGCCGGGTCGCCGACTGGGACATCGCGATCACGGACACGGTCGCCGACAACGCCTCCAGCGGGCTGTTCGTACTCGGCCGACAACGCGTCGGACTGGGGGAGTTCACCCCCCGGGACGTGGACATGCGGCTGTACGCCGACGGCGAGCTCGCCTCCGCGGGCGACGGCGCGGCCTGTCTGGGCGACCCCCTCGCCGCTCTGCTGTGGCTGGCCCGCACCGCCCGGGAGTTCGGCGACCCGCTGCGCGCCGGACAGGTCGTCCTCTCCGGCGCTCTCGGCCCGCTCGTCCCTACCCCGCCAGGCATCACCGTACGGGCCGAGATGTCGGGCCTGGGTTCGGTGACCGCGACCTTCTCACCCGAGGAACAAGAAGGATGACGAAGACCAAGGTGGCCGTAATCGGCTCCGGCAACATCGGCACCGACCTGATGATCAAGGTCATGCGCCTGTCCGACACCCTGGAGATGGCCGCCCTGGTGGGCATCGACCCGGACTCGGACGGCCTGGCGCGCGCCGCCCGGCTGAAGGTGCCCATCACCCACGAGGGCGTGGACGGTCTGATCCGCATGGACGGCTTCGACGACATCGAGATCGTCTTCGACGCCACCTCCGCCAAGGCCCATGTCGAGAACGCCAAGCGCCTCGCCCCGTACGGCAAGCGCCTGGTGGACCTCACTCCCGCCGCCATCGGCCCCTACGTGGTGCCCCCGGTGAACCTGGACGAGCACCTTGCCAACGATGTCGACAACCTCAACCTGGTCACCTGTGGCGGTCAGGCCACCATCCCGATCGTCCACGCGGTCAGCCGGGTCACCGCCGTGCCCTACGCCGAGATCGTCGCGTCGATCGCCTCGAAGTCGGCCGGCCCCGGAACCCGTGCCAACATCGACGAGTTCACCGAGACCACGTCCGGCGCCATCGAGAAGGTGGGCGGCGCCCGGCGCGGCAAGGCGATCATCGTCCTCAACCCGGCCGAACCGCCGCTGATCATGCGGGACACGGTGTACTGCCTGATCGGCGACGCGGACCACGAGGCGATCCGGGCCTCCGTCGAGGAGATGGTGGCCTCGGTCGCCGAGTACGTGCCCGGCTACCGGCTCAAGCAGCAGGTCCAGTTCACCCCGGTCCCCGACGGCGACCCCGTCCACACCCTGCTCCCCGACGACATCTCCGAGAAGCCGACCACCAGGGTCTCCGTCTTCCTCGAAGTGGAGGGAGCCGCCCACTACCTGCCCGCCTACGCCGGCAACCTCGACATCATGACCTCGGCCGCCCTGCGCGTCGCCGAGCGCATCGCCCGGCGAGTGACCCCCGAGGTGACCAAGTGACCGACTCTCCAAGGCTCTACGTCCAGGACGTCACCCTCCGGGACGGCATGCACGCCATCCGGCACCGCATCACCCCCGAGTTCGTCTCCAGGATCTCGGCCGCCCTGGACCGGGCCGGCGTGGACGCCATCGAGGTCGCCCACGGCGACGGCCTGGCCGGCGGCAGCCTCAACTACGGACCGGGCAGCAACACCGACTGGGAGTGGATCGAGGCGGCCGCGGACGCCATCGACCGTGCGGTCCTCACCTCCCTGCTGCTGCCCGGCATCGGCACCATCGCCGAACTGAAGCGTGCCCACGCCCTCGGCGTCCGCTCGGTGCGCATCGCGACCCACTGCACCGAGGCGGACGTCGCGGCCCAGCACATCTCCACCGCCCGCGAACTCGGCATGGACGTCTCCGGGTTCCTGATGATGGCCCACATGGCTCCCCCCGAGGCCCTCGCCCGGCAGGCCAAGCTGATGGAGAGCTACGGCGCGCACTGCGTCTACGTCACCGACTCCGGCGGCCGGCTCACCATGGACGGTGTACGCGACCGCATCCGCGCCTACCGCGAGGTGCTCGACCCGGAGACCCAGATCGGCATCCACGCCCACGAGAACCTCTCCCTCTCGGTGGCCAACTCCGTGGTGGCCGTGGAGGAGGGCGTGACCCGGGTCGACGCCTCGCTCGCCGGACAGGGCGCGGGCGCGGGCAACTGCCCGATCGAGCCGTTCGTCGCCGTGGCCAACCTCCACGGCTGGAAGCACGACTGCGACCTGTTCGCCCTCCAGGACGCCGCCGAGGATCTCGTGCGACCCCTGCAGGACCGCCCGGTGCGCGTCGACCGCGAGACCCTCACCCTCGGCTACGCCGGCGCCTACTCCAGCTTCCTGCGGCACGCCGAGACCGCGGCGGAGCAGTACGGCCTCGACGCCCGCACCATCCTGGAGGAGGTCGGCAGGCGCGGCCTGGTCGGCGGGCAGGAGGACATGATCGTGGACATCGCCCTCGACCTGACCACCCAGGGTTGACGCATATTGCGTCGACCTTCGAATAGACCGATCGTCCCAATAAATCGGTGCACGGCTCTATCTCTGCGGTCGGCGTCATTGGTACCTTGACGCCGGCGCCGAACTAGAATTGATTATAGTTTGAGCAGAGAGGCACCGACGATGACGTCTGCCCTTCGCCTGAGCGCGCGATCCTCCGAGCTCGACGGGCCTGCGTTGCCTCCGTCGATGATGGAACGCGTGACGCTGATCATGGACCTTTTCGAAAGTCCGCAGACCCACCTGACACTGGAAACGGTCTCCCGCCGGACCCACCTGCCCCGCTCGACGACCCACCGCATTCTCGACCAGCTGGTCCGGCTGGACTGGCTGCGTCACACGGTGGCCGGGTACACCCTGGGAACCCGTGCGCTCGGCCTGGGCGGCCGGGAGATCGGTCACAGCGCGCTGCGGGCGGCCGCGGCTCCGCACCTGCTGGATCTGGCCGTGCGCACCAGGATGGTGGTCCACCTGGCCGTGCTCGACGGGCCGGAGATCTACTACCTGGACAAGGTGGGCGGCCGGGCCGCCGTGGACATCCCGTCACGGGTCGGCGGCCGGGCCGTCGCCCACTGCACCGGGCTCGGCAAGGCCATGCTCGCCTGGCTCAGCCCGGAGGAGATCGACGCACGGTACGCGCAGGTCATGGAGCGCCGGACGCACCACAGCATCGGCCACCTCGACCAGCTGCACCGTGAGCTCGGCCTGGTGCGCCGCCGCAACGGCCTGGCGATCGACCGGGGGGAGTGTTTCCCCGAACTCGGCTGTGTCGGGATGGCGTTGCGCGGGCCGGAAGGGCCGGTCGGGGCGATCTCGGTGGTCGGGGACGGCCGCTCCTCGCTGGACATCGTGGCCCCGCTGGTGGTCAACGCGGTGCGGGCCGTCTCCGAGGACCTGTTCGGCGCGGCGGAGCCGTACCGCCGGGATGTGCCGGACGAAATCGCCTAGGGCCTGTCAACAGGCCCTAGCCGGGCTCGGTCGGCTGCCACAGCTCGACGCGATTGCCCTCGGGATCGGTGACCCAGCCGAATCGACCGACCCCCTCCATGTCCTGCGTCTCCTCGGCCACGTCCGCGCCTTTGGCGCGCAGTTGCGCGAGCATCGCGTCGAGGTCGCGGACCCGGAAGTTGAGCATGGTCTGCTGGGCGGGGGAGCCGAAGTAGTCGGTCCCGGACTCGAACGCCGCGAACACCGTCGGCCCGGCTCCCTGCCGCCACAGGCCGTGCTCGTCGGCGTCCAGGCCCAGGCAGTCGCGGTACCACGCGCCGAGGGCCGCCGGGTCCGCGGCCCTCAGGAAGTATCCACCGATTCCCAGCACACGTTCCATGCCACCATCCTGCCAGTACGGCGGTCAGGCGGCCCGGCACGGTGCTGTCACCACGCCGTCCAGCCCCCGTCCACGGTGACCGTCGTACCCGTCACGAAACGGGAGGCGTCCGAGGCGAGGAAGACCGCGGCGCCGCCCAGTTCCTCGACGCTGCCCACCCGGCCCAGGGGAGTGCCCCGCACGATCCGCTCACCCCAGCGGCTGTCCAGCAGGCCCGAGCTGAGGTCCGTACGGAAGTAGCCGGGCGCGAGGGAGTTGACCCGCACGCCACGGTCGGCCCACTCGACCGCGAGGGCCTTGGTGAGCGCCTCGACGCCGCCCTTGCTCGCGGCGTACGCGGCGATCCGCTCGAAGCCGGTGCTCGCGTGCACCGAGGAGACGTTGACGATCGAGCCCGACCCCTGCTCCAGCATGACCTTGCCGGCCTCGCGGCAGCAGTGGAAGGTGCCCCGGAGGTTGATGTCGAGCACCCGTCCGAAGTCCTCGTCGGTGACGTACTCGCTGCGGGTGAAGTGCGGACTGATGCCGGCGCAGTTGACGACGGCGTCCAGCCGCCCGGTCGTCTCGGTGATCCGCGCCACCGTCGTCCGGACCGCGTCCGAGTCGGCGACGGAGGCGGGCAGCACCAGCACCTTGCCGCCGTGTCCGGCGAGTTCGGCCTCCAGGCTCTCCAGGTCCGCGGCCGTCCGGGCGGTCACCGCCACGTCCGCTCCGGCCTGGGACAGCGCGACCGCCACGGCTCGGCCGAGGCCCTTGCCCGCGCCGGTCACCCAGGCGGTTCTGCCGTCGAGGCGCAGGTCGGTGTTGACGTCGGCCATGGTTCAGCCCTCCACGGGGATGTCGCGCAGGGTCCGCTTGAGGACCTTGCCCGAGGGGGTACGGGGGAGTTCGTCGACGACGTCGAAGCGGACCGGCACCTTGAACTTGGCCAGCCGCCCCAGACAGAACTCCCGCAGCTCGTCGGCGCCGGCGCCCGCTCCGGGCCGGAACACCACGAAGGCGCGCGGGACCTCGCCCCAGCGAGGGTGGGTGAGGCCGACCACCGCGGCCTCCAGGACGGCGGGGTGCTCGTACAGGACGCGCTCGACCTCGGGCGTGGCGATGTTCTCGCCGCCGGAGACGATCATGTCCTTCTTGCGGTCGTCGATGAAGAGGAAGCCGTCCTCGTCGACGTGTCCGATGTCCCCGGTGTGGAACCAGCCGTCCCTGAGCGCCGCGGCCGTGGCCTTCTCGTCGCGCCAGTAGCCCGCGAAGACCTTCGGGCCGCGCAGCGTGATCTCGCCGAGCTCGCCGGCCTGGACCTCCGTGCCGGTGTCGTCGACGATCCGCACGCGCGTGTGCGGCACCGGACGCCCGACCGAGCCCAGCTTGGACAGCGCGTGCTCGCGGTCGAGGAAGGTGTCGCCGGACACGGTCTCGGTGAGGCCGTAGGCGTCGGCGAACCAGGCGTTGGGGAAGGCGTTCATGATGCGCCGCAGGACCGGCTCGGGAGTCTTCTCGCCGCCGCCCAGGACGAAGCGGACCGACTTGGTGTCGTACGACTCCCGGTCGGGCACCTCCAGGACCGCGTTGACCATGGCGGGTGCCAGCCAGGCATTCGTCACCCGGTGCTCATGGATCGCCCGCAGAACGCCCTCCGGGTCGAACTTCCGCTGGAGCACCACGTTTCCGCCCGAGTAGAGGACGCCCAGGGCCGGCATGTCCAGGCCGCCCACGTGATAGAGCGGTCCGCAGACCAGCGTGGTGTCGGCCGCGGTCAGGCCGAAGTGGACGATGTGGGCCAGGTTCTTGGCCTGCACGTTCCCGTGGGTGATGCGCACTCCCTTGGGCCGTGACGTGGTGCCCGAGGTGTACATCAGCCGCTGGAGGTCGTCGGGGCCGACGTCCACCGGCTCCACGTGGGCACCGTGATGCCGGTCGAGGAGGGCCTCGTAGCCGGTCCACTCCTCCGACGGGGGCTCGCCGCCGACGAGCAGCCGGTGCTCGAGGTCACCCAGCTTCGCGGCGATGCGATCCACGGGCCGCAGGAACTCCGGCTCGGTCACGAGCGCCTTCGCCTGCGCGTGGCCCAGGATGTACGCCCATTCCTCCTCGGACAGGCGGTAGTTCAGGGGCAGGAACACCGCCCCGACACGATTGACCGCGTAGAGCAGTTCCAGGAACTCGGGCCGGTTGTAGAGCAGCAGAGCCACCACGTCGCCGCGCCCGACGCCCAGCTCGGTCAGACCGGCGGCCAGCCGGTTCACCCGCTCATGGAGTGCGCGCACCGTCAGACGGCGGTCCTCCTGTGTCACGACCACGGCCTCCGGCCGCTGGGCCAGGTGGTAATCGAGGATGCTCGAGAAATTGTGCACGGCGACTCTCCGGCTCGGCGGCCGGGATTGTCCCGACCGGTCGGTTGCCCGTTACCAAGATTTAGTGTACCTCTTGGTCTATAAAACGTTGAGCCGCACTTTACGACGGAGCCCACTGGCCGACAACCATCCGGACGGGCCGAGTCGCTTCCCCCACCGAGGAGGGCCACGTGCCTCGCATCCGCCTCGACACCGACGGACCCGTCGTCACGGTCCGCCTCGACCATCCACCCCTGAACGCCTTCGACACCGAACAGCGCCGTGAGCTGGCCGCTGTCGTGCGCGAGTTGGCGGACGACAGTGGCGTGCGGGCCGTCGTGCTGTACGGCGGCGAGCGGCTGTTCGCCGCCGGAGCGGACGTCAAGGCGCTGGCCCTGATGGACGCCGAGGAGGTCAGAGGCTGGAACCGGGCGTTGCAGCGGACCTTCGACGAGGTGGCACGGCTGCCCGTGCCCGTCGTCGCCGCGATCACCGGGTACGCCCTCGGCGGCGGCCTCGAACTGGCCCTCGCCGCCGACTACCGGCTGGCCGCCGGCGACGCGATCCTCGGCCAGCCGGAAGTGCAGCTCGGCATCATCCCGGGCTCGGGCGGCACCCAGCGGCTCACCCGGCTGATCGGGCCGTCACGGGCGAAGAACCTGCTGATGACCGGCCGCCGGGTGGATGCCGAGGAGGCCCTGCGGCTCGGCCTCGTCGACGAGGTCGTGCCCCCGGGCGAGGTTCATGACGCCGCCCTGCGGTATGCCCGGCAGCTCGCCGAGGGGCCCGCCGCGGCCCTGGAGGCGATCAAGGAGGCCGTGGACCACGGCGCCGACACCGCGCTGTCGGCCGGGCTCGCGCTCGAACGGTCCCTGTTCACCGGGGTGTTCGGCACGGTGGACGCCGCCGTCGGTATCCGGTCCTTCCTGGAACACGGCCCGGGCAAGGCCCGCTTCGAGGGACCCGCGCGGGACAACTGACCGCGCCGGGACGGTCGTACGACACGAAAAGGGGTGGAGACGATGAGGGCGCTGCGCTGGCACGGTGCGCACGATCTGCGGCTGGAGGAGGTCCCGGACCCGCCGGAACCCGGGCCGCACGAAGCCGTGGTCGAGGTGGCCTGGTGCGGAGTGTGCGGCACCGACCTGCACGAGTTCCTCGAAGGCCCGCACATGATCCGCCTCGGTCCGCATCCGTTCACCGGGGCCAGTCCGCCGCTCGCGCTCGGCCACGAACTGAGCGGCACGGTGGTCGCGTTGGGCCGGGCGGTCCCCGGCATCGCGATCGGTGACCGGGTGACCGCCGACCCCGTGTGGCGGTGCGGTGTCTGCTTCTGGTGCGCGCGCGGCGAGTACCACATCTGCCCGAAGAGCGGCTCGATCGGGCTGGCCTCGTCCGGGGCCTTCGCCGATCTCGTCACCGTGCCGATCGCCGGGCTCACCCGGCTGCCCGACAACGTCAGCGACGAGATGGCGGCCGTCGCCGAACCCCTGGCCGTGGGCCTGCACGCGGTCGCCCGGGCCGGCGTGCGTCCCGGCGACAACGTGCTGGTCGTCGGCGGCGGCCCCATCGGTTTCGCCGTCGTCCTCGCGGCCCGTCTCGCGGGCGCCGCCGGGCTGTACGTCAGCGAACCCCTCGAGGAACGCCGGGAGAAACTCCTCGAAGTCGGCGTCACCGAGGCCTTCGACCCGCGCGAGACCGACGTACGCCGAGAGCTGTTCCTGAGGACCGGCCGCATCGGCCCGGACGTCGTCATCGACGCGACCGGCGTCCCCGCGCTCGCCGCCCAGGCGGTGGCCACCGTCCGGCGCGGCGGGCGGGTCGTGCTCGCCGGTGTCGGACACGGCAGCGTCGAGTTCGACATGGGTCAACTCGTCTTCTACGAACGGTCGGTGGTCGGCACACTCGGCTACAACTTCGACATCCCCCGAGTGATCGACCTGATGAGCACCGGGCGCCTGGACGCCTCGCCGCTGATCACCGGACGTTTCCCGCTCTCGGAAGGAGCCGGGGTCTTCGCGGACCTGGCGGCCGACCGCGCAAGGCACCTGAAGGTGCTGCTGACCCCGAAGGGATAAGTGCCATGGATTTCGACCTGCCGGAGGAGACGCAGGACCTGCAGGACATGGTCCGCGAGTTCGCGGCCAAGGAGATCACCCCGAACGCGGCCGAGTGGTCGGAGAACGAGCAGTTCCCGACGCACATCTTCACCAAGCTCGGCGAACTCGGTCTGATGGGCATGCTGGTGCCGGAGGAGTACGGCGGAGCGGGCTCCGACACCGTCTCCTACGTCGCGGTCATGGAGGAACTCGGCGCAGCCGACCAGTCGGTGGCCTCCTCCTGGAACGCCCACTCCACCATCGCCACCCTTCCGCTGCTGACCTACGGCACCGAGGAGCAGAAGCGGCGCTGGCTGGCCCCGCTGGCCCGGGGTGAGGCCATCGGCGCGTTCGGTCTGACCGAGCCCGGCGCCGGCTCCGACGCCGCGGGCATCACCACCACCGCCCGCCGGGCGGACGGGGGTTGGGTGATCAACGGCACCAAGATGTTCATCACCAACGCCGGCACCGAGATCAGCCAGGGCGTCACCCTGCTGGCCACCACCGGCCGGGACGAGGACGGGCGGAAACGGTTCGCCACCTTCTACGTGCCGACCGGCGCCCCCGGGTACACCTGCGGGGCCAAGCTGAAGAAGCTCGGCTGGCACGCCATGGACACCCGGGAACTGGTCTTCGACGACTGCTGGATCTCCGACGACCACCTCGTCGGCGAGGAGGGCGGCGGACTGCGCCAGTTCCTCTCCGTGCTCGACAAGGGCCGTATCAGCGTGGCCGCGCTGGGGCTGTCCCTGGCGAAGGCCGCGCTCGCGCTCGCCGTCAAACACGCCACGGAGCGGCACCAGTTCGGCCGCCCGCTGTCGTCCTTCCAGGCGGTGGCGCACAAGATCGCCGACATCGGCACGGAGTTCGAGGCCGCCCGCTGGATGGTCTACCGCGCCGCCTGGCTCGCCGACCAGGGCCGTCCGTACGGCAAGGAGGCCGCCATGGCGAAGCTCTACGCCTCCGAGGTCGCCAACCGGGCCGCCTCCCAGGCGGTGCAGATCCACGGCGGCTACGGCTATGTGCGGGAGTCGGAGGTCTCGCGGTTCTACGCCGACGCCAAGATCCTGGAGATCGGTGAGGGCACGAACGAGATCCAACGCGATGTCATCGCACGGGCGTTGGTGAAGCAGGCGTGAGAGGCGAAGGGGCCCGCGGCGGGTGCGGCGGGCCTCTCGGTCACCCTGCCACCGGAGCGTCCCGCCACTCGGCCTCGGGGTCGAGCGGCAGGTCGGGGCGGTCGCGCTTGAACGCCGCCGCCCGCTCCTCCACGTCCGGCAGGGCGGCGCCCGGCGCGCCGAAACCGCGCAGCAGGGTGTCGCAGTACTCCCGTGACAGCTGCGCGGCGTTCCAGCGGCCGCCCGGCCTGACCCACTGATAGGTGTGGTTGTGCAGGTTGAGGAACTGCAGGGTGGCCAGCCGCGCCGGTGTCGCACGGAAGTCGCCGTTCGCGGCGGCTTCCGTGAGCAGCCCCGTGACCAGCCCTTCGAACTCGGCGCGCTGGGCGAGCAGGGTCTCGAGGTAGTCGCCGGTGAGGTTGCGGTAGTCGTGCTCGTAGACCCAGATGTGGTCGAGCCTGCGGAAGATGATCGTGAGCAGCGACTCCGAGAGCAGGCGCAGCCGCAGCAGGGGGTCGGCGTCGAGTTCGGCGATCTGCCGGGCACGGGCCAGTAACGGGTCCATCACCCGGGACTGGATCTCCACGAGCAGGTTCTCCTTGGACCCGATGTAGTAGTACAGCGCACCCTTGGCGAGTCCGACCGCCCGGCCCAGGTCGTTGACGGAGGTCGCCGCGTAGCCCTGGCGGGCGAACAGTTCGGCCGCCGTGTCGATGATCTTCTGGCGCCGGATCTCGTAGTCCGGACCATGGCCCGGTGGTCTGGCCATCGCTTCCCTCCCCGCCCGATCAAGAGTTTGATAGACCAGACGGTACATTAAAAGTAGGACTCAGGCGGCGCGGTTGTGTGCCGCCCGCGCCGGCATTGCGAGGACGCGCATGACGACCGAGGCACCACAGCAGACCGTGACCGGGACCGCGCACGCGGATCAGCTTCTGGAGATGTACCGCCGGATGCGCCGTATCCGGCGTTTCGAGGAACGGGCGTCGGAGCTGTACAAGGCGACGGAAATACCCGGCTTCCTCCATCTGTCGATCGGCCAGGAGGCCTCCGCCGTGGGCGCCTGCTGGCCGCTCGGCCCACGGGACGGCATCACCTCCACCCACCGCGGCCACGGCCACGTCCTGGCCAAGGGCCTGGACTCGGCGTCGATGATGGCCGAGCTGATGGGCAAGGAGGCCGGGACCTGCCACGGCCGCGGTGGTTCGATGCACATCGCCGACCCGGGCCTCGGGATCTACGGAGCCAACGGGATCGTGGGCGCGGGGCTCCCGATCGCCGCCGGGGTGGCGACCGCGGCCAAAATGCGCGACGCGGGCGACGTGGTCGTGGCCTTCTTCGGGGACGGCGCGGTCGCGCAGGGCATGTTCCACGAGGCGGTCAACCTGGCCGCCGTATGGGACCTGCCGGTCGTCTTCCTCTGCGAGAACAACCACTACTCGGAGTTCTCGCCCGCCGCCGACCAGCACCGGGCCACGCTCTCCGCCCGCGCGGCGGGTTACGGGATCGGGTACGCGCACGTGGACGGCAACGACGTACTCGCGATGACGGGCCTGATGACCGACGTGGTGGCGCGGCTGCGGGCGGGTGGCGGTCCGGTCCTCGTGGAGGCGGAGACCTATCGCTGGCACGGCCACTACGAGGGCGACCCGGAGCGCTACCGCAGCGCCGAGGAGGTCGCCGCGGCCAAGGAACGCGACCCGCTGCTGGTGGCGCGCAGGCATCTGGCGGCGGCCGGAGTGCCGGCCGCACAGGCCGACGCGGTCGACGAGGAGATCGACAAGGAGATCGAGGCAGCGGTGCAGTGGGCCAGGAGCCTGCCCGAGCCCGCCCCTGAGACGCTCTACGACCATGTCTCGGCGCCGCGTCCCGTCGTAGCCGAACCCGCTCCGGCCGACGGCGAGATCTTCCGCTCCATGGACGCCGTACGCCTGGCTCTGGAGCATGAACTCACCGCTGATCCGAGCGTGTTCGTGGCGGGCATCGACGTCGGTGCGGGCGGCAACGTCTTCGGCCTCACCCGCGGTCTGGCGCAGGCCTTCCCGGGCCGGGTGCGGGACACGCCGATCAGCGAGAGCGCGATCCTCGGTACGGCCGTCGGGGCGGCCATGGCCGGGATGAAGCCGGTCGTCGAGATCATGTACATGGACTTCATCGGCGTCGCCCTGGACATGCTCCTCAACCAGGCCGCGAAGCTGCGCTTCATGACCGGCGGCCGGGCCTCCATGCCCCTCGTGGTACGCACCCAGTTCGGCGCGGGCCGCTCCTCCGGCAGCCAGCACTCCCAGAGCCTGGAGGCGCTGCTCGCGCACATCCCCGGGCTGACGGTGGTGATGCCGTCCAACCCGGCCGACACCTATGGGTTGTTGAGGGCCGCGATCCAGGACCCCAACCCGGTCGTCTTCGTCGAGAACCGGCTGCAGTACGGCCTCAAGGGCCCGAAGCCGCCGGTCGACCACATGATCCCGCTGGGCCGCGCGAAGGTGGTCCGGGAGGGCACCGACATCACGCTCGTCTCCTGGTCGCGGATGGTCCAGGAGTCCCTCGCGGCCGCCGAGTCGCTCGCCGGGGAGGGCGTGAGCGTGGAGGTGATCGACCTGCGTACGGTCGCCCCGCTGGACCGGGAGACGGTGCTCGCCTCCCTCGCCAAGACCAACCGTCTGGTCATCGCGCACGAGGCGGTACGGGACTTCGGTGTCGGCGCCGAGCTGGCGGCGCTCGCCGTCGACGAGGGCTTCTGGCACCTGGACGCGCCCGTCACCAGGGTCGCGGCGCCGGCGATGCCCGCCCCGTACGCCCCCTCGCTCGAGCGGCTGTGGCTTCCCTCGCGCGACACCATCGCCGAGACGCTGCGGCGCATCGCGGCGGTGTGAATCACCGTGGACACGAGAGATGGCCCCGGGACCTGGACTGGTCCCGGGGCCATCCCCTTTGTGTCGTCCGGCGCCGCCCCCGGCCATATCGGCAGGACTGGCCGTGGGCGGCGGCGGTCGCCGGTCGCCGCCGTGTCAGACGGTCGCGACCGGGGTGAGCGGGCTGCCCTGGGTGCCGGGCAGGTTCAGCGGGGGAGCGGTGAGCAGGAAGCGGCTGCGGTCGTGCTCGCGCAGCCAGGCCGCGAGGTCGTGCAGGTACCACAGCTCGCCCATGGGGACGCCGAGCTTGAACAGGCACAGGTGGTGCAGCGGAAGCAGGGTGTGCGGGCCCTGGGCCCGGGTGACGCCCACGCCCTCGATCGCGTAGTTGTCCGAGGCGATCGCGGAGATCTGCGACTCGGCGACCCAGTCGAGCAGCTTCGGGTCGTCGGCGTCGAGGTAGGCCGCGGTCTGGTGGATGGCGACCGGGTCCGGGTTCTTCGCCCAGGACAGGACCTTGGTGGCGAAGCCCGTGTGCAGCAGCAGGATGTCGCCGGGCTCCACCACGACGTTGTCGGCCGCCATGATCTCCTGGAGCTGCGCGAAGTTGACCGGCTGGTAGTCGGTGCCCAGGTGGTGGGCGATGTCGATGAGGACACCACGCCCCTGCACGCCGTGCTGCGCCATGTGCTCCAGGCCCAGATGGCGGGCGAAGCCGATGCTGCCGCTGCCGTCGCCCTTGGCGTCGTCCTGCGGTCCGACGATGTCGGCGTCCGCGCGGTAGCCGTTGTAGTAGATCGCCTCGGCCACCCCGTCGCCGTCGGCGTCGAACTCGGCGCCCTGGTGGGCGAGGGCGTCCCACTGGGTCGAGTACTGCAGCCACAGCGTCACCACGTCGTCCGACCACACGTCGATCAGGTCGGGGTCGAAGTGCTCGCTCGCCTTGATGTTGTAGAAGACGTCCTGCTTGTGCTGGAGGTCCTCGGTGGGCCTCAGGATCGGCGGGTAGCGGCGCTGGTTGAGCGAGGTGCCGCCCGGATAGTCGAGCGGCAGGCTCAGGCTGAAGGTGACCCCGTGCTCGACCTCCCGCACACCCTGCAGGACCTTCTCGGCGGTGAGCAGGTTGATGCGCCCCAGCTCGTCGTCCTCACCGAAGTCGCCCCAGGTCGAACCCGGCGGCCGCTGCTTCCAACGCTTCGTCACGATAAACGCCTCCTTAGGCGACGGTCCCCGTCGACAGTCGTCCGCATGCTATTTCGAATGGACCGGTCGGTCAACAACTCTGACGACTTGGAATTTTGGCCTTCATATTGCTCGTCAGGATCAATAGACTGACTGGTCGAAACACCTACCACTTGGAGCTGCAATGAGCGAATCCACACAGGCGTGGGTCGCGGCGGGCGTACGCGCCGTGATCGGGGCGCACACCCAGGCCCAGGACGCCGGCCGTACCGACGACATCGTCGCGCTGTACACGCCCGACGGGGTCCTGGAGCTTCCGGGCACGGACCCCGTCCAGGGGCATGACGCCCTGCGCGAGGCCTTCAAGGGCTGGGCCCCCACGCAGCCGCAGCTGCACATGGTGACCAACACGATCGTCGCCTCCGACGGTCCCGACGAGGCGACCGCGTCCAGCGACGTGGTCTTCTTCCAGCGCGGCGAGGCGGGCTGGGCGCCGCTGGTGACGGGCCACTACGAGGACACCTTCCGCCGCGTCGACGGCAAATGGCTGCTGCAGCGGCGCGTGACCACCTACCAGGTCTAGCCGCCGATCCCGCCCCGCTCCACCGCCAGCCTCCTTTCACGTCTCCCGAGAGAGAAGACACATGACCATCTCCGCAGAAGCCGCCCTGGCCGGTGTCCAGGCCGTCATCGCCACCTACGCCCAGAACATCGACTCCGGAAACACCGACGTCGTCGCCGACCTGTTCACCGAGGACGGGGTCGCCGAGATCGAGGGCCAGGGCACCTTCGAGGGCCGCGAGACCATCCGCAAGGTCTACGGGCAGTTCTCGCCGCAGGCCCCGCAGCTGCACCTCGTCGGCAACACCGTGCTCACCTCCGCGCCCGGCGAGGAGGTGACGGCCACCAGCAACCTGGTGTTCTTCGCGCGTGGCGAGGAGGGCTGGGGCGTGCAGCTGGTCGGGACCTACGAGGACACGGTGGTCCTCGTGGACGGCGAGTGGAAGTTCCGCAAGCGCGTCACGAAATTCCTGTAGGAGCGAGCCCCGAACGACCGGACGCCGGTGCCCCCGATCCACGGGTGGCACCGGCGTTCCGCCTGCTCAGGCCTGCTGCTCAGCCGCCTTGGCGAAGCCGAAGGCCGGGAAATCGTTCTCGACGGACTCCCGGATCAGCTCCTGGAGCTTGTACCGCCCCATGGGGTTCAGCAGCTGCTTGACGGCCTTGCCCGGGATGTTGGCGCCGTAGAAGTAGCTGCTCTTGAGGAAGGTCAGCTGGGCCTCGTTGTCGTTGACGAGATCCGTCCACTCCTGCTCGGCCGCGTCCGTGACCGCGACGACGTCGTGGCCGTGGTCGCGGGCGTGGACGAGCAGGTCCATCACGTAGTCGACCTGGTCGCCGGAGTAGCGCGGGTTGTTGCCGAGGGCGCCGTGCGGGCCGCCGGGGAAGTAGAAATTGGGGAAGCCCGCGGTCGCGATCCCGAGGTAGGTGGACGGGCCGTCCGCCCAGTACTCCTTCAGTCCGAGACCCTGCCGGCCCTGCACCCCCAGCCGGTTGAGCGCGCCGGTGCCGAAGTCGTAGCCGGTCGCCCAGATGATGATGTCGAACTCCTGGTGTCCCTCGGAGGTCTCGATCCCGGTCTCGGTGATACGCACGATCGGCGTCTCGTTGATGTCGACCAGCTCGACGTTCGGCTTGTTGTACGCCTCGTAGTAGCCGGTGCCGAAGGGGGGCCTGCGGCCGCCGTAACCGTGGCCCTTGGGGATCAGCTTCTCGGCCGTCGCCGGGTCCTTGACGATCGAGCGGATCTTGTCGGCGATGAACTCGCAGAACTCCTCGTTGACCGTGGGGTTCGTGGTCATGTCGTAGTAGTGCTCGGAGAGCTTGGTGAAGCCGGGGCTGTTCCACTTCTGCTCGTAGAACTCCTGGCGCTGCTCCGGGGTGTCCTCCAGGCCCGAGCGCATCGTGATCTGGTGCAGGAAGCCGCTCGGCGAGGTGTTGAGGGTGTCCCGGATGTTCTCGAAGTCGCCCTTGAGCTGCGCCTGTTCCTCGGCGGTGATCGGCCGGTTGTTGAGCGGGGTGAGCCAGTCGGCGACCTTCTGGTACACCGCCAGGTGCGCGACGTCGTCGGCGATCGCGGGCACGATCTGCACCCCGCTGGAGCCGGTACCGATCTGGGCCACGCGCTTGCCGGCGAAGTCCACCGGGGACTTGGGCCAGCGGCCGGTGTGCTGCTGCTCGCCGCGGAAGTCCGCGCGGCCGGGGATCTCCGGCACGAACGGGACGGAGAGGATGCCGGTCGCCGCGACGACATGGCGGGCCCGGTGCTCGGTGCCGTCCTCGGTGGTCACGGTCCAGGTGGCGGTCGTCTCGTCCCACACCGCCGAGGAGACCTTCGCGCCGAACTCGATGAGCCGGCGCAGGTCGAACCGGTCGACCACGTAGTTGAAGTACCGCTCGATCTCCGGCTGGCCGGCGAAGTGCTCCGACCACTCCCACTCCTCCCACAGCTCCTTGGAGAACAGATAGCCGTAGGTATAGCTCTCGGAGTCGAAGCGCGCCTGGGGGTAGCGGTTCCAGTACCAGGTGCCGCCCACACCGCTGCCCGCCTCCAGCAGCCGCGCCGAGAAGCCCTCCTCCTGGGCCCGGTACAGCTGGTAGATGCCGGTGACACCGGCGCCGATGACCAGCACGTCGACAAGGCCGCCGAGGCCCTGGTCCGCTCCGCCGGTCCTGGTGGTTTCGCTCATGTGCTCTCCCGCGTGAGCCTGGATCGATCGATCTGTCGACCGGTCGGTCTAATATTGAGGGTGAGAGTAGAGGAGGCGGTGGATTCCTTCAATGGATGCGAATCTCGCCTGAGAGATTGATTGTACCGACCGTCTGGTCTAACTTTCCGCTCAGGGACGCGAAGCCGCGCAACGGGAGTCAGTCATGAGTGACAAGAGCGTCGAGGAAACCACCGATCTGCGGGCCGCCGGCTGGAAGGCCATGCGGGCCGCCCTGCCCGGCGTGTTTCCCGAGGAAGACGTCGACCTGCGGGACGGCCGCCTCGGCGAGGAGCTCGTCGACATCGGGCTCACCAGTGTCTGGGGCGCCCTGTGGGGGCGCGAGGGGCTCGCCCCGCGCGACCGCAGCCTGGTCACGCTCGGCATCCTCATCGCCCTCGGGGCGGAGACCGAGCTGAAGACCCATGTCCGCATCGCGCTGACGAACGGTCTGACCCAGGAGGAGATCGCCGAGGTCATCTACCACTCCAGCGGTTACACCGGCTTCCCGCGGGCCGTCGGCGCGCGCACCGCCGCCCGCGAGGCGCTGGAGGGCTGACCACGGCCCGGGCCGGGGCCTCGGCCGCCGGCACACCCCACACCACAGCACACGAGGAGCACACATGTCACTGCAGGGAAAGGTCGCGGTCGTCACGGGCGGCGCACGCGGCATCGGACGCGGGATCGCGACCGTGCTCGCGGCCAAGGGAGCCGCCGTGGCGGTCTGGGACCTGAACGCCGAGGGCGCCGAGAAGACGGTGGCCGAGATCCAGGCCGCGGGCGGCAGGGCCGTCGCGGTGGCCGGTGACGCCGCCGACGCCGAAGCCGTGGCCCGCGCCGCGGCCCGCACCCGCGAGGAGTTCGGGCCGGTCTCGATCCTGGTCAACAACGCGGGGACGACCGCCTACGAGCCCTTCACCAGCATCAGCGAAGCCTCCTGGGACCGCATGATCGCGATCAACCTCAAGGGCCCCTTCCTGGTCACCCGGCAGCTGATCCCCGACATGGTCGACGCGGGCTGGGGCCGGATCATCAACATCTCCTCGTCCTCCGCCCAGACCGGCGCCCCGGCCATGGCCCACTACGCCTCCTCCAAGGGCGGCGTCATCGCCCTCACCAGGGCACTGGCGGTCGAGTACATCGAGAAGGGCATCACGGTCAACCACGTCCCGCCGGGCTTCATCGACACCCCGCTGGTGCGCCAGGGCCCCATCGACGTGGAGGCGGCCGCGGCCACGATGCCGATGAAGCGGGCCGGCACGCCCGAGGACGTGGCGCACGCGGTGGCCTACCTCGCCTCGGAGGAGGCGGGCTATGTGACCGGCCAGACGTTCGGCGTCAACGGCGGGCGCTACGTGTACTGACCGGCCCTCTCTTCCGCACCGCACACCGCACGAACTCTGCACTGGAGCCACGCATGAGCATCGAGGACGACGCCAAGGCCCCCGCCCACGTCCTGGTGGTGGGCGCCTCCGCGTCCGGACTGACCACCGCGGAGGCCCTGCGCCGCAAGGGCTACGAGGGCCGGATCACGGTGCTCGGCGACGAACCGCACGCCCCCTACGACCGCCCGCCGCTGTCCAAGCAGGTGCTCTCCGGAGCCTGGGAACCGCACCGGGCCGCCCTGCGCACACAGGAGGTGCTCGACGGCCTGGACGCCGGGTTCGTCCTCGGTGACCCGGCCGTCTCCCTGGACACGGCGACGCGCACGGTCCGGACCGAATCCGGGCGCGAGCTGCACGCCGACGCGATCGTGATCGCCACAGGCGTACGACCGCGCACCCTGCCCGGCCAGGAAGGCCTGACCGGCGTACACGTCCTGCGCACCCTCGACGACTCGCTCGCCCTGCGGGGAGACCTGCTCGGCGCCTCCCGTGTCGTGGTCGTCGGCGAGGGCGTCCTCGGCTCCGAGATCGCCGCCACCGCCCGCACCCTCGGCCTGGACGTCACCCTCACCGGCCCGCTGGACGCGCCGATGGCCCTCCAGGTGGGCCCGCTGGTCTCGGGTGCGCTGGGCGAGCTGCACACCGAGCGGG
>Ga0075367_10000248_pt1 | contig 18367 bp, 21 predicted proteins | sample EndMethybrTD3032_FD_71399 | JGI IMG/M metagenome (GOLD analysis project Ga0075367, IMG submission 71399) | Populus endosphere microbial communities from Tennessee, USA - Endosphere MetaG P. TD hybrid TD303-2 | ecosystem: Host-associated > Plants > Roots > Endosphere | place: USA: Tennessee... | reverse complement strand
CGCCGGTACAAGAGATCACGCATGCGCTTTTCCGTCTATCAGGTCAGCCGCAAGGGCGGCCGCGAAAAGAACGAAGACCGCATGGGCTATTGCTACACGCGTGATGCGGGCCTGTTCGCGCTGGCCGACGGCATGGGCGGGCACCCGGAGGGTGAGGTCGCGTCGCAGCTTGCACTGCAGACGCTGGCGGCGATGTTCCAGCGCGACTGCAAACCGACCCTGGCCGACCCGCTGCGCTTTCTGCACGAATCGATCATCGCCGGCCACCACCAGCTGCTGCGTTACGCGACGCAGAAGGCGCTGATCGACACCCCGCGCACCACCGTCGTCGCCTGCCTGCTGCAAGGCAACGCGGCGTACTGGGCGCACTGCGGCGATTCGCGCCTGTACCTCGTGCGCGGCGAAAAGCTGATCGCCCGCACCCGCGACCATTCGTACTCCGAGCTGCAGCAGACGATGAGCCAGGTCGTTCCGATGAACGACCGCTTCAATCGCAACGTGCTGTTCACCTGCCTGGGCAGCCCTGGCAAGCCGGTTGTCGACACGGTCGGCCCGCTGCTGATGCAGTCGGGCGACCGCCTGCTGCTGTGCTCCGACGGGCTGTGGGGCACGGTCGACGACAACGTGATCACGGAGCAGCTCGCCCGCCGCGACATCTCCGATGCGGTGCCGGAACTGGTCGAGCAGGCGCTGCGCAACGGCGGCGCGAAGAGCGACAACGTTTCGGTGCTTGCCGTCGAATGGGAGGCTGCCGAAGACAGCGACAGCACCAGCGGCATCTCGACCGAGCAGCTCGGCGAAGAGGTGTTCGCCTCGACGATCCAGGCCAGCGTCAACGGCACCGACGCGCCCGACGAGCTCGACGACGCCGAGATCGAGCGCTCGATCCGCGAGATCAACGAAGCGATCCGACGCTCGTCGCAGAAGAAGTAGCCCCTCCCGGGTGACGGCCGGCGTGGCGCATGGCGCGCTGCGACAATAGCGCCCATGACTTTCCAACGTTCGCAAGACCGGGCCGCCAACGCGCTGCGCCCCGTGACGATCCAACGCGCCTACACCCGCCATGCCGAAGGTTCGGTGCTGATCGCCTTCGGCGACACCAAGGTGCTGTGCACCGCGTCGGTCGAAGAAAAGGTGCCGCCGCACAAGCGCGGCAGCGGCGAGGGCTGGGTCACGGCCGAGTACGGCATGCTGCCGCGCTCGACCCACACCCGCAGCGACCGCGAAGCGGCGCGCGGCAAGCAGAGCGGCCGCACGCAGGAGATCCAGCGCCTGATCGGCCGCTCGCTGCGCTGCGTCGTCGACCTGGCGGCGCTCGGCGAGCGCACGATCTCGCTCGATTGCGACGTGATCCAGGCCGACGGCGGCACGCGCACCGCGGCGATCACAGGCGCCTACGTCGCGCTGCACGACGCCGTCAGCTGGCTGCTCGCGCAGGGCAAGATCGCAGCCTCGCCGATCCGCGACGCGGTGGCCGCAGTGTCGGTGGGCATCGTCGCAGGCACGCCGCTGCTCGATCTCGAGTACACCGAAGACTCCACCTGCGATACCGACATGAACGTCGTGATGACGGGCGCCGGCGGCTTCGTCGAGCTGCAGGGCACGGCCGAAGGCGCGGCGTTCTCGCGCGCCGAGATGGACGCGCTGCTGGGCCTTGCCGACAAGGGCATCCGAGAACTCGTGGCTGCGCAGCGCAAGGCGCTCGGGCTTTGAGCTTGGAGCCGGTGCCGTGCGGCTCGTCCTCGCCTCGAACAACGCGAAGAAGCTCGCCGAGCTGAACGTGCTGCTCGCACCGGCCGGCGTCGAGCTGGTCACGCAGGGTTCGCTCGGCATTGCCGAGGCCGACGAGCCGCATGCGAGCTTCGTCGAGAACGCGCTGGTCAAGGCCCGCCATGCGGCGGCGGCCGGCGGGGCGGCAATCGCCGACGACTCGGGCTTGTGCGTCACCGCGCTCGGCGGCGCGCCGGGCGTGATCTCGGCACACTACGCCAATGTCGAGCTGCCGGCCGGTGACCGCGAGGCGCGGCGTCGTCTGCAGGACGACGCGAACAACCGCCTGCTGCTCGAACGCCTCGCCGAAGCGAGCGATCGCCGTGCCCATTTCATCAGCACCTTGATCGCGCTGCGTGCGGCCGACGACCCCGAGCCGCTGATCGCGGTCGGACGCTGGCACGGCGAGATCGTGACCGAACAGCGTGGCAGCGGCGGCTTCGGCTACGACCCGCTGATGTTCATCCCGGCACTCGGCAAGACCGTGGCCGAGCTGCCGCCCGAGGTGAAGAACGCGCACAGCCATCGTGCGATCGCTGCGCGCTCGATGCTGGCGCTCCTGCGCGACGTGTGGCACCTTGGCTGATCCCATTCGCATCGAGCCCTCCGGCGCTGCGCGGCCTGCAGAAACGGTCGACCAGCGGCTCGCCCGCTACATGCGCGCCGGCACGCTGAACCTTGCCGCGCTGCCGCCGCTGTCGCTGTACGTGCACCTGCCGTGGTGCCTGAAGAAGTGCCCCTATTGCGACTTCAACTCGCACGAGTTGCAGGGCGCCGCCGCCGATGAAGCGCGCTACCTGGATGCGCTGCGTGCCGACCTTGAGGTGGCGCTCCCGTTCATCTGGGGCCGGCGTGTGCACAGCATCTTCATCGGGGGCGGCACGCCGAGCCTGTTCGCGCCCGAATCGATCGACCGCCTGCTCGCCGACATCCGCGCCCGCCTGCCGCTCGAGGCGGCGTGCGAAGTCACGCTCGAAGCGAACCCGGGCACCTTCGAGCGCGAGCGCTTCAAGGCGTTTCGCGCGGCCGGGGTCACGCGGCTGTCGGTCGGCGTGCAGAGCTTCGACGATGCCAAGCTCGCTGCGCTCGGCCGCGTGCACGATGCGGCCCAGGCGCGCGCCGCGGTCGAGGAGGCGGCGTCCGCGTTCGACACCTTCAACATCGACCTGATGTACGCGCTGCCCGGCCAGACCCTGGCCGAGCTGGACGCCGATCTGCAGACGGCGCTCGCGTTCGCGCCGCCGCACCTGTCGATCTATCACCTGACCATCGAGCCGAACACCGTGTTCGCGAAGTTCCCGCCGACCGTGCCCGACGATGACCTCGCATCCGACATGCTCGATCGCATCGTCGAGCGCACGGCGGCGGGCGGCCTCGAGCGCTACGAGGTCTCCGCGTTCGCGCGGCCGGGCCACGCGTGCGCACACAACCTGAACTACTGGCAGTTCGGCGACTACCTCGGCATCGGGGCCGGAGCGCACAGCAAGATCAGCTTTCCGCACCGCGTCGTGCGCCAGCAGCGCTGGCGCGAGCCGGCGAGCTACATGGAGCGTGCGCTGGCGGGCAACGCGCTGGCGAGCGACGACGAAGTGGCCCGCTCGGCGCTGCCCTTCGAGTTCATGCTGAACGCGCTGCGGCTGCGCGACGGCTTCGAGCTCCCGCGCTTCAGCGAGCGCACCGGGCTGCCGCTGTCGGCGATCAAGGCGACGCTGGCAGAGGCGGAGCGGCGCGGCTGGATCGAGCGCGATGCGGCGCACGTCCGGCCGAGCGCACGCGGCTTCGACTTCCTGAACGACCTGCAGGCGCTCTTTCTCTGAGCACTTGCGAAGGGCCTTTCGACAGGCTCAGGGCGAGCGGAGATTGGCGTCGAGCACCTGCTGGGCGCGGCCGAACTCGTCCAGCAACCAAGCCCGCAACGCATTGACCGGCGCCCAGTCGGCGAGCGCGGTCGTGTGCACGAGGTAGTAGGCGTCGCCGTGTTCGTCGTCGTCGACCTCGAGCGGCGCGAGGCGCACCAGTCGGCCCTCGCAGATCGCGTCGGCGGCCAGCAGTTCGCGCGTCAGCGCAAGGCCGAGATTCTGCTCGGCGGCTTGCAGCATCAGCCCGGCGTCGTTGAAGGTCGCGACCGGGTTGATGCGCTGGCGCGGCAGACCGGCTGCGGCGAACCAGCGCTCCCAGCGGCCCGGGTTGCCGAGCAGCGGCTGGTGCGCGATCGCCTCGGCGCCGCCCCCATTGATGCGCTGCGCTGCAGCAGGGCAGCCGACCACGATCAGCGGGCTGTCGATCAGCCGCTCGGCGACCAGCGGTGGCCAGTGGCCGCGCCCCTGCCGGATCGCCGCATGAAAGCCTTCGCGCTGCAGATCGACGATCTGTTGCGAGGCATGGATCTCGATCGCGATGTCCGGATGGCGCTCGCGCCAGCGCCCCATGCGCGGCAGCAGCCAGCGCTGCGCAAACGACGGCAGCACCGTGACGCGCATGCGCTGCTGGGCGCCCGCCGCCGCGGCGGCCGCGGCCTGCACGCCGTCGTCGATCTGCAGCAGCGCCGGCTCGATGCTGCGCAGCAGCGCGGCGCCGGCCGGGTTCAGCACGACGCGCCGCCCGCGCCGCTCGAACAGCTCGAAGCCCAGCTGCTGCTCGAGCAGGCGGATCTGCTGGCTCACGGCGCTGTGCGTGATGCTGAGCTCGTCGGCGGCCGCACGCAGGTTCGCGAGCTGCGCAACGGTGCGGAAGGTCGGCAAGACGTGGAGGGGGATGCGTGCCATGCTGGTAAGCATAGCCGACCAAAGTGTCAAGAACATATCGATTCGGTTGGCAGGAGTGGGCTCATATGCTTACCAGGCACCAAGGAGCTTGTCATGGCGATCCCGTTTTCTCCTCGTCCCGGGCCACAGCTGGCGCTGCAATGCGCCGCGGCGGGTCAGCTCGCCACGCCGGCGCCGCTCGGCTGGCGCGAGCGGTTGCTGCACGCGCTGAATCGGATCCGATGGTCGCGTGCCGCGCCGGCGGTCGAATCGATCCCCGTCGGCTACGAGGCACTGGGCGGACTTGATGAACACCTGCTTGCCGACATCGGCGCGCCGGAGTCGGTTCGCGAGCGCGCGCGCCAATGCCAGGACTTGCAGCGCCAGCGCGTGATCGATGTCGAGCACGGACATCGTTCGATCGGCGAAGGCCGCTGGTAGCTCTGCTGTTGCGCGCCCGCTTCCCCAGAGTTGGGGATGCGCCGGCTTGCAATGCGTGATCTCCGGTCCTAGCCTTGTAGCGCGCCCCTTGTAGCTGGCCCGGCTCGACGTGGAGGCTTCGGCCCCAGGGCTCAATCGGTTGCGCAATGCCTCCTTCCCGGTCCGGAGGCATGGTCATGGCAATCGACGAAGCGAAGCTGAATGAGTTCATGGGCAATTTCGTGCGCGACATGGGCGCAGTCGCACACGCCGCAACGGTCACGATCGGCGACCAGCTCGGCCTGTACAAGGCACTTGCCGAAGAGCCGATGACGGCCGAGCAACTGGCCAAGAAGACGTCGACCGATCCGCGCTACGTGCTCGAATGGTTGTCGGCCCAGGCGGCTGCCGGCTACGCAACTTACGATCCCGGGGCGAAACGTTTCAGCCTGAGCGAGGAGCAGGCGCTCGCGCTTGCGGTTGAAGGCAGCCCGGCGTTCATACCGGGCGCGTTCCAGGTGGCGATCGCGATGTTCGCGGCGGTGCCGAAACTCGTCGAGGCATTCAAGACGGGCGCCGGCGTTGGCTGGCATGAGCACCACCCGGCGCTGTTCGCGGGCACGGAGCGCTTTTTCAAGCCCGGCTATATCGCCAACCTGGTCAGCAACTGGATTCCGGCGCTCGACGGCATGCAGCCCAAGCTCGAGGCCGGTGCCAAGGTCGCCGACGTTGGCTGCGGCCACGGCGCCTCGACGATCATCATGGCGCAGCACTACCCGAAGTCGACTTTCGTCGGCTTCGACTACCACGAGCCGTCGATCCGCTATGCGCGCGATGCCGCCGCCAAGGCCGGCGTGGCCGACCGCGTGACCTTCGAGACCGCGAGCGCGCAGGACTTCCCGGGCCGCGGCTACGACATGGTCGCGTTCTTCGACTGCCTGCACGACATGGGCGACCCGATCGGCGCGGCCACCCACGTGCGCGAAACGATGAAGTCGGACGGCAGCTGGATGATCGTCGAGCCGTTCGCGAACGACACGCTCGAAGGTAACCTCAATCCGATCGGGCGCATCTACTACTCGGCGTCGACCTGCATCTGTACACCGGCATCGCGCTCGCAGGCGGTTGGGTTGTGCCTGGGTGCGCAGGCCGGCGAGCAGCGCCTGGGCAGCGTGGCGCGCAAGGGAGGTTTCAGCCGCTTCCGCCGCGCGACCGAGACGCCGTTCAACCTGGTGTTCGAAGCTCGGCCTTGATGCCGCAGCGCCTGCTCAGACGCGGTTCGTCGACATCCCGGAAGTGCTGCGCAGCCTCTCGACCAGCTTGGTCGCGATCTGGCCGAGCGGCAACACTTCGTGCGCGGCGCCGGCGTTGATCGCCTCGCGCGGCATGCCGAAGACGACGCAGCTCGCCTCGTCCTGGACGAGGTTGTAGCTGCCCGCGTCGCGCATCTCCTTCATCGCTTTCGCGCCGTCGGCCCCCATGCCGGTCAGCATGATGCCGAGCGCGTTCTGGCCGACGATGCGCGCGGCCGACTTGAACAGCACCTCGACCGAAGGCTTGTGGCGGTTGACGGGCTCGCCGTCCTGCACGCGCGCGATGTAGTTCGCGCCCGAGCGTTCGACGCTCAGGTGCAGGCCACCCGGGGCGATGTAGGCGTGGCCCGGCAGGACGCGTTCGCCATCGCGCGCTTCGGCCACTCGAATGCGGCACAGGCCGTCGAGGCGCGCCGCATAGCTTTTCGTGAAGCCGGGCGGCATGTGCTGCGTGATCATCACCGCCGGGAAGTCCGGCGGCAGGCTCATCAGCACTTCCTTGGTCGCTTCGGTGCCGCCGGTCGATGCGCCGATGAAGACGATCTTCTCGGTCGAAAGCCGGCCGAGATGCGCGACCGGCGCCGCGGCGCCAGCCGCATGACCGGACGTCCCCGCAGACGCGGGGCTCGGCGATGGCCGGCGCAGTTGAGCGCGTGTCGCGACGCGGATCTTGTCGGTGATGTCGTCGGCAAGCTGGCGCAGGCCGTCGGCGACGCCGATCTTCGGCTTCGCGACGAAGTCGACGGCGCCGAGCTCGAGCGCGCGCATCGTCACGTCGGCGCCGCGTTCGGTCAGCGTCGAGACCATCACGACCGGCATCGGGCGCAGGCGCATCAGCTTGCCGAGGAAGTCGATGCCGTCCATGCGCGGCATCTCGACGTCCAGCGTGATCACGTCCGGATTCAGGTTGCGGATCATCTCGCGCGCAACCAGCGGGTCGGCCGCCGCGCCTATGCACTGCATGTCGCTTTGCCGGTTGATGATCTCGGCCAGCAGGCTGCGCACCAGCGCCGAGTCGTCCACCACCACCACGCGTGTCTTCGCCATGATTTGCGAGGCCTTCAGAACAGATCGACCGAGCCGCCGCCGGTGCTGGCCGGCACGGCCTTCTGCACCGCGGCGCGGTCCTGCGCGGCGAGCGCTTCGGGGTTGGTCGGTGCGAGGCGCTTGACCATCGCCTTGCCGCTGGCGGGCAGGAAGCAGACCTTGCGCGGATAGATGTCGAGCACGTCTTTCGACATGATCGGGATGCGCTCGGTCTTCAGGTAGTCGATCACGAACGCGGTGTTGCGCTCGCCGACATTCATCGTGCTCATTCCGCTGATCACCTGGCCGCCCCCGAACACCTTCGCCTCGAGCGAGTGGCGCGCGGCGCCGCGTTTCATCAGCTCGTTGATCAGCAGCTCCATTGCGTACGAGCCGTAGCGGCCCGAGCCGGCGTCGCCGTCGGGCAGCATGAAGTGGTTCATGCCGCCGATCTTCGCGTCGCGGTCCCACAGGCAGGCGGCGATGCATGAGCCGAGCGTCGTCATGATCAGGATGTCTTCGTCGAACACGAAGTATTCGCCCGGCAGGATCTTGACGGCCTCGTTCTTGAAGTGCGCGTCGTAGTAGAAGAACGACGCTTCGCCGGGCTTGCGCGGCTGTGCCTTCAGGCGGGTCAGGCGCGGCGAGGTGCCGAGGCTGCTGGCGGGCGCCGGGAACGGCGCGACGGTGAGTGCGGGCGACGCCATCGAAGACCTCAGACGCGTTCGTAGATCGTCTTGCCGCGCAGGCGGAACAGCTGCTTCGAGTCGGTGAAGTTCTCGGAGTGGCCGACGAACAGCAGGCTGCCTGGCCGCATCACCGTGTGGATCTGCGCCAGCACGCGGCGCTGCGTGGCCGCGTCGAAGTAGATCATCACGTTGCGGCAGAACACGATGTCGAACGGCTCGCCCAGCGACCAGTGCGAATCCATCAGGTTCAGCGCGCGGAACTCGATCATGCGCGCGAGCTCGGGCTTGATGCGCAGCTTGCCGGCGTTCGCACCGGTGCCGCGCAGGCAGTGCCGGCGCAGCCGCTCAGGGCTGAGCCCGCGCGAGTCGGCCGGGTAGACGGCGCGGGCGGCGGTCGCGAGTACCTTGGTGTCGATGTCGCTGGCCACGATCTTGACCGGCGCGTTCGCGCCGAGCGCCTCGACGGCGGTCATCGCAAGCGTGTACGGCTCTTCGCCGGTCGACGCAGCGTTGCACCAGATCCTCAGCGGGCGGCCGGCGCGCGCTTTCAGGTCTTCGGCGAGCGCATGGAAATGGTGTTCCTCGCGGAAGAACGAGGTCAGGTTGGTCGTCAGGCAGTTGATGAACTCCTGCCACTCCTGTTCGCCGGCCGGGCCGCTCGCCCGCTCCAGCCATTCCAGGTACGAGGCGAACGAGCGGTGGCTGGTTTCGCGCAGGCGCCGCGAGAGGCGGCTGTAGACCATGGCCTGTTTGCCCGTGTGCAGGCTGATGCCGGCGCGCTGGTAAATCAGCGCGCGAACCCGTTCGAAGTCGCGCGCATCGAAGCTGAACTCGGAGCCTGCGCGGTCGGCGTCACCGAGGGGCGGTCGGCCTGGCTCGGCTCGGGCAACGGACAGCACAGCGCTCATGGAATCTCCGGGTCGTTATCGGCCAGTCAGGATGCGGGGAGCCGCGTATGCCTGCCCCTGGCGGTACAGCTTTATCGGCGTCGGTCGATAAGCCTTGAGGATTCGTTCTCCACCCCGCTGCTAGACTCGATCAAACCGTTGCGCCCCGCCAAACCGTGCACAAATCCGACCCTCCCACCGCTGCTCCCGGGGCGCCCGCGCCGGAACCGCCGGCGCTGAAATTGGCGGCAGCATTGCAGTTGCTTCGCCAGTCGGGACGTGCCATGCCCGAGCCTGGTGGACATGATCGCGTGGCCTGGCTGCAGGCCGTGATCGACGGCCTGTGCGAGCTGTCGAGCCGCGATCCGCTGACCGGTGTGTGGAACCGCCGCCAGTTCGATGTCGCGTTGACGAGCGAGATCGATCGTGTGGCTCGAGCCGGCGAGCCGGCGCTGGTGCTGATGATCGACATCGATCATTTCAAGAACGTCAACGACAGCCACGGCCACGCCGTCGGCGATGTGGTGCTGAAGGAAGTGGCGCAAGCGCTGCGCGAATGCATCCGCCCGATGGACACGCTCGCGCGGGTCGGAGGCGAGGAGTTCGCGATGATCCTGCCGAACTGTCCGCCGTCGTTCGGCCAGGCGGTGGCGGAGCGGGTGCGCATCAAGGTGCAGCGGCGTTCGATCGAGATCGCGCCGGGCGAGTCGATCAACGTGACGGTCAGCATCGGCGGTGCGTTCGCGCCGCAGTGGGTGCGCTCGTCGGCGCCGCTGTGGGTCGAACGCGCCGACCAGCAGCTCTATCTCGCCAAACAAGCGGGCCGCAACCGCGCCTGCCTCGAAAAACCGATGATGTCGCTCGTCAGCGCCGAAGAAAAAGGTCTGCTGTTCGGCACCTCGAAGTACCAGGATCTCGAATGAGCAGTAGCGACAACCTCGCCGCTTCGGGCGCCGCGCCGCCCGGCAAACGCGCCCGGATCATTGCGCTCACGAGTGGCAAGGGCGGCGTCGGCAAGACCTTCATGTCGGCGAACCTCGCCGCTGCGCTCGCGCGGCGCAACCTGCGCGTGCTCGTGCTCGACGCCGACCTCGGCCTCGCCAACCTCGACGTGGTGCTGAACCTGCACCCGAAGATCACGCTGCACGATGTGTTCACGGGCAAGAACCATCTCGAAGACGCGATCCTGCCCGCGCCGGGCGGCTTCTCGGTGCTTCTCGCCGGCTCCGGGCTGGTCGAATACTCGCGGCTGACGCCGCAGGTGCGCGAGCAGCTGCTCGGCATCATCAACACGGTGGCACCACGCTTCGACATCATCCTGCTCGACACAGGCGCCGGCATTTCGGACGTGGTGCTCTATTCGGTCTCGCTCGCCGACGAGGTGCTGATCGTCGCGACCCCCGAGCCGACTTCGATGACCGATGCCTACGCCACCATCAAGGTGCTCGCGACGCACCAGCGGCGGCGCGAGATCGGCATCGTCGTGAACCAGGTATCTCGCGTGGGCGAGGGCCGGGCGATCCGCGGGCAGCTGCAGCTTGTCGTCGATCGGTTCGTCGCGCCGATGCTGCCGACCGGCGAGACCGTGCCGAAGCTCGATCTGATCGGCGAGGTGCCGCTCGACGGCGCGGTTCGCGAAGCCGTGCAGAAGCGCCAGCTGCTGCTCGAGGCGCTGCCCGGCGCGCCGGCGGCGCGCGCGATCGAGATCGTGGCAACGCGCCTCGCACCGTGAGCGACGAGACTGCGTTCGACCGTGTCGGCGGCGAGGCGCGAGTGCGCGCGCTGGTCGACCGCTTCTACGACCTGATGGATCTCGAGCCGGCCTACGCCGAGCTGCGTGCGGTGCATCCGAGCACGCTCGAGGGCTCGCGCGACAAGCTGTTCTGGTTCCTGTGCGGCTGGCTCGGCGGGCCGTCGCACTACACCGACCGTTTCGGCCATCCGATGCTGCGGGCACGTCATCTGCCGTTTGCGATCGGCATCCGCGAGCGCGACCAGTGGATGCACTGCATGCAGCAGGCGATGGCCGAGGTCGGGCTGGAGCCCGAGTTCGCTCAGCGTTTGTCGGCGTCGTTCTTCCAGACAGCCGACTGGATGCGCAACAAGGGTGTCTGAGCCGCTGGTTTGACCCGGCTGCCGCGTGAGGCGAGCAGCACGACCAGCGCCCCCGCGCCACCCTCGGCCGCGCGCGCCTGCGTGAACGCAAGCACCTGAGCGTGCTGTGCGAGCCAGCTCTTGACCTTGGCCTTCAACACCGGTTCGCGGCCGGGCGAGCCGTTGCCCTTGCCGTGGATCACGCGCACGCAGCGCAGCCGCTCATCGCCGGCGATGCGCAAGAACTCGCCCAGGCGTTCGCGCGCCGCATCGCGGCGCAGGCCGTGCAGATCGAGCTGGGCCTGGATCGCCCAGACGCCGCGGCGCAGCTTGCGAACGACTTCGGGTCCGATCTCGGGACGGCGAAACGACAAGGACTCGTCGGTCTCGAGCAGCGATTCGACATCGAACTCGTCCGAGATCGCTTCGTGCATCACGGCCGCCTCGTCCCGTTCGCGCTGGCGCGGCAGCGGGCTCGGCGCCGGCCGTGCCGCGGCAAGCACGGCGACGCGCCGCAGCGGCACGACCGGGCCGACGCTGAGCGCAAACAGATCGCGTTCGCAGCGCTCGCGGGCCGCCTGTTCGCGCTGCCGCGTGGCCTGCTCCGCGGCTTCGCGGCGCGACCGCTGCAGATCGCGCTTCAAGGTCTCGAGCTCGTGCAGTCCGCGCACCTTCATGGCCGGCACTTTCATCGCGACCTCACAGCAAGCCGCGTTCGGCGAACGAGACCACCTCGCCGCGGCCGACGACGAGATGATCGAGCACCCGCGCATCGACCATCGCGAGCGCGTTCTTCAGCGTCTGCGTCAGCTGCTCGTCGGCGCGCGAGGGCTCGGCCACGCCGGACGGATGGTTGTGCGCGAAGATCAGCGCGGCCGCGTTCAGCTCGAGTGCGCGCTTGACGATCTCGCGTGGGTAGACGCTGGTCTGCGTCAGGGTGCCGCGAAACATCTCTTCGAAATGGAGCAGCCGATGCTGCGCATCGAGGAACAGCACCGCGAACACCTCGTGCGCGAGCGCGCCCAACTGCAGCTGCGCGTAGTGCTTGACCTGCGCCGGGGTTTCGAACACCGGCCGCTGCGCCAGCTGCTGCAGCACCGCACGGCGCGCCAGCTCGAGCACCGCGGCCACCTCGGCGCGCTTGGCCGGCCCGAGGCCCTTGACCTGCTTCAGCCGCTCCGTGTCGGTGTGCAGCAGCCCGGCGAGGCCACCGAAACGATCGAGCATCTGCTGGGCGAGCGTCAACACCGGCACGCCCTGCAGGCCTGTGCGCAGCAGCAATGCGATCAGTTCGGCATCGGCCAATGCCGCGGCGCCCTGTGCCAGCAGCTTTTCGCGGGGCCGCGCGTCGGCGGGAATGTCCTTCAGAACCATGCTGCAGGGGCGAACCGTAAAATCGGCCCCAGTCTATCTCCCATGCCAACCATCCCATGCCCAACCACGTCCAGGCCGGGTCGTTCCTGACCTTGCACTACCGACTGAGCGGGCCCGACGGCGCCGAGCTGATCAACACGTTCAACGACAAGCCCGCGACCTTGTCGCTCGGCACCGGCGAGCTCGCTCCAGCGATGGAAGCGCGGCTGCTCGGGCTGCCCGAGGGCACGCACCAGTCGTTCACGCTCGAGGCCGGCGAGGCCTTCGGCGAGCGCAACCCCGAGCTGCTGCAGCGCGTGAAGCGTTCGCTGCTCGACGAGCTCGGCGATCCCGACGAGCAGTACCACGTCGGCGATGTCGTGCAGTTCCCGACGCCCGATGGCCAGGGCGCCTACGCCGGTGTCGTGCGCGAGATCGACGGCGACGCGCTGCTGTTCGACTTCAACCACCCGCTCGCCGGCCGCCCGGTGACCTTCGAAGTCAAACTGATCGGGGTGCTGTGATGAGCGGCACCACCCACACCGGATTGGAAGAGATCGTTCTGGCCGAACCGCGCGGCTTCTGTGCCGGCGTCGACCGCGCGATCGAGATCGTCGAACGTGCGCTGACGAAGTTCGGTGCGCCGATCTACGTGCGCCACGAGATCGTTCACAACACCTACGTCGTCAACGACCTGAAGGCGAAGGGCGCGATCTTCATCGAAGAGCTCGCCGAGGTGCCGCCCGGCGCGACCCTCGTGTTCAGCGCCCACGGCGTCTCGCAAGCAGTGCGCCAGGAGGCGGCTGCGCGCGGCTTCAGCGTGTTCGACGCGACCTGCCCGCTCGTGACGAAGGTGCACGTCGAGGTGGCGAAGCTGCACAAAGAGGGCTACGACTTCATCATGATCGGCCACAAGGGGCACCCCGAGGTCGAAGGCACGATGGGGCAGCTCAACGAAGGCATCTACCTGGTCGAGGATGTCGCCGATGTTCAGCGGGTTCAGGTCGAGCAGGCCGACAAGCTTGCGGTTGTCACGCAGACCACGCTGTCGGTCGACGACGCGGCCGAGATCCTCGCCGCGGTGAAGCGGCGCTTCCCGAACGTGCGCGAGCCGAAGCAGCAGGACATCTGCTACGCGACGCAGAACCGGCAGGACGCCGTGAAGGTGCTCGCGCCGGCGGTCGACGTGGTGGTCGTCGTCGGCAGCCCGACCAGCTCGAACAGCAACCGGCTGCGCGAGCTCGCCCAGCGCCTCGGCACCGCCGGCCACATGGTCGATTCGCCCGACGATCTGAAGCCCGAATGGTTCGAGGGCAAGCGCCGGGTCGGGTTGACCGCGGGCGCCTCGGCGCCAGAGCTCCTCGTTCAGCAGGTGATCGAGCGCTTGCGTGCGCTCGGCGCGGTGTCGGTGCGCAGCCTGGCCGGTGCGGTCGAGACCGTGCACTTCCCGCTGCCCAAGGGCCTGGGCGACAAGGCGATGGGCCTGCCGCCCGGCACGCACGGGCCGTTGAGCGCGGAGCGCTGAGCCGCCGCGCTTGGCGCGTCAGCGCGGCGGGCGCGGGTGGAAGGTCAGCGGCTGGGCGGCGTTCGCCGCGGCAGCTGCCTTCGGCTTGAGCTCCGAGCGATCGCATCCGTCGCAGCCGCAGCCCGAGGCGGCGCGGGTGGCCCGTTCGAACGGTGCGGCCAGCGGCCCCGGGAGCGGCAGCTTCAGCATCCAGCCGGCGAGCACGCGGCGTGCCGCCGAGGGCATGAGCGTCCACAGGGCATAGGCGGCGCAGCTGGTGACGAGCAGCGCGACGATCAATGATTGCCAGTGCATGAGCGTCAGCCTCCGAGCAACAAGGTGATGCGATAGGTCGCGAACGCGGCGAGGTAGGCCAGCGCGAACAGGTACGCGGCCATCAGCAGCGGATAGCGCCATGAGTTGGTTTCGCGGCGCACGACTGCGAGCGTCGAGATGCATTGCGGCGCGAACACGTACCAGGCCAGCAGCGAGAACGCGGTCGCGAGCGACCAGCCCTGCGCGATCACCGGCGAGAGCGCGTCGGCCACACCTTCGCCGGCCGCGGACATCGAATACACGGTGCCGAGCGCGCCGACCGCGACCTCGCGGGCCGCAAGCCCGGGCACCAGCGCGATCGAGATCTGCCAGTTGAAGCCGATCGGCGCGAACACGTGCTGCAGCGCCTGGCCCAGCCATCCGGCGATGCTGTACTGGATCGCCGGACCCGTCGCCCCATCCGGTGGCGCCGGATAGCTGGAGAGGAACCACAGCACCACCATCAGCGCGAAGATGATGCCGCCCACGCGCTTCAGGAAGATCCACGCCCGCTCCCACAGGCCGAGCACCAGGTTGCGGACGCCGGGCATGCGATAGGGCGGCAGCTCGAGCATCAGCGGTTGGTAGCGGCTCTTCAGCCAGACGCGCTTGAACAACCACGCCACCACCATCGCCGAGACCACGCCGGCCACGTACAGCGCGAACAGCGTCAGGCCGCGCAGGTTGAACACGCCGACGCTCCGGTCGGGCACGAACGCGCCGATCAGGAGTGCGTAGACCGGCAGCCGCGCCGAGCAGGTCATCAGCGGGGCGATCATGATCGTCGCGAGGCGGTCCTTCCAGTTCGCGATCGTGCGCGTCGCCATGATCCCGGGGATCGCGCAGGCGAAGCTCGACAGCAGCGGAATGAACGCGCGTCCCGACAGGCCGACCTTGCCCATCAGGTTGTCGAGCAGGAACGCGGCGCGCGGCAGGTAGCCAGAGTCTTCGAGGATCAGGATGAAGAAGAACAGGATCAGGATCTGCGGCAGGAATACGAGCACGCTGCCGACACCGGCGATCACGCCGTCGACGAGCAGGCTGCGCAGCGGGCCTTCGGCCATGTTCGCGGTGGTCCACTCGCCGAGGCCCGCGATGCCGGCCTTGATCGCATCCATCGGCACGTTGGCCCACGAGAACACCGCCTGGAAGATCAGGAACAGCACCGCGGCCAGCATCACGAGGCCCCAGACCGGGTGCATCACCGCGGCGTCGAGGCGGTGGTGGAAGCGCTGGAACTGCGCAGCGCCGGGAGCGGCGACCGCGAGGATGCGCCGCACTTCGCGCTGCAGGTCCGCCGATGACGTGTCGCCGGCGGGCGGTGTCACGGCTGGCGATGGCGGTGTCGAGAAGCCGCCCGCCAGCTGCCGCTCCATCAGCGCGAGCAGTTGCGCATGGCCGTCGTGCTTGACTGCGACCGTCTCGACGACCGGGCAGCCGAGCTCGGCCGAGAGCTTCGCGACGTCGATCGCTAGCCCTTGCGAGCGCGCGACGTCAGCCATGTTCAGCGCCACCATCATCGGCCGCCCGAGCTGCTTGAGCTCGAGCACGAGGCGCAGGTTCATGCGCAGGTTGGTGGCATCGACGACGGCGACGATCGCATCCGGTGCCGCCTCGCCTGCGCGTTTGCCGAGGATCACTTCGAGCGTGACCTGCTCGTCCGGTGTGGCCGGAGACAGGCTGTACGCGCCGGGCAGGTCGACGACCGAGACGCTCTGGCCGTTGCGCAGCCGCGCGATGCCGACCTTGCGCTCGACCGTCACGCCCGCGTAGTTCGCGACCTTCTGGCGTGCGCCGGTCAACAGGTTGAACAGCGCGGTCTTGCCACAATTCGGGTTGCCGACGAGCGCAATGCTCCACACGGCGGCGTGGTTGGGTGAGTTCAGCGTGTGCGACATGGTGAAAGGCGCGCTCAGGCCGGCCGCACCTCGATGCACTGCGCCTCGAGCAGACGCAGCCCGAACAAGGTCTCGCCGATCAGCACCGCGATCGGCTCGCGCCCGCCGGGGCCGCGGCGCAGCAGTTGCAGCGGCTCGCCGGGGATGAAGCCGAGCTCACCGAGACGCCGCAGCGCCACGGCGTCGACGTCGTCGGAGGCCGCGACCACCCGTTCGACCGTCGCATGGGCGCCGTTGGGCAGTTCGTTCAGAAGCATGATCGGCAAGATGAACGCGAGTGAGAATGAGATTGTCTCTCATTTGAAGCCGGCCCGCCGCGGGCCCGACGCAGCGCCGCGGCGCCCACTGCTCGGCCCACACAACTCCGGATCGACACTCGAATTCCCCTGTGCAGCATGTGGCAACAGGGCGAATCCCCTTGGATTGCTAATGCGAACGATTTGCAATAATAATAGCAGGGAGCGAGTCCGGGAGCCTGCGACGTTTGCGTGTCATGCCGATCTCGTGTCGATCCACAATGCTTGTGTTTGTCTGAAAAATCCCCGTGCCCGCAGAAGGCACGCCCACAAGCCAAGGAGCCGACACCCATGAAGAGCGATCCGCAAGTCATCCAGCACCTGAACGCGCAGTTGAAGAACGAGCTGACCGCGACCAACCAGTACTTTCTGCACTATCGGATGCTGAAGCACTGGGGGTTCGGCAAGCTGGCGAAGAAGGAATACGAAGAGTCGATCGGCGAGATGAAGCACGCCGACAAGCTGATGGAACGCATCTTCATGCTGGACGGGCTGCCGAATCTGCAAGACCTCGGCAAGCTGCTGATCGGCGAGAGCGTTCCGGAGATGCTGCAGTGCGACCTGCAGTCCGAAACCGGCGCGCAGGCGACGATCAAGGACGGCATCCAGTACTGCGAGTCGGTGCGCGACTACGTGTCGCGCGACCTGCTGCAGGGCATTCTGGACGACACCGAGGAACACATCGACTTCCTCGAAACCCAGATCGACCTGCTCGGCAAGGTGGGCTTGGAGAACTATCTGCAGTCGCAGATGGGCGATGTGAGTTGAAGTAGTGAAGTGGGCAGCGAAGGACAGGACCGTCATGATCGTTTGTGTGTGCCGTAGGGTCTCTGACCAGCAAATCCGCCAGGCCGCGGCCGATGGCGCGCACAGCCTCGAATGCCTGCAGTTCGACCTCGGCGTGGCCACCCAGTGCGGGCGCTGCGCCGACTGCGCGTCGCGCGTGCTCTGCGATGCCCGCGAAGCCCGGCACGCCGAGGCGCACACGATCGCGTTCAGCCGCCCGCTGCAGCCGCAGATGGCGTGACGGCCCCGCGCCACGGCCGGCGCACTGCCTACAATCCGCGCTCCAGTGTCTGACGGGCTGCACCGTGTGCAGCCACCGCCCATGCTCGACATCAATCTGCTGCGCAAGGATCTGGCGCAGGTCATCGCTCGTTTGGAGCGGCGCGAGACGCCGCAGCCGTTTCTCGACGTCGAGCGCTTCAGCGCGCTCGAGGCCGAGCGCAAGACGATCCAGACCCGTACCGAAGAACTGCAGGCGCGCCGCAACAGCCTGTCGAAGCAGATCGGCCAGCTGAAGGCCAAGGGCGAAGACACCTCGGCGGTGATGAACGAGGTAGGTGGCATCGGCGGGGAGCTGAAGAGCTCGGCCGAGCGGCTCGACGTGATCCAGGCCGAGCTTTCCGCGCTCTTGATGGCGGTGCCCAACCTGCCGATGGACGACGTGCCGGTCGGCCCCGACGAAACCGCGAACGTCGAAGTGCGCCGCTGGGGCACGCCGAAGACCTTCGACTTCGCTCTGCGCGACCATGTAGACGTCGGCGCGCCGCTCGGGTTGGACTTCGACACCGGCGCCAGGCTCTCCGGCTCGCGCTTCACGTTCATGCGCGGCCAGATCGCGCGGCTGCACCGCGCGCTCGCCCAGTTCATGCTCGACGTGCAGACCGAAGAACACGGCTACACCGAGTGCTACTCGCCGTACATCGTGAACCGCGAGATCCTCGAGGGCACCGGCCAGCTGCCGAAGTTCAAGGAAGACATGTTCTGGGTCTTTCGCGGACGCGAGGCGGGCAGCGGCGACGAGGAGCCGCGCGAGCAGTACCTGATCTCCACCTCGGAGATCTCGCTGACCAACACCGTGCGCGAGCAGGTGCTCGCGGCGAGCGAGCTGCCGATCAAGCTGACCGCGCACAGCCCGTGCTTTCGCAGCGAAGCCGGCAGCGCCGGGCGCGACACGCGCGGCATGATCCGCCAGCACCAGTTCGACAAGGTCGAGATGGTGCAGATCGTGCAACCCGAGCACAGCGCCGCGGCGCTCGAAGAGATGGTCGGCCA
>Ga0075367_10000246_pt1 | contig 18379 bp, 20 predicted proteins | sample EndMethybrTD3032_FD_71399 | JGI IMG/M metagenome (GOLD analysis project Ga0075367, IMG submission 71399) | Populus endosphere microbial communities from Tennessee, USA - Endosphere MetaG P. TD hybrid TD303-2 | ecosystem: Host-associated > Plants > Roots > Endosphere | place: USA: Tennessee... | reverse complement strand
CCTTATCGATCTCTAGGGAGCTGTCCCTGACCGGGCCCGTGGGCCCGGACATATGGCGCCCACCTACTTTGTAGGGCACCCGGGATCGACACCTCCGACGGCCGCTGTGGCTCCGCACTTCTTCCCTTTTTCGTCCGATCGGCGCATGACAGGGGTCATGTCAGCGTCCGATTTACCTCAAGATCCGATTGCCGCCGCCAAAGCCGAATTGCGCCGCGATATGATCGCCAAGCGCGAGGCCCTGCCTGTTGCGGGCCGCGTCGCCGCTGCCGAAACCATTGCGAAGCGCGGCTTCCCGGTGAAGATTCCCGCCGGCGCGGTCGTGTCCGGCTACTCGCCGCTGAAATCCGAAATCAGTCCGGTACCGCTGATGCGGATGGCCTCGGAAGCCGGCGCGAAGCTCGCGCTGCCGGTGGTGGTAAAGCGCGGACAGCCGCTTATCATGCGCGCCTGGCATTTCGGCGAGGCGCTCGGCTCCGGTCAATGGGGCATCCGCGAGCCGAAAGCCGAAGCGGCGGAAGTATTTCCCGACTTTCTCATCGTTCCGCTCGCGGCTTTCGACCGGTCGGGCTATCGCCTTGGCTACGGCGCCGGCTACTACGATATGACGATTGCGCGCCTGCGGGGAATGAAACCGATCGTCGCCATGGGCATTGCCTTCGCGGCGCAGGAAGTGAAGACCATGCCGAAAACGCCGCGTGACGAAAAACTCGACTTCGTGCTCACCGAACGCGAAGTGATCGACCTGAGAGCCTGACGTTTGCGCATTCTTTTCATTGGCGACATTGTCGGACGGTCTGGACGCACGGTCATCAGCGAGCGGCTGCCGAAACTCATCCGCGACTGGAAACTCGATCTCGTCGTCATCAATGGCGAGAACGCCGCCGGCGGCTTCGGCATCACCGAAGCGATCTACAACGAATTTCTCGATGCCGGCGCGGACGCTATTACGCTCGGCAATCACGCCTGGGACCAGCGCGAGGCGCTGGTTTTCATCGAACGCGCGCCCAGGCTCATTCGTCCGGTAAACTATCCGGCCGGCACCCCGGGCCGCGGCGCTGCATTGATCGACGCCAAGAACGGCGCCCGGGTGCTGGTGATGAACGTGATGGGCCGCGTGTTCATGGATGCGCTCGACGATCCGTTCGCCGCGGTCGACCGTGAACTCACGGCGTGTCCGCTCAAGCAAATGGCCGACGCCATCATCGTCGATATGCATGCGGAGACGACGAGTGAAAAGCAGGCGATGGGCTATTTCTGCGACGGCCGCGCCAGCCTCGTCGTCGGCACCCACACGCATGCGCCGACGGCCGACTATCGCGTACTCTCCGGCGGCACGGCCTACATCTCCGACGTTGGCATGACCGGCGACTACAATTCCGTCATTGGCATGTCGAAGGACGAGCCGCTCAATCGTTTCCTGCGCAAGATTCCCTCAAGCCGGTTCGAAGCCGCTGACGGTCCGGCGACGATCTGCGGGCTTGCGGTTGAAACCAACGACAACACCGGTCTCGCAAAACAGGTCGCGCCGGTGCGGCTCGGGCCGCTTTTGGAAGAATCCCGCGCGGCGTTCTGGGACTAAGCCACGCGATTTTAGCGTGACGACGGGCTTGACCCGGCCGCCCATAGCAGAAAAAATTTTGGCCAATGCGGGCACGCCGCTAACCGGCGGCGGTTAAAAAACAGCGCGTATGCGTTGAGGGGGATGTCGTGACATTGGCGTATCAGACTTACGGCACCGGCAGCCACAAGGTGATCGTGCTGCACGGCTGGTTCGGCGATCACACCATGTTCGCGCCGATGCGCTCGGCGCTCTCGCAGAGCGAGTTCACCTATATTTTCCCGGCCTATCGCGGCTACGGCCTCTCGAAACACCTCTCCGGCAAATACACCAACGCGGAAATTTCCGCCGACGTGATCGCGCTGGCCGACGAGCTCGGATTGAAGGAATTCAGCCTGATCGGCCATTCCATGGGCGGTAAGGCAATCCAGCGTGTGCTTGTTGACGCGCCGAAGCGCGTCAACAAACTCATTGCGGTGACACCCGTGCCGGCGGCAGCCGTGCCGCTCGACGACGCGACCTGGGGCCTGTTCGACGGTGCGGCCAAAAGCCTCGACAATCGCAAGATGATTTTGGGGTTCTCGACCGGCGGACGGTTGTGCGACACCTGGATCACGCACATGGCGAACTACTCGCTGCACACGTCGACGGTCGAAGCCTTCGCCGGCTATCTGCGCGCATGGTCGAAGGAGGAGTTTGTCGCCGACGTGCAGGGGCGCGAAAATCCGATCAAGGTGATCGTCGGCGAGCATGATCCGTCGCTGACCGCGGATATCATGAAGGCCACTTACATGGCCTGGTACAAGAACGCCGAGCTTGAAGTGATGCCGAACGCCGGGCACTACCCGATGGACGAAACGCCCGTGGCGCTCGCCACGTCCATCGAGAGTTTCTTGCGAAAGTAACTACCGGATCGGCGGCGCGTACTGGATGCCGCCGTTGTTCCAGAGCTCGTTCAGTCCGCGCGGAATATTGAGTTTGGTGTCGGTGCCGAGGTTGCGGGCATAGACCTCGCCGTAGTTGCCAACGCGGCGGATGATGCGCACGGCCCAGTCCTTGGTGAGTCCGACCTGCTCGCCGTAGGCGCCTTCGGTGCCGACAAAGCGCTTGATCTCGGGCTTCTCGGACTTGAGCGCCTGGTCGATATTCTTCGACGTGATGCCGAGCTCTTCCGCATTGAGCATCGCGTAAATCGCCCACTTCACGATCAGCATCCACTCGTCGTCTTTCTGGCGCACGGCAGCGGCGAGCGGTTCCTTGGAAATTACATCCGGCAGAATGACCTGATCTTCTGGCTTGTTGACGCTCAGCCGTTCGGCGTGCAGCCGCGACACGTCGGCGGTCCATACGTCGCACTTGCCCGAATTGTAAGCGTCGCGAAGTTCTTCCGGTTTCGAGAACTTCACTTCCTGATACTTCATATTGTTGGTGCGGAAGTAGTCGGCGACGTTGAGTTTGGTCGTGGTGTTGTCCTGCACGCAGACCTTGCTGCCGTCGAGATCGAGCGCGGTATTGATGTTGCGCGACTTCGGAATCATGAAGCCTTGGCCGTCATAGTAGGAGACCGCCGCGAAGTTCAGCCCATAGTCGGCCTCGCGCGACATGCTCCAGGTCGAGTTGCGCAGCAGCACATCTACTTTTCGCTTGGACAATTCGGTGAATCGTTCGCTGGCGTCGAGCGGCACGAAGTTGACCTTGCCCGGATCGTCGAAGATCGCCGCTGCGATGGCACGGCAGAAATCGACATCGAAGCCTGACCACTTGCCCTGTGCGTCGCGGATCGAGAAGCCGGGGAGGTCGGTGTTGACACCGCATTGCACGGCGTCGCGCCGCATCGTGCGCTTGAGCGTGCGGGTGTCGTAGCGCTCGTAAGTAATGGCGCCGGCCGCCACGGCGATGGCAGCCAGAAGGCCGATGGTGAGACCCGACCGGAACGTCGCAGGAATTTTGAACATGAAAGTGTCTCGCTGAATGATTGCCGCGGGCGGTTAAGCGGTTAAAGCGTCGGCTGCTGCCGGACGACGACCTTGGTGCCGACCGGTACGCGCTCGTAGAGATCGATGATCTCGTTGTTGGCAAGCCGGAAGCAGCCTGACGAAACGGCGGTGCCGATCGTTTGCGGCTGGTTGGTGCCATGCAGGCGATAGACTGTCCCGCCAAGATAAAGCGCGCGAGCGCCAAGTGGATTACCGGGACCACCGGCCATGAAACGCGGCAAATACGGCTGGCGTTCGATCATCTCGGGCGGCGGCGTCCAGTCCGGCCACTCCGCCTTGCGCGAAATCTTCAACAAGCCCGACCACTGGAAACCGTCCCGGCCGACGCCGATCCCGTAACGCATCGCGCGATTGTTGCCCATGACGAGATAAAGAAACCGGTTCGGCGTATCGACGACGACCGTGCCGGGCTCTTCGGTCGTCCGGTAGAACACGACCTGATGGCGGAACTGCGGATCGAGGTTTTCCTCATCCGGCGTCGGGACATATCCGGGCTGATCTTCGATCTGACCAGTGCCATGGCGGTCGAGCGACATAGGCGGGCGCGGTTGCGCCGACAGGGAACCCGCACCGAGCAAGCCGGTAAGGATCACAGCGGTGGCAATGGTGGAAAGTCGGAGAAGGAATGGGCGCATGCGCATTGGTTATTGTTTCCTCGTTGCCGCAATGCAATCTGGAATTGTTCAGCACAATCCTTTGATCGTCCTAGCACAAATTGATGCCAGGTCGGAGCGCATCGCGGGCGATCAGCAATGCGCATTAAGATTATGATATCAAAGGTGAATATTTTGTGGCGTGGGACCTCTGTACATCAATTTGTCGCGCCATCGGATGCCATTGCGCGTTTGACGTGTCGCTTCATGGCAATTACGGTCCAGCCAAATTTCGAACGTGCGGCTCAGTGGCGATAACACCAAGGGAGAAACACCAAATGAAAAAGTTGCTTGCGGGAATAAGCGGCATCGCGGTGGCGACGCTGCTCGGCCTCGCCTCGGCGCAGGCTCAGGACACGATCAAGATCGGCCTGATCATGAGCTTCTCCGGCCAGTTCGCCGACCTCGGCACCATGATGGACGCCGGCGTCAAGCTCTACATGAAGGAACACGGCGACACGATTGCCGGCAAGAAGATCGAAATCATCCGTAAGGACTCTGGCGCAGCCGGTACGGCGCCTGACGTTGCCAAGCGTCTCGCCCAGGAACTGATCGTCCGTGACAAGGTCGACATCATCGCCGGCTTCTCGCTGACCCCGGACGCGCTCGCGGCCGCCGACGTATTCACCGAGTCGAAGAAGGTGGCCGTCATCATGAACGCGGCAACCGCAATCATCACGGCGAAGTCGCCGTACTTCGCGCGCACCTCGATCCCGCTTCCGGCCGCGATGGGCGCGCTCGGCACCTGGGCTGCCAAGACCGGCGGCGCCAAGCAGACCTTCACGATGGTGACGAACTACGGCCCGGGCATCGACTCGGAAGTCGCGTTCCAGACCGCATTCAAGGCAGCCGGCGGCAACGTGGTCGGCGGCGTGCGCTTCCCGGTCGCGAACCCGGACTTCTCGGCGTTCGCCCAGCAGCTCAAGGATTCGAAGGCTGACTCGGTGTACATCTTCGTGCCCGGCGGCGAACAACCCGCCGCGCTCGGCAAGGCGCTCGCCGAACACGGCGTGACCCCGAAGACCGTGAAGATCTTCTCCTCGGGCGAACTCGTGAACGACGAACCGCTCAAGAGCATGGGCGATGCCGCCCTCGGGATCATCTCGGGCTGGAGCTATTCGTGGACCCACAAGTCCGACACCAATGCCAAGTTCGTGAAGGGCATCAACGAAATGCTCAACGGCCGTAACCCCGACCAGTTCACGGTCTCGGGCTACGACGGCATGCAGCTCATCTATAAGGCGCTCGAAAAGACCAAGGGCAATGCCGACGGCGACACGCTGATCGCCGCCATGAAGGGTCTTGCCTGGGAAAGCCCGCGCGGCCCGGTCTCGATCGATCCGGAAACCCGCGACATCGTGCAGAACATCTATCTGCGTCGTGTCGAGACCGTGAACGGCAAACCGCAGGTTGTCGAATTCGACAAGCTCGATGCGGTCAAGGATCCGGTCAAGGCGGCGCTCAAGGCCGACGGCAAGCTGAACCCCGACGGCACTGCCAAGTAATCTTCCAGTCGATCCTCGCCGGGTGAGCAATCCTCACCCGGCGATATTTTCTCCAATCCGAAAGCTTTCATTGTGATCGCCCGTTTTGTCAGCCTCCTGTTCGACGGTTTCGCTTACGGGATGCTGCTGTTCGTTCTTTCGGTCGGGCTCTCCGTCACGCTCGGGATGATGAATTTCGTCAACCTGGCGCACGGCTCGTTCGCAATGGTCGGCGGATACCTCGCAATTACCCTCATGAACAGGGCCGGATGGCCGTTTCTTGCCACGCTGCCGGTCGCGTTCGTCGCGGCGGCGGTGTTCAGCGTCGTGCTTGAGCGCGTGCTGTATCGGCGGCTCTACCGCGCGACCGATCTCGACCAATCCTTGCTGACCATCGGCATCGTCTTCATGTCGATTGCGATTGCGGCTTACGTATTCGGCACCAATCAGCAGCCGGTGCAGCTGCCGGATTATCTGCGTGGCCGTATCGTGCTCGGCGACTTCAGCTTTGGCGTCTATCGCCTGTTCCTCATTGTCGCGGCGCTCGTCATCACTGCGCTGATGGTGCTTGGCCTCGAATTCACTCGCTTCGGCGCGCAGGTGCGCGCCTGCGTTGACAACCAGCGCATGGCACGCGGTCTCGGCCTCAATGTCGACTTCGTGTTCATGATGACCTTTGCCCTCGGTTCGGGCCTTGCCGGCCTCGGTGGCGCGCTTGCCATCGAGCCGATGGGTCTCGATCCAAACTTCGCCCTCAAGTATCTCGTCTATATGCTGATAGTCGTCGCGGTCGGCGGGCTTGCTTCGATCCGCGGAGCGTTCTTCACCGCCGGACTGCTCGGCGTCATCGATATCTTCAGCAAATACTATGTGCCGTGGATTGGCGGATTCATCCTCTATCTCGTGATGGTGGGGCTGTTGGTCTGGCGTCCGAACGGCGTATTCGCGAGGCGCTGACGTGAACGCTCAAACAACAAGCGCGGCGTTCAATCCGCAAGAAGTGTTGCGCGCGCAGGTGCGCTGGCGCGCGCTCGAAATCGTCTTCTGGGTTGCCACGCTTGCGCCATTCGTGCTGACGCCGAACTATCTCGTCTTGTGCAGCCAGATCGCCATCGCGGCGCTGTTCGCGCTGTCGCTCGACCTGCTCGTCGGCTACAGCGGCATTGTGTCTCTTGGACACGCTGTGTTCTTCGGCGTCGGCGCATATTCCGCCGGCCTGATCGCAAAGAACGGCTGGGGTGAGCCGATCTCGGGCTTGATCCTTGCGAGCGTGATTGCGGCGGCTTTCGGCTATTTCATCAGCTTCATCATGGTGCGCATCAGCCACTTCGCGCTCATCATGGTGACGGTCGGCCTGTGCCTGCTGGTTGGTGAAATTGCCAACAATTTTCACGATATCACCGGCGGCGACGACGGCCTGCAGGGCGTGAAGATGTGGCCGATCTTCGGCATGTACAAGTTCGATATTTTCGGCCGCACGGCCTATGTCTACGCGCTGATCGCGACGTTCCTGTCTTTCCTCGCCGTACGCCGTGTCGTTAACTCGCCGTTCGGCCTTTCGCTGCGCGGCATGCGCGAGAACCAGCGCCGCATGCCGGCGATCGGTGCGCCGATGAAGAAGCGGCTGCAGGTGGTCTATGTCATCTCGGCTTGCTTCGCCGGTCTTGCCGGCGCGCTGTCGGCGCAGACCACGCAGTTCGTCGCGCTCGATGCGCTGAGCTTCCAGCGCTCGGCGGAAGTGCTGGTCATGCTGATCCTCGGCGGCGCTGGACGTCTCTATGGCGGCCTGATCGGCGCCGCGATCTTCATGGTCGCGCGCGACCAGCTTGCCGACATGAACCCGCAGTACTGGTACTTCTGGCTCGGCCTGCTGCTCGTCATCGTTATCATCTTTCTTCCGAACGGCATTCTCGGCGGACTGGCGGCGCTTATCGACCGCCTGCGGAGTCGCCGCTCATGACCGAGATCGCGCTCTCGACATCCGGCCTCAACAAGAACTTCGGCTCGTTGGTCGTCGCCGGCGACATTTCTATTTCGCTGCCGCGTGGCGCGCGATACGCACTGATCGGTCCGAACGGCGCTGGCAAGACGACGCTCATCAACCTGATGACCGGCATGCTCGCGCCCGACAGCGGCAAGATCGTACTCGGCAACGACGACATCACGGCTGTGCCGCCCGATGGCCGCGTCAAGCGTGGCCTCGTGCGCACGTTCCAGATCAACACGCTGTTCCCGAACCTGTCGCCGCTCGAGGCGGTCACACTCGCCGTCTGCGAGCGCCGCGGGGAAGCCGGGGTGTGGTGGAAGAGCCTGCCGAGCTATAAGGAAGCTGCCGACGAGGCTTACGCCGTTCTTTCAACGCTGCGGCTTGGGGATGTTTGTGAGCGTCCGACCAAGCAGCTTGCCTACGGCCAGCAGCGCCTTCTGGAAATCGCCATCGCGCTCGCCTCGAAGCCGAAAGTGCTGTTGCTTGACGAGCCTGCTGCCGGTGTGCCCAAGGAAGAAAGCGGCGAACTGTTCGCCGCAGTCGCCGACATTGCTTCGGACATCAGTGTTCTGTTCATCGAACACGACATGGAAGTCGTGTTCCGTTTCGCCTCGCGCATCATCGTGATGGTGTCCGGCCGCATTCTTGTCGAAGGCACGCCGGACGAGATTTCATCGAACGAAAAAGTGCGCGAAGTTTACCTGGGTTCCGGTCATGGCTGAGCCGCTGCTGCAATTACGCGACGTGCGCGCGGGCTACGGCGACGCCGTGGTGCTCGACGGCGTCTCGTTCGAACTGCCGGAGAACGGCAGCCTCGCGGTGCTTGGCCGCAATGGCGTCGGCAAGTCGACGCTGTTCCTCACCGTGATGGGTTACACCAACTTCCGCCGTGGCAACGTCCTCTGGCAGGGTAAAGACATCACGCGGATGACGCCGCATCTGCGCGCGCGGCTCGGCATCGGCTGGGTGGCGCAGGAACGCGAAATCTTCCCGTCGCTGACGGTTGAGGAAAATCTCACCGTCGCCGCACGGCCGGGCCGCTGGACGCTCGATGCGATCTATAAAATGCTGCCGCGCCTGAACGAGCGCAAAACCAACATGGGCAATCAGTTGTCGGGCGGCGAGCAGCAGATGCTCTCCATCGCGCGCACGCTGATGACCAATCCGGCGCTTCTCATCCTCGACGAGCCGATGGAGGGCCTCGCGCCGATCATCGTCGAGGAAATTGCCGCGCTCATCCGCAAGATGATCGCGGAATCCGGCACCGCCGTGATCCTCGCCGAACAGCACGCTGAGCTTGCGCTGTCGATGACCGCGGATGCCATCGTGCTGGAGCGCGGCACCATCGTGCACCGCGCCAAGTCCGCCGATCTTCTCAAGGATACCGCCGCCATCGACCGGTTCATCGGTCTTCGCTCGGCGCGCGGCTCTGCGGCTCGCACATAGACCCCATTCGACTCGCTTGCCACGAGTGCGCGGAGCCTGTGTTAGGGTGCGCCGCATTCCGTAAGATAACGCCCCAGGGAAATCATGAAGCGCAGCAGCACCGACCGTATTCTCACTACTCACGTTGGTAGCCTTCCGCGCCCGCAGGCGCTGCTCGATATGGCGGCCGCACAAGCGCGCAAGGAGCAGCGCGATCCTGCGGCGGATGCGCAATTGCTGCGCAAGTCCATCGCCGACGTCGTGAAGAAGCAGGCCGATATCGGCATCGACGTCATCGACGATGGTGAATTTTCCAAACCGAGTTTCGTGACCTATGTGCGCGACCGTCTTGGCGGTTTGCGCGAAGTCGGCGGCACGCGCGTCAATCCGTGGGCAACCTCGCGCGATGCACAGGCGTTTCCGGATTTCTACAAGAAGCTGACCACGGGATCGGTGGTGTCGCGACAGCCGCGTATCGGCTGCACCATGCCGATTACTTATGTCGGTCAGCCTTCTCTCAAGATCGACTTCGACAATCTGAATTCGGCGATGAAGGGCACCCGGGCGGTCGAGGCCTTCGTGCCGTCGATCTCGATTGCCAATATCGAGAACTGGAACGTCAACCAGTTCTACAAGAGCGAGGACGATTACCTCACGGCGCTCGGCGATGCGATGCACCAGGAATACAAGGCCATCGTCGATGCGGGCTTCCTGCTGCAGGTCGACGATCCGCGCCTCATCACCTATTACATGGTCGAGCCGAAAGCGTCCGTCGAGGATTGCCGCCGCTGGGCCGAGAAGCGCGTCGAGGCGCTTAACCACGCGCTGCGCGATATTCCGCGCGAGAAAATCCGCTATCACACCTGTTATTCGATCAACATGGGTCCGCGCGTCCACGATATGGAAGCCAAGGACCTGCTCGACATCATTTTGAAGATCAAGGCAGGCGCATTCTCGTTCGAAGCCTCGAATCCGCGTCATGAGCACGAATGGAAAATCTGGTGCGAGGCCAAGAAGCCGAAGGACACCATTCTCATTCCCGGCGTCGTCACGCATTGCTCGCTGCTCGTCGAACATCCCGAACTCGTCGCCGAGCGTATCCTGCGCTACACCGACATTGTCGGGCCGGAGAATGTCATCGCCGGCACGGATTGCGGTTTCGCAAGCTTCGCTGCGGCCGATGAAATCGACGCCGGCATTGCCTGGGCCAAGCTCGACTCGCTGGTGAAGGGTGCCGAGATCGCGGCGAAGAAATTGAAGGGCGGCACGAAGCCGAAAGCACCCGTTGCCACTGCGGCGGCAAAGCCCGCAAAACCGGTCAAGAAGACGCCAGTCAAGAAAGTTGTGAAGCCTGCCGCGAAAAAAGCTGCGCCGAAGAAAGCCAAGAAGACAAAGAAGCGGTAGTCTTCCGCCTCAGTAATAAAAAAACGCCGCGGGCAATGCCCGCGGCGTTGTCGTTTGCAGCATAGGAAGTTTAGTTCGCCGACGTGGCGATCGAACCTTCGTAGTCGCGGTTGCCCATGCCGGTGTCGGCGAAGATGCCGCGGTCGGCAATCCATTTGAGCGTGTCCTGGAAGACTTCCTTCGTGTAGGGCTCGAACACGACGCGCTCGCCCGGACCCCAGCGGCGGGTATCCATGATCGCGTGATACTTCGTCGGGAACTCGTTCTTGTAGTAGTGCAGGTAGAGGTCCGGACGCAGGTCGATGTCGCGCTGGGCGCGGCGGATGGCGCGGAAGAACTTCTTGACGTCTTCCATGTCCGGATCGCCGTTCAGCATGGAGTTGATCATGAACGTGGTGTCGATGATCTTGCGGAAGCCAAGCTGCTCGGCGAGGTAGTACGGGCCCGAGAACAGGGCGGCGGCTGGCGCCTTGCCTTCGATCAGCAGGTCCATGCGGTTGAACAGCATGCCTTCGACGAACGACAGGTTGATCTTGTCGGTCGGCATGTACTGCTCGAGCGACTGGATCGTGGAGTAGTGGCTGCCTGACTGATAGCCGACTGAGATCGGAACGCCCGCGAGGTCTTCCGGCGTTTTGATCTTGGAGTCGGCCGGAACGAAGATGCCGGCCGGCGAAACCGAATAGACATCGCTGTAGAGCTTGCCGAGGCCCTTGGTGGCGGCGACGTCGACAGTCCAGTGGCAGGCACAGCTCACGTCAGAGGTGCGGCCCTTCTCGAAGGTCTGCATCGCGCCGCTCTTGTCACCCGAAGCGTGGGCCTTGCCCTCGGTTGACTTGATGGTCTCCTGGAAAATGTATTCGAGGCCTTCATCCTTGAAGTAGCCCTTCTCCTCGGCGACCCACTCGTGCAGGCGGAAGTGCGGCTGGATGACGAATTTGGAATTCTTCATGGCGTTTCTCCTGTGGTTCCTCAGTTGCGTTTGTTAGTCGATGTCAGCAAAAAACATGACCGTCGTTGGTCATCCGGTAAGCGCCGGGATCGCTCCCGGCGAAGCTTCTTCAACAAATGTGCGCGTGGTCGCGCTCGGCGACGCGGCGTGAACGGATCATCTTGACGTGGTCGTCCATCAGTTTGCGTGCGCCGGGGGCGTCGTGCGCTTCGATCAGCGCGGCTAGCTGCCTGTGAACGTCGAGCACGTGCTTGGCGACTTTCGGCGTCAGCGTTTTGTTGCGCGACGGCCATGAAACATGATGGAGCGACAGGAATTGCACGACCAGCACGCGGTTGTGCGAGGCTTCCGCGACCGCGAGATGGAATTCGTGCGAGGAGCGGGTGTAGGCGTCGACGTCATCCATCAGCGCTTCGGCCTCGCTCAGCAGACGGCGAAGGCGGGCGATGTCGGCGGGCGTCGCGTTCTCGGCGGCGAGTTCGGCAGCGAGCGTTTCGATCGCGCGCTGGGCGTCGAGCACCTCGGCGGCGGTGACGCCGGTGAGTTCGAGTTGAACGGCAAGTGCTTCAGCGAACAGGCGCGGGTTGCCCGGTGCGATGCGTGCGCCGCCGCCCTTGCCCATGCGGATTTCGACAATGCCGAGCGCGGAGAGGGTGCGCAGCGCGTCGCGCGCCACGATGCGGCTAACGCCATAGCGCGCCGCGAGATCCTTTTCCGTGCCGACAAAGTCGCCGGGTCTCAGCCGCTTCTCATAAAGATCGTCGCGCACCTGTGTCACGATCTGCGACGACAGCGAGGCTGCGCGTCCGGCGATGTGGAAGCGCTTGGTAGCCGTTGAGGTGGCGAGGTCGGTCGACATGCGGGCGATCTAACCAGCAAAGTGGAGGGTCGTAAAGATACTATCTTATGAATTTTACCAGACGCGAGCTGCAAGGCAGTCCGCGAGAAACTATAAATAATGCAGCGAAAACATATAGATGATTTGATTTTATCAGCCTCCGATCAATGGACTAGTTCCAAAAGTTATCATCCGTATGCCTTTCTCGGGCCGCTTGGTACTTCTCCGCCATCGCCAAAAATAGCTGCGATGCGGCCCGCCCCCGTACCCACGGCGCCGCCACTCGGCTAGACAACAGCAACAAAAAAGGGAGGGGCTCATGCTGAAGGTTTACGGTCAGGCGCGCTCGCGCGCGTTTCGCGTTCTGTGGCTGTGCAAGGAATCCAATATTCCGTTCGAACATGTGCCAGTGACGATCCATGTTCCGAACGCACAGGCCAAGGAAGACTGGTATCTCAAGCTCAATCCCAATGCCCGCGTGCCGACCATCGACGACGATGGCTTCATCATGTGGGAGTCGGCGGCAATCAATCTCTATCTCGCCCGCAAGTACAAAAGCCCGCTGTGGCCGAAGACCGAAGCGGGCGAGGGCCGTGCGCTGCAGTGGGGCTTCTTCATCGCCAATGACTTCGAAAAGCCGATGGTGACGCTGTTCCAGCAGACCGTGATGATCCCGCCCGACAAGCGCAATCCGGAAGTCGCCAAAGCCGCCGAGACCGAGATGCTGTCGAAGCTCCAGGTACTCGAGAACTATCTGAGCGTGCACCAATACTTCGGCGTCGACCGCTGGGACCTCGCCGACTTCATGGTGGCGAGCGTCACCTTCACGCTTACAGGCATGAAATACGACCTTGCCAAGTTCCCGAAGTTTGCTGCTTGGCTGAAGTCGGGTATGGAGCGCGCAGGCTGTCAGGAAGCCATCAAATTGCGCGGCTAGGACAGGCTCCCGCCGGGGGCGAAAGAAAGTCCAAATAAGCAGCCATTATTGGGAGGATTTGTCACCCGAAGCGGGTAGATTGCAATGGTTTTCTTCTATTTGCCGGCGTTGAAACCGCCATATATAGAAAATCATTCTATATTCGGCTCTCGATGGCGAGGGCCGCCAAACCCGCTTACGAGGTGGCAAATGACCTCCCCCCTGCAGCAGAAGATCAAGATCACGGGTCCGAGCGTGATTACCGCCAACCGTCTGGGCGATGGCGCGGTGGTCTATCGCACCGCCAAGCACGAATGGACGACCGAGATCGCCAACGCCGCGGTCGTTTCCAACGCCACTGCCGCCACCGAATTGCTGACCCCCGCCAAGGCCGATGGCAACAACGCGGTGGATGTCTATGTTGCACCAGTGAAGCTCGAGAATGACAACATCCTCCCGGGCAACCTGCGCGAGCTTATCCGGATGCGCGGACCGACGTTTGAACTGCCGTATTCTTTCGGCGCCTGAGGTTTCATGTATCTGTACGATGAATTCGACCGGACCCTGCTGACGGAACGCGTGGATGAGTTCCGCGGCCAGGTTGCGCGCCGGCTTTCCGGCGAGCTGACCGAGGACGAATTCAAGTCGTTGCGGTTGATGAACGGCGTCTACCTGCAGCTTCACGCCTACATGCTGCGGATCGCCATTCCTTATGGCACGTTGTCATCGCAGCAGCTGCGCCAGCTCGCGCTGGTCGCGCGCAGGTACGACCGCGGCTACGGCCACTTCACGACGCGCCAGAACATTCAGTTCAACTGGATCAAGCTCGCCCAACTGCCCGACGCTATGGCGGATCTTGCCGCCGTCGGCCTGCACGGCATGCAGACGAGTGGCAACTGTGTGCGCAACATCACGACCGATCAATGGGCTGGCGTCGCGCCGGACGAGATCGACGATCCGCGCGTCTGGGCCGAGCTCATCCGCCAGCACGTCACGCTGCATCCGGAGTTCTCGTTCCTGCCGCGCAAGTTCAAGATTGCCGTCGGCGCGTCCGATCATGACCGCGCTGCGTTACGCATCCACGACCTCGCACTGCGCATGCACACCAATGGCGCCGGAGAAAGAGGCTTTGAAGTAATGGTTGGCGGCGGTCTTGGAAGGACGCCGTTCATCGCCAAGACGATCAAGGAATTCCTGCCGCAGCGCGATGTGCTGAGCTACATCGAGGCGGTGTTGCGCCTCTACAATCAGTACGGACGGCGCGACAACATCTACAAGGCGCGCATCAAGATTCTCGTCCACGACAAGGGGGCCGAACAGTTCGGCAAGGAAGTCGAAGCCGAGTGGCAGTCGATCAAGGATGGCCGGCTTGCGCTCGATCAGGCGGTGGTCGATGAAATCGCCACGCGCTTCCAGTATCCGGAATATGTGCAGCTATCGAACGATCCGCCGGAGCTTAAGAAGGCATTGAGCGACGGGCGCTTCGCGGTGTGGCACGCCAACTCCGTGCGGCCGCACAAGCAGCCGGGCTATGCGATCGTCACGCTGTCGCTAAAGCCGGTGGGCAAACCGACGGGCGACTGCACGGCCGACCAGATGGACAAGATCGCGGAAATCGCCGATCGCTTCAGCTTCAGCGAAATCCGCGTCGGTCATGAGCAGAACCTCGTGTTACCGCAGGTGGCGCAGCGCGATCTGCCGGAAGTGTTCAAGGCGCTCGACGCCATCGAAGTGGCGACGCCGAACGTCAATCATATCTCCGACATCATCGCTTGCCCCGGCCTCGACTATTGCAGCCTCGCTAATGCGCGCGCGATCCCGGTGGCGCAGGAGATCTCCAAGCGCTTTGCCGACTTCAAGATTTCCGAAAATCTTGGCCGCCTGCACGTCAACATTTCGGGCTGCATCAATGCCTGCGGCCATCATCATGTCGGCCACATCGGCATTCTCGGCGTCGAGAAGAACGGCGAAGAATTTTACCAGATCACCATCGGCGGGCGTGCGGACGAGAAGGCTGAACTCGGCACGCTGATCGGTCCCGCCGTGCCTTATGACGAAGTCGCCGATGTGGTCGAGGACCTGGCGGAAGCCTATCTCGATCTGCGCGAGCGCCCGAACGAACTTTTCATCGAGACGTTCAAGCGCGTCGGCGTCGAACCGTTCAAGGAGCGTGTCTATGCCACTCGTTAGAGGCGGACGCATCGTCGCTGACAATTTCACGCGCATCGAGGATGGCGCGCCGATCCCGAATGAGGGCGCGGTGCTTGTTCCAGCTGCGCGCTTTCTTGCCGATGCCAACGAACTGCTGCAGCGCCAGGCGCCGGTCGGCGTGATCTGGCCGAACGACAAGAATGTCAGCGAGCTTGCGCCTTATCTTGATAAACTTGCGCTGATCGCGCTGGTGTTTCCGGTCTACAAGGACGGCCGGGCCTACAGTCAGGCACGGCTGCTCCGCGAACGCCACAACTACCGTGGCGAATTGCGCGCGACCGGACAGGTATTGCGTGACCAGTTCGTGTTTTTACTGCGCGCCGGCTTCGATGCCTTCGACGTGGTGAAAGAGGCCGATGCCCTGGCGTTCGAGGAAACCGCCAAGCGCTACAGTGTGTTCTTCCAGCCGACCGGCGACGGCCGCATGACGGTCGCGCGTTCGCGCCTCAAGCTGCACGGGCATCCGACGCCCGCTACGACGCGCGTCAACGCGTAGCGCGATTGCAAAAGCCATGCGGGCTCGTTAATCAGAACCCATGGCAAATTCCTCACCGCTTGTTTCCGCCGACTGGCTTGCCGATAACCTCGGCACAGGTGTCATCGTGCTCGACATTCGCTCCGCCGTAGATGGCGGCGGCGTTGCCGCGTACGAAGCCGCGCATGTGCCGGGCGCGATCCACACCGACTACGTCAAGGACAACTGGCGCGCGGTGAAGGGCATGGCGACCGGCATGCTGCCCGAGCTTTCCTATCTTGCCGGATTGTTCGGCCGCCTGGGTCTAAAGCCCGATCTTCACGCGGTGATCGTTTCCGCGGGGACGTCGCCGGGCGATTTCTGTGCGGCGGCGCGCGTCTACTGGACGCTGAAGGTTTGCAGCCACGACAAGGTGTCGATCCTCGATGGCGGCATGGTGGCGTGGCAGGGCAGGCTGGTGAAGAGCGGTCAGGAAGCTGCAACGCCGGCATCGGCTTATCCGGTCAAGTTTCGTGAAGAGCTGCGCGCCGATCTTGCGAAGGTCGAAGCCGGCATTGCGAGCGGCAGCGAGACGATGCTCGACAGCCGGTCGGCGAGCTACTTCGCCGGCAATGAAAAAAGCCCGCAGGCCAAGCGCGGCGGGCGCCTACCGAAGGCAAAACTCCTCGACCATACGCAGGTATTCGATCCCGCGACCAAGCGGCTCAAGTCGAAGGCCGACCTCGACAAGCTGTTCGGCAATCTGCCGCCGCTGCCGGTCGTCAACTATTGCAACACCGGCCATCAGGCGGCGGCGAACTGGTTCGTCCTGTCCGAAGTGCTCGGCCGTCCGGCGAAGCTCTACGACGGCTCGATGTCGGAATGGACCGAGGACGAAGCCCGCCCGGTAGACGTCGGCTGAGGCGGCTTACGCCGCCTCGACCTTCACATCCATCGCGCCGATCTTTTCGATCTCGCAATGCATGATGTCGCCCGGTTGGACGCGCGATACGCCTTCGCATGTTCCCGTCATGATGAGGTCGCCCGGATGTAGTGCGTACCACTGCGACGCGAATGAAATCTGCTTCTGAATATTCAGCAGCAGGAACTGCGTGTTCGACGCCTGACGCACTTCGCCGTTCACGGCGAGACTGAACTTCAGATGGCCCGGGTCGGGAATTTCATCGGCCGTCACCATCCACGGGCCGGCGACCGAATAAGTGTCGATCGACTTGCGGAATGAACGATCTTCCGTGCCGCGCACCACCATGTCGAGCGCGATGCAATAGCCGGCGACGTAGTCGAGCGCGCCTTCCTCCGGGACGTTGTTGGCGTATTTGCCGATGATGACGCCGAGTTCCATCTCGTGATCGTTGCGGCGGTCGGGAAAGCGCAGCTTGACGCCTTCGCTGGGGCCAATGAGCGACGAATTGGATTTCAGAAAAAAGCCTTGCTCGATCACCGTGCCCTGCTGGTGGCGCAGCGGAAACACGTCGGTCTGCGAGGCGGCTTCCTCGACGTGCTTGATGTAGTTCACCGGCACGCCGATGATCTTGGTCGGTGCGGCAACGGGACTCAGAAACTTTGCGTCTCTGATCGGGATTTTCTTCGACGAGGGCGCCATTTTGCGGATTTCTTCCCGCACGCGAGGAAGATTCGCAATCAACGTGTCGCCCTTCGGCGCGGGATAGCGCGGTGCCGGCAGCACGCCGAGCGCAGCACTCACATCGAAGACCATGTCGCCCTCGACGACGCCAAGCTGATTGTTCCCGAACCAACAGATCTTCATTCAACACCTTCAAGATAACGCTGCATCGCCCGCGAATTGCGATTGACACCATAGGGATGCCTGTTTCTATGGGCAAACGGACCTTCCGCATAGCACCTAGTTTCCGGCATGAAAACCAAGCTCGATACATCTGATTGGCCGGGCCACGTGATCCGCCGGCTGCAGCAGATCGCGGTCTTCGTATTCCATCAGGAGACCGCGGGTTTCGATCTTACGCCGACGCAATTCGTGACCTTGCTCGCGGTCGACAATCAGCCTGGCCTCGATCAGGTGCGCGTGTCGCAGGTAACGGCGATCGACCGCTCTATGACAGCGCGGGTGGTCGAGACTCTGGCGCGGCGTGGTTTTCTGCAAAAGAAGCCCGGCAAGACCGACAAGCGCGCCAACTCGCTCTTTCTCACGTCGAAGGGCGAGCAGCTCGTGAAGCGCGTACTTCCCTACGTGAAGAAAGCGCAAGCCGAAATCCTCCAGCCGCTTCCCGCGACGGACCGGCCGGAATTTCTTCGCATGGTCCGCGTCATTCTCGATGCGCACGAAACGGATGCGGACGAGATTTCCAGCGAAGAAGCCGCGCCGAAGCGGCGAGGGCGCAGGAAGAAATCCTGACCGCTAGGAAACCCTGACCTCGATGGTGCCGTTGGTGACGCGCACTGGATAGGTCTTGATGTTTTCCGAGATCGGCGCGCCTTGGCCTTCGCCGGTCTTTAC
>Ga0075367_10000245_pt1 | contig 18388 bp, 19 predicted proteins | sample EndMethybrTD3032_FD_71399 | JGI IMG/M metagenome (GOLD analysis project Ga0075367, IMG submission 71399) | Populus endosphere microbial communities from Tennessee, USA - Endosphere MetaG P. TD hybrid TD303-2 | ecosystem: Host-associated > Plants > Roots > Endosphere | place: USA: Tennessee... | reverse complement strand
ATCCAGAGGAATATGCACGCCAAGATATAACCGCGACAGACAGACAAGCACGATAGCCACCGGCACGGTCCAACGCCACTTCCACGGCATGTACGGCAGCAGTGTCAATGTGACCACTGTTATGAGTGTCGCATGACCGGACGGGAACCCCATTCCGGTCTCGGCAATGCGCGCATGGGCGTCGTGGAACAACTCAAGCGGGCGCTCACGCCCGATGACATGCTTAGCCACAAGCACAATGGAATAAGCGCTCAGGATCGAAAGCGCCATCCGCCACGCCAAGCGATAAAATCTGAATAAAAATGCCAGGACAACAGGGACCGGTGCCCACATGGTGCTGCCAAAAAAGGTCACGATTACCATAAAGCGGTACCAGCTTTCCGACCAGCCATTTACAGCGTGGAACCAGGCGTACTCCCAGCCTGTAGCCGTACCCTTGCCAGCCAGCCAAGCCGAAACACCAAAGACCATAAGCGCCGCTACAAATCCCCCCACATAAAGCGCGAAATGTCCTTTATAAGGTGTTGTGTCGTGTTGTGGGGCTACCATAACTGTGTCAAAAGTATAGCATCCGCTTGGGCTTATGCCCAGGGTAGCAGGAATTCAGAACTCAAGTGCGCTTCAAAGCTCGTAAGCCGGATTGGGCAGGTTTTGCCGCCCCCATTTCAGAGTCTGCGCCATCCAAATCAGCTCGTTATATTGCGCCTGGACTGCCGCCCTGTACTCAGCTTCTTTTTCCGGATGAATCTTTCCTGACGCATCAAAAGTATCCTGTACCCGCGGAAAGTAAGCACTGAATTGCAGCACGTTCAAACCCATCGTCCTAAGCACAGGCAGTAAGCCCTCGACGGCCCGCACGCCGCCCATCAGGGCGTTACTTACACCGGCTACGGCCACTGGCTTATGCCAATAATTCACATACTCGCTGTCCAGCATTCGCTTGAGTGAGCCGGGGAAGCTATGGTTGTATTCGGGCGTCACAATAAAAAACGCGTCAGCCCGTCCCGTAATATCGGTATAGCGAGGGTCTTTGCCTTCTGTGTCGTTGCCATCGCTTGGAAAGGTAAACTCTTTGGGGTCTACAAAGATAATCTCGACATCTTCGTATTCGCGCCCGATATCCGCCACAAATCTGGCAACCTTGATAGACTCACGCTTATCGCGCGTGCTACCTTCGATAACGGCGATGATCAGGGGGTCGCTCATCAGTTTGTCTATAATATCAGAATCTGGGGGTTTGGCCATCTTCAAGCGCTTCTATCTGTGGATGGTCCAACCCGAAGTAATGCGCAATCTCGTGCCAGACAGTATGTTTGACCTGGGCTCTCAGCTCCGCGTACGTCTGTACAAACGCCAACATCGGCAGCTTGAAAATGGTAATCTTGTCCGGCGGAAAATGCGTCATGCCACCGCGGCGCGGCAGCGGCACACCTTCGTACAAGCCAAACAAGCTTTGGTCGTTACGGAGTTCAAGCTGGACGCGCTGCTCTGGGGTCGGCTCATCGGCGTACACGATGGCGACATTTTTTACCGCATCCATGTGTTCGCGCGGCAGTTCATCCATCACCTCGGCAATGAGCGCCGAAAATTGTTCGTCACTTATATCTAGCATATATTTCAATTATGTCCTGTATTGCTGAAGTTATGGTTGAGTTTGCAGCACGGATAAAATATTACCGTCCGGATCGGTGAACCAGGCGATATCCGGCCCCTGCCCTTTGGCGAGTCCCCGGGCAATACCCTTCTCGTCCGTGCCATACTCACCCTCGTAATGCTCGAACTGCACGCCCTTGGCCGTCAGTTCATCAACTACAGCGTCAATATTATCGACTGGAAAGTTAAGAATCGTAAACGTGGCAGGCTTGTGGTCTTCCTTGGGGTAGACAAATACCTCAGCACCTGAACCCAGCTTAATCCTGGTATCTCCCATTTCACCGTCCTCAACGGTGAGTCCCAATATATCCCGATAAAACGCTTTTGACTTCGCAATATCTTTCGAAGAAAAACCGCTGAACGCTTGAGAATCTTGTAACATATGTACCCCCTCGTTACTCGTCTATGCACCTTAACACACTTTGCATTATGCAAGCAAACCTTAGGATAATACAGCTCGTACCACTTATGATGTGAGGATTTTTACATCTCCTGTTTTGCACGCGGTGGCATACTATACTCACGTAAATATGAGGTTATGATATGGGAATTCTGGCGTGGATCGTGCTCGGCGGCATCGCGGGCTGGCTGGCTTCTATGGTTGCTGGCAACAATAAAGAGCAAGGCCTGATCGGCAATATTTTTGTTGGAATCGTAGGGGCGTTTATCGGCGGCTTCTTAATTAACCTGATAGGCGGCAAGGGAATTACCGGCTTCGATTTATGGAGCCTGCTGGTTGCAGTCGGCGGCGCAGTACTGTTACTGCTGATTATCGGCCGGTTCCGGCGCACATAGCAGACTAGCCCTCGAACTGACTTGGGTTATTCGGCTGGCTCTAACTTCTACACTTTTTTGTCGCGCTTACGCTTGTTCGGGTCAAGCTCACGCTTGCGAAGGCGAAGATTTTGAGGCGTAACCTCTAATAGTTCATCATTTTCGATAAAGTCTAAGCATTCTTCCAAGCTGAAAATGGTCGGAGGAGTAAGCTGAACAACACCGTCACTGCTGGAACTGCGCATGTTTGTCAGGTGTTTTGTTTTGCAGACATTAATCTCCATATCTTCCTGGCGAGTGTTTAAACCGACGATTTGCCCGGCGTACACTTTTACCGCTGGACCCACAAAGGTAACGCCACGCGCTTCAGCATTTTGCAATGCATACGGCGTGGTTACGCCCGCTTCAAAAGAGATAAGCACGCCGTTACGCAGCTGTTGCAGACTAACGCCGAGCGGCTGGTAGCCGACCATGAGGCTGTTCATAACAATGGTGCCCTTGGTGTTGGTCAAAAGGATGTTGCGCATCCCGAGCAGAGCGCGGGTAGGAAGTTCGTAGACCAGTTTGGTCACACCCTTGGGGCTGACGAATTGCTCTTTTAATTGGGCGCGGCGTTGGCCGAGTTCCATCTGGACGGCGCCGACATGTTCGGCCGGAACCTCAATGATCACTTCTTCGACCGGTTCCATTGTCTGGCCGTTCTCTTCTTTGGTTACGACCTGGGGGCGTCCAACTTCGAACTCGTAGCCTTCACGTCGCATGGTTTCGATAAGTACCGAAAGATGCAGTTCACCACGGCCCGAAACCAAAAATCCGATGCCGTTGTCCTGCACGCGCAGACCAACATTTGTTTCGAGTTCTTTTTGCAGACGGTCGCCAATTTGGCGCGAGGTGGTAAATTCGCCTTCCAGCCCCTTGAACGGCGAAGTGTTCGGCCCAAGATAAATTTGCAGCGTTGGCGCTTCGACTTCCAGGACTGGCAGCGCTTCCGGTTCGATCGCATCGGCAATAGTTTCGCCAATCTGCGCCGCTGCAACACCGGTCAATTGCACGATGTCACCGGCAACGCCTTCTGGCACTTCAAACCGGCTTACACCGTGGCTCATAAACACCAGGTCGACCTTGGCTTTCGTTTGCGTGCCGTCTTTTTTGCAAAGGGTGACTTGGTCACCACTTTTTACACGGCCGCGCGTAATACGCCCGATAGCGTACTTACCCTTGTAGCTATCCCAGGCAAGCGCCGTAACCAGCATCTGGAAAGGCTTTTCAACATCAATTGATGGGGCCGGGATCTTGCTGATGATCGCGTCAAAAATAACGTCAAGGTTGGCGTCTTCATCGGGGTTTGCTGGGGGTGTTTCCCACGCTTTACCTGCACGCCCGATGGCGTAGTACACAGGATAGTGCAGCTGATCTTCATGTACGGCCAGCTCCAAAAATAGGTCAGCCAATTCATCTTCCACCTCTTTGATCCGGCTTGCCGGCTTGTCGATCTTGTTGATAATAACGATCGGCTTCAGCTCTGCTGCAAGCGCTTTGCCCAGTACAAACTTCGTCTGAGGCATCGGGCCTTCCTGGGCGTCAACGATCAGAATGCAGCCGTCGGCCATATTCAGAGTCCGCTCCACTTCACCGCTAAAGTCGGCGTGACCTGGCGTATCGATAATATTGATACGGTAATCGTCGTGCTGCACGGCCGTCACCTTAGCTGTAATGGTGATGCCGCGCTCTTTTTCCTGGTCACCACTGTCCATAATCAGTTCTTGTGCCATTTCGGCCTGATTGTCACGGAAAGTTTTGGACTGTTTTAGTAGGCCATCAACCAGCGTGGTTTTACCGTGGTCAACGTGTGCGATTATGGCAATGTTGCGGATCTTCGATGGATCCTGCTTAGCGGCAGTCATAAATTGTAGTCGCTCCTTATGGCGTTAGCGCGTTAGTACAAATGATGTATTTACTACATTATGTCATAAGAGGCTGCGATATGCAATCAAATTCGATCATCCAACCCAGCTTGTTGTCCGTCATCCGTGCCATGGACTGGCTCGCTTGACGTTCGTTGCAGCCCGCCCTATGCTAAAGACCATGGTACCGAACGATTCAAACGACCTGAAGCCCTGGAAAGTTTTACAAGAAAAGCCAGCGCTTCAAACACCTTTTTTTCGAATTAGCAAACAAGAACTGGAGACACCGTGGGGAGCTCGTCCAACCTACTACATACACGACTCCGATGACGGTGTGTTATGTGTCTGCGTAACAGATGACAAACGTGTGCTTATTGAGAAGCAGTACCGTCCGGCGGTTGCCAAAGTATCTTATGATTATCCTGCCGGAAAAGCCGAATCAGTGGATGCAAACTTCGTTACTGCTATGAAGCGCGAGCTTAAAGAAGAAACCGGGTACGAAGCCACCTCTTTTAAAGAATTGGCGGTCATTGATGCAAGCCCGGGGTTTTCCAACCAACGAATCCACATATTTCTCGTGCAGGGCCTGGCCGCCGGGGTAGCAGAGCCAGAAGATACCGAGCGTATCTTCTCGGAGTTCGTTCCCGCTTCGCAAATCCTAAAGATGATTACAGAGGGCAAAATATCGTGCGCCTTTTGTCTGAGCGCTACATTACTCGCGTTTAACGAACTAGGCTGGCCCTTAGGCTTTGGAACTCCCGGAATTACGGACAAGGTGTAAAGCGCCTAGAATCGCCCGGTCGACCCCAGAATGGACGTCGGCTATTTCACCGTCCTTCGCTCTTTGTGCTACACCGAATGCTGCGCGAAGCAGCACGTTTTCGGGTAGTTGCAGCAGCCTGGCATCAAGTAATTCCCACGAAAGTTCATGCATAATGCTGCGGAGAGGGTCACCAGATATACCGGTAATGCTTGCTTCTCTAAGACGCTGAAGTATCGCCTCGGCCGAAGGAGAGGCTTTAAAGGCTAGCGGAAAAGCATCTATCATAGGACAGGTGTCGGAGGTGACGACTTCCGGAGCTTCTAGAGCATTAATGAGCGGACTAGTGTCGCCTGCGGTCAGCCGATCGTAGAGTCCGGGCCATGGCGTATCCTCATAGCCTTCTTGATGCCCGTAGAAATACAGCGGCACCGATGAGTTATTTTTAGCGATCACACCCAATGCCATATCAACGAGTCCGATTGGCAAGCCCAAATTATTAATGGCCTGGACTCTTAGTTCTCCTTGTTTTGCTTCCAGTCCAGCATTCATAAGTAGCTGCGCTGACTCTAGCGCAGACTGAGCATAAAAATAAGTATGGGGGCCATGAAGCCGTATGGGTTCGCCATTCTCCACCCAGCCTTGCAGTTTCTTGCTGAAGTATGAGTCATCTACCACGTGCGTGAAGCGGCCTGCCGAACAGAGTAGTGAGCCCTCGGCAGCAGCCGACGACATCAGCCACTCACCTGTCTTTTTCGAGGCGGCATAGATATCCGGCGAGAATGGGCGCGACGCTTTACCCGTCGATGCGTACACTACTTGATGGACATCGTATCGGCGCGCAGCATCAAGTACGTTTTGTGTACCAAGCACATTGGTAGTTAGCGTGTGTGCGACCCTTGATTCGGCAAGGTGGTTATATTTATCAGCAGCAACATGATAGATGATATCCGGCTTGACAGCCTCCACTACTGCATCGAGTCCGTATCTATTGCGAATGTCTACGTATATGTAGTCGGCATCAGAAACCGGCTTTGAGGGCTCGATAGTTCCTCTGCTTATGCTAAGCAGCCTTGCTGGAGCGAATTCAGTAATCTGGCGCATCAATACGGATCCGACCAAGCCAGTACCACCAGTAACAACTACTGTTTTACCTTCGTGCTGTTGGCGCAATGCGTCCTCTGGTAAGTCAAGGCCTCGTGTTGATGTATCTGTATAGCGATCGAATTCGTCGCGGCACCCCAAGGGGTTAATAGCAATCAGGCGCCGCGTCAAACCACGCAGCGCCTGATGCGTTACATCGTCCAGTTCATCCATCCCCGGAGGTGCAACCCGCTGCATCTCGGCAATAATCATCTCACTTGTAGGAAGTTCTTGATATACACCGACATCAGGCTGCCGGTCGGGCATAGCAGTGCTCATAAGTATAGTGACATTACACTAGAAGTTAATGATTGTCAATGCTCCTTGAGCTTGCTATGCCGGGGAAAATCGGACTATTTTTTCTGCTTGCCTGACTTGTTTGAGCCACTGTTAGCGCCCGCGGTCTCGGTAGCGAGACGATTCCCTACGAACGGCTTAAGTGATAGCAGAAGTGCTCCAAATCCTATCCAGTAGGCAAGCAACAGCACGAGCAGTCCTACAAAAGGTATGTGGTACAAGGTAATGAGAATCGGTCCACCGATCAATGCGACAAGCACCGGGTTGACTGATTCACGCTTGCGCAAGACCAGGCGACCGACCCAATATGCGGTAATTGGCCCGCTAAGTATGGCACCGATTAGTCCTCCAAGCAGCACAGCGATCGCCAGTGGAATACCCGCCAGCGAAACAAGCAGGCCGATCGGCAACGCAATTACCAGCAGTCCACCGATAAGGCCGGTAAGCATTGCTTTGGGCGCATTCGCCACAACCTGGTCGGATGTCTTCTGCATGAAGCGCGGGAAGAAGAAGGCCAGCACCAAGCCGACCAGTGTCAGGCTAACGACCAGGAACAGATAGAACATCACGTTGAAACGACTCTTCTCTTTTGGTGGAGTAGTGTGGGCGGTTTCGCCCTTCACCTCTGATTTTTGGTCCATTTTAGCATCACGGTTAGAGGTGTAGTACAGGCCTCCGGCAACACGTGCGTTTTCCTTCAGCTGGATGTCCGAACTGGCAGCTTTGACGTTGCGTCCCACGTTGCCATTCAGCGTCAGATGGCTACCGCTTGCGGTAATATCACGCCCTACGGCGCCCTTGATGTTTAGCTGGTCTCCGTTAGCCGTCAGGTCTTGGCCGACTTTAGCATCAGCATCAAGCGAGAAATTCATGGCGGCCACGGTAGCATTCTTGCCAACTTCGCCACTTAGGGTAACGAGCTGTCCGGCAGCGCGTACGTCGCCGTCGACCTTGCCAGAGATGGTAACGTCCATACCGGCACAGATAACATCGCCATACACGGTAGCACTCACCACTATTTTTTGGCCGGCACAAAAGACATCGCCATACACGACCCCCTTAATATTGATTTCTTTACCGGCGCTGTACACCGAGCTGTTCACTGTCTGGTTTTCTTCGACAGTTGTTGCAAAGTGTTGGGCCTTTGCCAAGCTCACCCAGGCCACTACAGGAATAAATGCCAGGAGTAGCATCCCGAGCACCCATTTGAGTTTCTTCATTATACCCTCCATTAGTTTTGAGATTATTGTATCAGAAGCGGAAGAAGTATACTACAGAGATGAAGCAACCGCTTGCAGAACGAATGAGGCCCGAAACCCTTGACCAGGTTATCGGCCAAAAACACCTGGTGGAGCAAGGCCAGATCGTCCGCCAGATTATTGAGCGGAAGCAGCCCACGAGCCTTATCCTATGGGGTCCGCCGGGCAGCGGTAAAACGACTTTGGCCCGGATTATCGCCCGCGAAACCGGGGCGGAGTTTGTCGAACTCAGCGCTGTTACTGCCGGTAAGGCGGATGTCATGCGCGTCATCGGCCATGCCCAGGCCAACCAGCGGCTCGGAATGCGGACAATATTGTTTGTCGACGAAATCCATCGCTTCAACAAAGCTCAGCAAGACGCCTTCCTTCCCCATGTCGAAGACGGCACCATCGTCTTGATTGGTGCGACAACCGAAAATCCAAGTTTTGAAGTTATAACACCGCTGCTTAGCAGATCGCGGGTGCTCGTGCTGGAGCCGCTCGACAAAAACGATATCATAAGTATTCTGACGAACGCCGCCAAGCTCGAAAAAATCACCAAGAAACGATTGCCCGCCAGAAGTATCGACCTGCTGGCCGAACTGTCCGGCGGCGATGCACGCGTGGCGCTCGGAAACCTGGAGCTGGCACTGCAACTCACCGATAAAACGGTCACTCCAGACATTGTAACGACCGCCGCGCAAAAACGCGTGCCCGGATACGACAAAGCTGGCGAGAATCACTACAACATCATCAGCGCGTTCATTAAATCGATGCGGGGCAGCGACCCGAGCGCCGCGCTGTATTATATGGCGCGGATGCTGCAGGCAGGCGAAGACCCCAAGTTCGTGGCCAGACGCATGGTTATCTTCGCTTCGGAAGATATCGGATTGGCCGCGCCTGCGGCGCTCAATCTGGCGATCTCTACGTTCCAGGCGGTGGAGCGGATCGGGATGCCGGAGTGCCAGTACAGCCTGTACCACTGTGCGACTGTGCTTGCTAAAGCGCCCAAATCCCGCGAAGTAGCGAGTGCAATGCAAAAAGCCCAATCTGCTGCCCGCGAATATCCGGACGAACCCGTGCCGGTGCATCTGCGGAATGCGCCAACCAAACTCATGAAAGATCTTGGCTACAACCAAGGCTATAAATGGGAAGCCGACTTCAAACCTGGGCAAGGGTTCCTACCCGACCAACTAAAAGACTGGCGCGCGTTTTAAGGGTTCTTTACTCGATTTTCTGCATAAGTTTGTTAGATTTCTTACAAAATATATCGCTTATGCTCGACAAGTGCGCTATACTACTGCATGTATGAAACGAACACTCGGCACAGTCGTGTTATTTGTTTTGCTTTTCCTTGCCGTCTTTGCTATAAAGCAACTAGACGCGCCACAAGCTACCACTTTGGGTAGCACAGGAGAAGCTAAACATGCGGCTAACTAGCGATCTTTTTCAAGACGATACCCTCATACCAGACACTTACACATGCAAGGGTCAGAATAAGAGTCCCTCGCTACAGATAGCTGATATACCTGCCGAAACGGTGAGTCTGGCGCTTATTTTGCATGATCCTGATGCGCCAAATGGCGATTTTCTGCATTGGTCTGTTTGGAACATCGTCCCTACAACGTCTACGTTTGAAGAAGGTGCAGTGCCGACGGGCGTCCGTCAGGGTATAAACGGCTTTGGGAGCGTGGGCTACGGCGGCCCTTGCCCACCCTCTGGTACACATCGTTATGTTTTTGATCTGTACGCTTTGGATGCTGTATTGGATGTACCCGAGGGTGCAGACTGGCAAACTATAGAAAATGACATGCGATCGCACGTCATCTCGACGGCACGCTTGGTTGGACTTTTCAGCGCCTAATTAAACGTGGCAACTCACTGTACACGAGGTTGTTCGTAACGGCTTAAGTATAACCTTTTCTAGTAAAGTCAAGGTAATTGTTCGACAAGTTATTGACATATCTTATACTTAGTGCTATTATGTAACATTCTAAATTTGGAGTTAACGAAATGTCCCAGGGAGACTTCAGAGAGATGGTGGATGCTTATAAAGACCTGAGGGGCAAGGACCGGGTATGGGCAAATGTTCTTATTGGAACACTTGCCGCAGGCGCGCTTATCGCGTTTATTCCACCAATACGCGAGGCAGTATCTGATTTAGGAGAGCTTGTAGGAATCTTCCCTGACTCAACAGTCAGCTCCGACAGCTACCCTCCTGCACTTGACGACCTATACCGTGGTGCAGCAATTCATGACCCGGCTGAAGCACCTGCCGGACCTGCACCGACCGAACTGCCTTCTTTGCCCAGCATGCTGGCTGACTAATCTTCAGCATCGCCGCCCTAACTCTATACCTATGATAGTCCGCTGCGGCTCCCGGGTTAGCTCCAAAATCTAGTGCTGGCTGGAAAATACATCCAGCAGCTCCTCGCTTTGCTCTTTTTGACGGGCGGCTTGCCGAAGTGAACCTTCCACGCGATCCAACAGCCGGCTTAAACCATTCGATGGTTTACGTAGTGTCGAACTGTCCTTTAGTAGCTCCTTACGCGCTGCCATAAGATGCATAATAGCCATACTGCACACCTCTGGTAACACGTGGCGCCAAAACGCCTGGCGTGCGACTGGCATAAGTTGTTCGAGGCGGTAAACACCGGCGCCCAAACCCAGCCTGCGAAGCACTCTTACAACCACAAAAGTAGCATTGCCAGTCTGTAGGTCTTCGGCCCAGTCCTGAATGTCATCATTAATTTGGCGGGCGATGAGGTACTGTTTGAATGCTTTCAAAGTATTGTTCCAGGCATCGGTTCCTGGAGACACGCCGCGGTTAGCTAAAATCGCCATTGGCCCGAGTGCATGCAGGATGGCGCGTTCCGCCAAAAGCTCGCAGGACTCAAAGTCCGGCACTGTAGTAATATGTAGTGCGCCTCCTGATACTGTAAGACGGTGCTCTAGCACCTCCCGGACATTGGCGTCGTCCACCGTAGCAAAAGCCTGGTCAACGGCCGCATGAAACCCTGGGCAGCCGGGCAGGACTTCTTTATATATCCTGACTGTCGTCCGCAGGGCATAGTTTGCCGCACCCAGCATATGCGGAGCGCCTTCGTTATCCAAAAAATCGTCGTAAATCGTGTACGCCGCCCAGGCGAACGTGTTGGCCATGCCGAGTTGAACTAACAGATCGTGGTCGACACCATTCTGGTCTTTCTGCACTTCGGCGAAGTACTGCGCGATTTGGGAGATTTCATTGGCACAATCGCTCTGGGCAATACGGTCAAGCATATTCCCAAGCTCAGTTCGCAGGCGGACGGGTAGTCCGCGGATCTCGCGCTGGCAGGCAGCTGCGATTTCTTTGGCGCAACCCTGGTCCGCCAAGTCCTGGTCCGCTACCAGCCAGTCCAGATGCAACCACAGGCAATGTGCTACTGAGGCCAGTATTGCCGCACAAAGCAAGTCGGCGGCATACAGTGAGTCAATATCCTGCTCCGTCAAGAGAGCGTGAAGGCCGAAATCTGCCGGCTCTACATCAGCCGAAAGACTCCCGAAAGCCTCCTCAATGAACGATACTACATTCGGAAGCGGCGCTGCCATCCACTCGAGGCAGGTATGGATATAGGCATTAGCAACAGGATCCGGCAGGCCAGCGGGCTTATCAGCGTATGGACCGCCCACTGCTACCTCTGTAGATAGAAGCCGTTTGGCTATCAAACCCAGGTCGCGGCCGCTCACCATCGTGGGGTCATACGTGTGCAACCCGTTAAGCACGGCAAATAACGAAGTGAGGTCTGCACTTTCAATCCATGTGGGAGTAAGCTGGCGGTCGAGCACAGTAGCCAGCTGTTGCCGCAAACCAGACAGCTCGGGAGTTTCAGGCAAAAGCCGGCATAGTTCCGCAGTAGCAAGGATCGGAAGCCGCGGGATGTCTACAAATTCGAGTTGTCGAGTGTCGCCCACCAGCAAAGCGCATTGAAGGCTAGATGTCATCCGTCTCCTGGTTGCGCCCCTCTAGCCTGGCATGCTCGGTGTTTTTGCCCACCGGCAGCGTAATGACGAATTCCGTTTTACTCTGGTCAGGTGAAAGCATTATCTTCCCGGAGAATTGGGTTGAGATCATTTGGCGCGCTAGGTAGAGCCCGACCCCCATGCCGGTTTTTTTGGTGGTGAAGGTGGATTTAAATACTTTCTCGCGGTCTTCTGTAGAGATTCCCACACCGAAGTCCGCGATCTTGACCACGATATCTTCCTTGTGTCGCTCCAGGCCCACAATAATAACCGGCGTTTCCTGCTTTCTGATTTTCTTAGACTTATAAGCGTCGACCGCATTACCAACCACGATCGAAATCGCCTGGTAACACTTTATCGGATCTCCGTACAGGATCCATTCGCCAGCATGAGGCGGCTCTGCCCACTCTATCTTCAGGCCTGGAAGCTTTTGCTTATAGAGCGTGGAATCCACGACATCCTGCACAACATCGACAATATTGAAAGGCCTATCTGCGACCTGGCCGTTCAGCCGGTCGCGCACGGCATCGACCATCGCATCAAGCTGACCGACAATCCGGTGGCTGCGGTTGAGTGCCTCAGTATGTTTTTTACTGCGCATATCTTCAATTTCGAGCGTAAGCAACGTGAGGTGGTTCGCCAGGTCGTGCAGTAAGGCCGTACTCAGCTGGCCGACTTCCGCAAAATGGTACAGCTGCTGCATCTCTTCAAGCTGGACTTTTTTGAGCTGGGCGGTGCGGCGCGCCACACGTACCTCAAGCATAGACTTCTCATGTTCCAGCTCGGCCTCGGCCTTCTCGGCGCGTGAGAGCGAGCGCTCCATCTGCCGGCCGAACAACCACGAGACAATTCCAATCAGGCCGAATAAAACGGATAGGCCACAGGCGTCGCCAAGGCTCGGATTGGAAGGTATCCAGGTATCGCGGGAGATCCAATCCAACCCTGCACCGATTTGAATTGTCAATACAATTGCTGCCGACAGTGCCGCCGCGTATAGCGCATGCAGCGATGAAAGCATCGTACTGGCCATAACGATAACCAGCCCCAAAAGCAAAATTCCGAACGGAGTGCCTGGCCCCCACTGCAAGACACTGCCAGCCGCCAAGCAGGTATACATTGCCACCAGCAAGTATTCAGAAAGCTGGTATTGCAGCTTTCGTGAAAGATATATTAAAGTTCCGGTGTATAAAACAAAAAAGCCGCAGACTACAAGGCGCCCGCCGGCATAGCTATTCCCAAGGACGAAGAAACTATAGAGCAAGAGTACAAACAACGCCAAAACGAAGCCGGTCGTTCCAACAAGAACAATATTAAAAACAAGCTCTCGGTTACGAACATGCTGCTCGCGCTGCTTTGGCTCAATAAGAGCTTTGCGTAGCTTGGCAGCAAAACCTGTAGATTCAGATAAGGTCATGCGTGTACCCTTGCAATCCTAGCTACTGCTCCTTACTAAACCACGCAAGGCCAGCGTTGAATTCTTCGCTGAGCTTGGCCGTAATTTGAGCTTCTTCCCGTGCTTTCGCATCAGACAAGATAGCAAAAATTGTTTCTGCCACGATTTCGCCCCCCATTAGATTGATATTATCCGGTCTCATCGACCATATAGCCGATGCCATATGTGGTCTTAATAAGTGCTTTTTTGAACGGGCGGTCGACTTTGTCCCTCAGATGCTTGATGTGTACATCTACCGTATTGTTCCACCCGTCTTTACCAGCTTCCCATGCATGATTAAAGATCATGTCACGGGTGACGGTATGGCCACGATTCTGAATGAGGTACTCCAGGATGTCAAACTCTTTTCGGCGGAGTGTGATCGGAACACCTGCACGGATGACGCGGCGGCGGTCAAGATCCAGGATCAGGTCATCAATTTTTAACTGGCGGGTTGGGGGTGTTTTGACGTTTCGGCGCAGCAAAGCCGCAATACGGGCACGAAGTTCGTCACGGTAAAATGGCTTGGTAAGGTAATCGTCTGCGCCACATTCCAGCAGGCGCACCCGGTGCTCGGCATCGCGGATACCCGACAATACGAGTATAGGTGAACCTACACCTTGGTTCCGTAGCTCGTAGCAAACATCATGGCCATCTATGTCGGGAAGCCCTAGGTCAAGCAGGATGACGCCGTATTCCGCCGATCTGGCCTGCTCTATACCTTGCTCGCCTGTGTGAACCACATCAACGATGTATTGGCCGTTCAGCTGCTTCTTAATGCTGTCAGCAAGTAGTTTGTTGTCTTCAATGATCAGTATTTTCATGATATGGGAGGCTCATTGTAACTCAATAGTATCCTTCAAATGTTAAATTGAACTTAAATGACTTGCAGAACACCGTTAAGCTGCGTACTGCCGCGGATAACGTTTGTTTCATAAGCATTTAATTTCTATGCCAGTATACCAGCGAATTCCGGCTATGGCTGCTGCTTTTAAACTATTTTGAACTATCTTTGTATTTCTAATTCCCCGATAGCCAAGACAGTACACGTCACAGGTCAGACCTGAAGTTTCTGGAGAGTCTGGCAAGTCGATCGATCCGACCTGGTGGCGTACTACTGCCTTGTTAGCCATCACGCGGATTGTACTAACATGACTCTGAAAAAGTCATGAACTTTTATGTTGCTATGCGAGTTTTACGATCTTTTCCCACGGCAAGTTTTCTTTGCCAAAATGGCCATAGGCCGATGTCTGGCTATAGATGGGACGCGCCAAATCCAGGGTCTCGATAATGCCTTTTACAGACGTGTCGATGAGCTTGTCTTTGAATGCGTGCAGCTCCTTTTCATCCACCGTGGCCGTGCCGAACGTGTCGATAGTTTGCATAAGCGGCCGCGGGTGACCGATTACATACGCAAGTCCGACTTCACATTTTTCTGCCAGGCCAGCCGCCACAATATTCTTGGCTATGTATCGCGCAGCATACGCGCCGGAACGGTCCACCTTGCTGGGGTCTTTGCCGCTGAATGCGCCGCCTCCGACACGTGCGTATCCGCCGTAGGTGTCGACCACGATTTTGCGGCCGGTGAGTCCGGCGTCTGACTCTGGGCCAGGGATGTGCCAAAGACCCGTGCCATTCACGATAATATCTTCATCGGCTGGCAGCTGAAAGCCGTATCGTTTGAGCACTGGCGCTACTACTTTATCTATGATGTCCTCGCGCACATCGGCCGCCGACGTCTTTTCATCGTGCGCAACTGCCGCTACCAGCTTTTCGATAGCCACCGGCTTGTCATTTTCGTAGCGGACCGTTACCTGCGCCTTGCCGTCCGGGCGTAGCCATTCGAGAATGCCGTTCTCGCGTACTTCGTCGATACGACGGGCCAGTGCGTGCGCCAGAGCGATAGGCAGCGGCATCAGCTCCGGTGTCTCTTTGCAGGCATACCCGAACATCATGCCCTGGTCGCCGGCGCCGTCTTGGTCGGCGCCCATAGCAATCTCTGGGGATTGCTGGTGTATGTCGTTACTAAAGATTGACCCCTGCGAAAATCCCCACGCCGGATTGGTATAACCCAGCTTTTCGACGGTTTCGCGGACAATCTTTTCGTAGTCGATCTTAGCCGTTGTTTTGATCTCGCCGTACAGGCTGATCTGGTTCGCACCCGCCACGGTTTCTATTGCGGTGTGCGCCTTGGGATCTTGGGCAAATGCAGCGTCGACGATTGCATCTGAAATTGCGTCACAAATCTTGTCGGGATGCCCGGCGCAGACTGATTCGCTTGTAAACAGACGGACATGCGGCGTAATGACAATGTCAGTGTCGTTACTGGTGGCGGAGTCCTCCGACTGACCACTCGCGGTTATTACTTTTGGCATAAAAATATCCTTTCTGCCGCGGCAGCAACACGGCCGCAAGGAAAGGATTCATCGAGTGACAAATATCTTTCCCGCGGCAAAATTGCCCGGGCGGGCTAGATGGAGCACCTTGCGACACGCGTAGGCTGCTGGCAGATCGACGAGCTAGATCTCTCCCTGCACTCTGTATATTTATTAATTGTTAAGCTTTCCCAGCTTACCATGGCCTTGTACGATCCCGCAAGTCAGACAATTTCCGGCAACCTTAGTTGCCGTGCCAAACTTTACCCTCGTTCGCTCCCCTTGTTATACCGTAAATGATACTCAGGGCGTCCATCATTTCGATTTCCTGCAAGGGGCTTAACCAAGATTTTTTGGTTGAGTTTTGATCATTGTCCTCGATAGAGCCACTACCGTACGGCAAACCGCCGCGTTCAGAGCCAAAATGCGTGGCTGCAAAACTTACATTTACGACTGGTATGATATCCTTATTTTTCTCGACCCAGTTTATGGTTTCCTGATAATTATCGTCAGGTAAACCGAAAATGAAATTCGGAATCAGGGGCAAACCGAGTTTTCTGACCAGAGAGCATAACTCATTGAGATGCCTCAGCCGGTATGGCTTTTTGAGTTCAGCGAGCCGAGTGTCGTTGACGGTTTCTACTCCTGTTTCAAGATAGTGCAGACCGCGGGCTATGGCCTCCTCCAAAAAACCGTCCCGGATTGCTAAGGTTGGCGGCGTCTGTGCAATAAAGCCCATAAAATCCGGATTGTAGGCTTGGACCTGTTCTTTGACCTCTTTTATGTGGTCCCAGTTGGATGCTTGCCCAAAAGACTTGTCGTCCAGATAAAGCAATTTGAAATCAAGCGGATGGAACGAATCTACCTGAGCTGCTACCGATGCTTCATCCAGCGCATTCACCCCCAGCGGGACGGTGCAAAACCGGCACTTGAAGTTGCAGCCCGTACTCATAGTAAGGCGCGGAATGCACCGCTCGCCGGCGAAAAGACGGTAGTCCGGCGGCGCGGTTGGATTGAGGCCGGCTAGCGCTTCGGGCAGCTGATCAAGGCTGTCCAGGTATCGTGCGTGCGGGATGTCATCGTATTGGGACGGATCCACGTAGCCGCCCAGTATCGAGGTGTTACCCAGACGCTCCAGCATCTGGCGTACGTGGGGCCGGTTGGCCTCCATGACCGAAAAAAGCAGTGTAGCGTCGGGACGCGTGGACAGCTCCACAATCGAGGCTTCAACATCGGTTACTACATGGAGCGACTTAGTATACTGCTCGTCCGGCATCATTCCGGCGGCCAGGGGTATCCAGAAAGGAATTTCCATGTAGTGGTTTGGAAAGTAATACCCGTTCATGCTCGCATATGCTTCGCGGTGGTATGCGCCTACGGCCGGAGCTGTTAATATTTGATCGCTCATCTGGACAAATATCGCTTCACCTTCGCTCACGGGCGAAGGCAATAATTCTAGATTCTGTACCATAACATCTGACTCCGTGTTTATTTTATGCGTTGTAGTAATAATTGGCCGGAACGAATTCGTGCGCGGCCACCTGTGGCTGCCACGATGCGATTTCCTGCCATGCTTGGGCATGCGGCGAATCGTCAGTAATGGGCGCACGCAGAAGGTCTTGCCTGCTTGTGTGCCTAGACAGTCTGAAAATATCGGTAGGACGCATGGCTTGTAGGCACAATGCTATGGCTTCGGTGCGCAACCGGGCTTCGGTTTCGTCCGGCATTTCTGCGGGTGCGGCCAGCCTGTCCTGCAGGAATGTGGCATAACCGGCGTAGCGCTGCCTGTTTTCATCACTCAGAAAATCCTCGGTACGTGCAAACAGGTGCATGTCTACACCGGCCGATGCCTGGCGGAGTATTTCGCCCTCATCGCCCTGCAAAATGCCGGCAGCTTTTTGGCCGCTGAACTCAAATACCTGGCCGTCCAGCTCAACGCGTGCGCCGCATGCATGAAGGCCTGCCTTATGTATCAGTAGCTTCGTTAACGCTGGGCGAGTAGAGCCAATCACAACATCAGGCAGCTCCTGGCCGGCGCGACGGGCATCATTAAGGGCATCCATCATGCTGCCCATATCTTTGAAGAAAAAATACGTTGCGGCGGTAGCTAGTCTGTCAATCTTGCGGTGGACGTTATAAGGACGGAAATCTATATCGAGCGTGTGGCTGCCGGGATGGATCGTTGCCTCATAAGAAGGATCGAGTGAATCGGTCAGCTTTCCGCTGCCATTGGCGCGCTCACGCCGCAAGTTTATGCTGCCGTACACACCTCCGGCAGCATATGTATGGATCCGGCGTAGACCCGCCAGGCTGCATTGGCCGAGCCTGTCTTGTGTCCGCCCCGAACCATAACTGAATATTCCGAGCTTGGCCATCTCGGCTCGCAGATGCACCCGGCGTCTGGCCACAGGCAGCTTGCCATCCTGGTTCCAGGCCCGCGTTCTGTCATCATAAAGAAAAGCACCTTGCTCACTACGAAAATGTGGCATACGTCCTCGATGTATTTTATTTTTCTATAAGATTCTGAAAATATACCACAATTTTGCCGTGTTTTGATACGAATTTTTATATTATTCCGTATTATTCTGCAATCGCTCTAAATACGTCTCTGAAGACCAGGCAAACTATGGCGTGTTGTCGACAGCCGCCTGGCCAAGCGAGATCAGATGTTTCTTTTTATGCTGTGCAAAACTAGCTTTGTTCAGGCCATTGCGGTTCAGGAACATGCTCATCCGCTCACTTCCAATAAAATGCGGAAGAATCACATACGAAGCGCCGTGCTCATATAATAGTGCCGCGTCATTGTAGTC
>Ga0075367_10000243_pt1 | contig 18459 bp, 16 predicted proteins | sample EndMethybrTD3032_FD_71399 | JGI IMG/M metagenome (GOLD analysis project Ga0075367, IMG submission 71399) | Populus endosphere microbial communities from Tennessee, USA - Endosphere MetaG P. TD hybrid TD303-2 | ecosystem: Host-associated > Plants > Roots > Endosphere | place: USA: Tennessee... | reverse complement strand
CACCCGCCCTCCCCACCACGCGGCATTCTTGCAACGATGCCAATCGTCGTCGTGTAGTCCTCAGCAGGTTGACTTTCGCCTCCGGTGTCCGCGGTTTCGAGGTACCTCTGCCGATTGGACTTTCGCGTCGAGATTTCAGTTTGGAGTCGCGCTGAGGACCCGGTTGGGGCCATTGCGATCGGCGTGAAGCGTTTCAGACCCCCATTATTGAACATCAAGATAAAAGGACTGCGCATGCGGCATTCTAAGTTGTTGATTTGATTGACGCCCATATGCGTAGACGAGAGTCCGTGTGCGCACTGGCGCATCTAATACGTTGAAAAATAGCGATCTGAATTGCGCATCTTGTATTCCGCGGACCGGCAAGCATGTCTCCCGGGAACAGCCACGTTTCGCTGGAGACCGACATGCTCCCCACTGACTTCGAGCCCAAGCTCGGACGTATCCGCGACCCCGGCCGTGACCGCAACCTGCGCACCACGACGCGCATCGTCGGGCACGCCGCAAAAGCCACCGCCACACCGCTGCGGCAGCACCGTCACATCCCACCTGATGCGCTGCGGCGGGGCACGGCGCCAGGTGTCCTGGCGCGCGCCGGTCTCCTTGCTCCCGGTGCCCGGAGGGTGACGGTCCGAGCGCGGTACACGCGTCAACGACCTGGCGACCTCGGAGCCGCGCGCGCCCACCTGCGCTACATCCAGCGCGATGGTGTCACGCGCGAGGGAGAGCCCGGTCGGCTCTACGATGCGGGCAGCGATGATGCAAACGGCTCGGCGTTCCTCGACCGCTCCGATGGTGACCCGCACCAGTTCCGCTTTATCGTCTCGGCCGAGGACAGTCCCAGGCTGCGCGATCTCAAGCCGTTCGTCCGCGACCTGATGCGCCAGATGGAGCAAGATCTGGACACCAAGCTCGACTGGGTGGCCGTGGACCATTTCAACACCGGACATCCCCACACCCACATCGTCATTCGCGGCAAGGACCACCGCGGCCAGGACCTCGTCTTGGCACGAGATTACATCGCACACGGCGTGCGTGCCCGAGCGCAGCATCTGGTGACGCTCGAGCTCGGGCCGGAGAATGAGCTCGAGCGTGTGCAGAAACTGCTGAATGAGGTGGAGAACGAACGCTTCACCCGCCTCGATCGCGCGCTGGTGGCCAAGGCCAAGGACAATGTCGTCGTGGTCATGAGCGCGGATGAGCGGGATCCCGCGCGGCAGACCATGAGCGCTGGCAGGCTCAAGACGCTGGAGCGGCTCGGCTTGGCGTCCGAGCGACGGCCTGGCGTGTGGGAGCTGGACGCCGAGCTGGAGCCCAAGCTGCGCCGCCTCGGCGACCGGGCGGACACCTACAAGATGATGCAGCGGGCGTTAGCGGACGCCGGCATCGACCGGGCCGGCACTCACCTCGCTGTATTCGAGCGCGGCCGCCGGGAAGCGCCGGTTGTCGGAACGACCGTTGCCGTCGGCCTCGTCGACGAGATCAGCGACCGCCACTACGTGATCGTCGACGGCACCGACGGCAGGGCCCACTATGCCGAGCTCGGCCGGCTCCGGCCTGCTGAGGTGCCGGCGCGAGGCATGATTGTATCGCTGGTCAGCGACAGCCTGCATGGTCGACCCAGATCGGCGCCGCGTCTGAAGGTTCTGTCTGCGGTGGGCCTCAATGAGCTTCCAACCTACGACGGGCCCACCTGGCTGGATCAGTCGCTTGCCTCGAAACGCGATGGTCCTGCACCCGTTACCGGCTTCGCCGGTAGATTGGAGACAGCGCTCCACCAGCGTCGGCAGTGGCTGACTGAGAAGGGACTTGCTGACGTGAGGGCATCGGGCGAATGGGTGGCGAAGCCGGGCCTGCGCCAGGCGCTCGAAACGCGGGAACGGTTCCGCATCGAACAGAGATTGTCGCAGGAGCTGATGGCCGCCTATGTGCCGGCCGAACGAGGATCGCGGATCGTAGGCGTTTACGACCGCTCTATCCCAACTCCGAGCGGAAAGATCGCGATCATCCGGCGCGACGATACGTTCACGCTCGCGCAGTGGACGCCGGCCCTGGAAGCTTATCGTGGCCGGGCGGTCATCGGCTCGATCGGACCCACTCGCGTAACCTGGTCTCTGGACCGCGGCCGCGGACTGGCGCGCGGACTGACGTGACGTTGTTCTTCAAGCTGGATCAATCCACACGGCCGGGCCATGCCTTTCGGCCGCGGAACTGACCTGTCCAAGTCGCACCGCCGGCCGTCGAAGCCGCCGTCGTGCAATGACGAGTCGGCATCGGTGAGCTTCTTCTAGGCGCCCCGCGGCCTAGAGGCCGCGGCCGGGTCCTACCGCGCGGCCCGATGGCCGCGCGCCCGAGCCCCGCTCGCGGGTCTCGGCCCATCCGGGTAACGGCCCCTGGCGCGAACCACGATGACGACGCGTGCCGTGCTAAGACGGGCTCACAAGGAAGAGCTGAGCCGCCAGCACGCCGACAGGCGACAACTGGGCGCGGGCATCCGCGTTCGCCCCGGACGAACACTCCGGCGACAAGAGAGAGATGCGAAGCCGGCATTCTGCTTCATCACAAAAAATAGCGCCGCTACGCGGGAGCAAGGATATCATGGGAGGCACTCGAGGAGATCGCCGTGCTGGACCCGGCAATCGCTCGCGTGTGTCCAGCTACTTTCTGGGCTGCGTTCGCCCGGTGCGCTCGTTCTCGTTGGCTTGCTGGTGAGAGAGTGCAGCGAGGCGCTCCATCAACGAGCGCGACTGCGGGACTGGTGAGGTCTGTTTCCAACCACGCTTACTCGGTTTCTTTTTCGTGGCCATCGAGCGTGTCTCCGCGCGCTTCGAATCACTCAACCATAACACCGAACGGACTCGTGCGGCTCGGCGGCACGCAAAAATATTGCCTTCGGCAGCAAGCGCAGCCTGCCGAGAACTCGACAACCATCTCGGAGCCGCGCACGATGGCGGCGCTTCTTGAGGGTCTGGAGCTGCCCTGTGCGTGCCATCTACAAGATCTGCACTGCCGAAGAATGGGCCGAGGCGCAGGGGCAAGGGACGTTCGTCGGCTCGGAGGTTGATCGCCGCGACGGCTTCATGCACTTCTCGACGCGCGAGCAAGTGGCCGAGACCGCGGCCAAACACTTTGCGCATCTGCGCGGCCTCGTGCTCGTCAAGCTGAACGCCGAACAACTTGGCACTTTGCTGAAATGGGAACCGTCGCGCGGCGGCGCGCTGTTCCCGCACCTCTATTCGTCGCTCGATATGTCGCTGGTGGTTTGGGTCAAGGAACTACCGGATGGCGAAGTGCGGGCAGCGTACCTCGCCGATATTGCCGACTAAGCGAACGCGGGCAGATGGCCGAGCTACTCCTCTTTCCATATGTTTTGTTCCACTTTCTGCTGCCGCTCGTAGCATGGTGGCGCTGGGGCGCTATCGGCTCTCTGGTGGCGACTATCGTCGCCCTGGGACTGGTCGCGCTCGTCTTCTACCTGCTGGAGGTCTATCGCGTCTTCCCGAACCCGTACCCGGTCGCGCAGACGTCGGGACCTGAGTCACCGATGGTGCAGCTCAGACGGAGTCAGGGGTATAGCGCCACGATTTTGGTTCTGTGGGTAATGATTCCCGCATGTGCCGCCTTGATGGGCGGGGCGCTTGCCCTCATCGGGTCGGCAGTGCGGTTCCTGTGGCAGGCGGGCAAAGCGCCTCGCTGACTGTAGGCCGCCGAGCTTTGTGCAAAGGTCGGCATGGCGGTTGGTGCAGAAGGGGTCAGGGGGCCAAGGTGGCGCACTAGAAGTGCCCCGGTCCGCGGCGAACGCGCGCCCAATAGAGGGTGGCAGGCGGCGGCGCGAACGGAAGAGGCAGAGTGAGGCGGCTGTCGCCGTGACGGGTTGCCGAGGTGAGAGAGTGGCTCTCGCCGGCCCGTCGCGGAGATCCGCGATGTCCAGATCCACCTCCCATGCCAGTGCCAGTGGCGACCGGACCAACTTCTACGACGACATAACCAACAAGATCATCGGCGAGCTGCAGCAGGGCCGCGTCCCGTGGGTGCAGCCCTGGGGCGGTCCTGCGACGAAGGCGCAGCTCGCTCTGCCGAAGAACGCATCGACCGACCGCACCTATTCCGGCATCAATGTTCTGATCCTGTGGGGCGCTGTCATCCAGCATGGCTTCTCCGGTCAGAGCTGGCTCACGTTCCGTCAGGCCCTGGCGCTCGGCGGCCATGTGCGCAAGGGCGAGCGCGGCACCACCGTCGTCTATGCCGACCGCTTTGTCCCGGACGATGCGAAGCAACGCGCGGCGCAAAGCGGCGGCGAAGCCCGCGCCATTCCGTTCCTGAAGCGCTTCACCGTTTTCAACACCCACCAGTGCGACGACCTGCCGGAGCAGATCGCGACGACCGCACCGCCGCCGCCGGCCGGCACGATCGAGCCACGCGTGGAGGCCCTGATCAAGGGGACCGGCATCGAAGTCCGCATCGGCGGCAATCGAGCTTTCTATGACGTGTCCGAGGACTACGTGCAGGTGCCGCCGCCGGCGGCGTTCTTCGAGCCCTTCAATTGGCACCGCACGGCCCTGCACGAGCTCGGCCACGCTTCGGGTCACGCATCGCGGCTCAACCGGGATCTCTCGGGATCCTTCGGCTCGCGCAAGTATGCCTTCGAAGAGCTGGTGGCCGAGATAAATGCCGCATTCTGCTGCGCCGCGCTCGGCATCGTGCCGACCGTCCGCCATGCCGACTACATCGCCTCCTGGCTCGAAGTCCTGCGCGAGGACAATCGCGCCATCGTGCGCGCCGCGTCGCTCGCCAGCAAAGCGGCGGACTACCTGCTTGCCTTCCTGGCCAAGGCCGGCGACGAGACGTCCAGCGGTCGGAGGGCGGCATGATACTTCTCACCCAGGAGTTGCACGATCGACTGCTGGCCAACGGCCGTCAGCGCGACGTCGACCGTGTGCCCGCGGTCAAGTTCTTCAATCCGGTCGGGACCGCGACGTGGCTAGCCACCGAACTCGACGAGGACGGCGATACATTGTTCGGCCTCGCCGACTTGGGCTTTGGCTGCCCGGAGCTGGGCTCGTTCAGCCTCATGGAGATCGCCTCAGTCCGTCTGCCGTTCGGGTTGGGGATCGAGCGCGATCTCTATTTCGCGGGCGTGTTTCCGCTGTCGGTTTACGCGGGGGCAGCCCGCAAGGCCGGGCGCATCGTCGAGGACGACGCCAGGCTCAGCGCGGCGGCCGAGGTGCTGCGCGAGAACCGGTAAGCGGAGCAGGACGTCGCAGGGCAGCTGCGGCATGCAGCCGTCCTCCATTGGCCGTGGTGCAGCGCGCCAGAGTCAGAGCGGGGGGTGGGTTTCGTGACGGGTTGGAGGTCAGGAGAGAGTCTCCCGGCCGCCCGTCGCGGAGAATCTTCCATGGCCAAGGCAAGTCCCAAGATCGCGCTTAGCGCGTCACGTGACATCCCCTTCAACCAGCTCGTCCTCAGTCAGGCCAACGTCCGCCGGATCAAGGCCGGCGTCGCCATCGAGGAGTTGGCCGAGGACATCGCCCGCCGCACCCTGCTGCAGAGCCTGACCGTGCGGCCGGTGCTCGACGACAGCGGCGGCGAGACGGGCATGTACGAAATCCCGGCGGGCGGCCGCCGCTATCGCGCACTCGAGTTGCTGGTCAAGAAGAAGCGGCTCGTCCGCAGCGCGCCGATCCCGTGCATCGTGCGCACCGCGGGTATCCCCGAGGAGGACAGTCTGGCCGAGAACGTGCAGCGCGCGCCGCTGCATCCCCTCGACCAGTTCCGCGCTTTCCTCGCCTTGCGCGAGAAGGGCCAGTCGGAGGAGGACATCGCCGCCGCCTTCTTCGTGTCGGTCAACGTCGTGCACCAGCGGCTGCGGCTTGCCGCCGTGTCGCCGAAGCTGCTCGAGGTCTACGCCGAGGATGGCATGACGCTCGAGCAGCTGATGGCCTTCACGGTCAATCCCGACCATGAGCGGCAGGAGCAAGCATGGGACGCCTTGCAACGCTCTCATAGCAAGGAGCCCTATCAGATCCGGCGCCTGCTGACGGAGGGTGCGGTGAGGGCCTCCGACAAACGGGCGCAGTTCGTCGGCCTCGAGGCTTATGTGGAGGCGGGCGGTACGATCCTGCGCGACCTGTTCGAGCCCGACGACGGCGGTTGGCTGCAGGAACCGGTCCTACTCGAGAAGCTGGTGGCCGAGAAGCTGGAGCGGGAGGCGGAAGCGATCCGCGGCGAGGGCTGGAAGTGGGTCGAGGTGGCCCCGGCGTTCCCCTACGGCCATACCTATGGGCTGCGCCGGCTCAGCGGCACCGAGGTGCCGCTCAGCGACGAGGAGCAGGCCGCGCACGACGCACTCCAAGCCGAGTTCGACCAGCTGGAGGAGAAGTACGCGGAAGCCGACGAGATGCCAGAGGAGGTCGACAAGCGACTCGGCGAGATCGAAACCGCTCTGGCCGCCTTCGAGGAGCCCCCGTCGTCTATGAGCCCGGCGACATCACGCTAGCCGGCGCCTTCGTCAGCATCGACAGTGCCGGCGTCTTGCGTGTGGAGCGCGGCTACGTGCGGCCTGACGACGAGCCGCCCGTCGCAGCCGGCGGCGACAGGGAGGACGATACGACCGACCCCGCGATGATGACGTCCTCGGGGGATGACGCCGACATGGACGACGACTCTGCCGTCGAGGAGCCTGACGAGGATGACGGCGTGCGCCTGCTGTCCGACCGGCTCATGACCGAGCTCACCGCCCACCGCACCCTGGCGTTACGTGAGGCGATGGCCAACGATCTGGATGTCGCGTTCCTGGCGATCCTGCACGTGCTGTGCCTGAAGCTGTTTTATCGCTACGGCCTGGATTCTTGCCTGGAGATCGAACCGAAGAGCGTGATGTTCGGCCACGCGCCGGGGCTCGCCGACACACCTGCCGCCAAGGCGATCGAAACGCGGCACGACACCTGGGCGACGCAGCTCCCCAAGGAACCCGGTGAGCTGTGGGATATCCTCGCCGGTATGGACAGCGACAGCCGGCAAGCGCTGTTCGCCCATTGCGTAGCGTCGACCATCAACGCCGTCTACCAGGCCTATGACCGCCGGCCGAAGGCGATCGCCCATGCCGGCCGTCTCGCTGAGGCCGTCAAGCTCGACATGGCCGCGGCCGGCTGGCGGCCGACGGTCGATACTTACCTCAGCCGCGTCAGCAAGGCGCGGATCCTCGATGCGGTGCGTGAGGCGAAAGGCGAGGCGGCGGCGGAGCGTATCGCCTACTTGAAGAAGGCCGAGATGGCAAAGGCAGCCGAAGACCTGCTCGCCGCGACCGCCTGGGTGCCGGAGCTTTTGCGCACGCCGGGACGGACGTTCGTGCCGAAGGAAGCCGCAGACATCCCCGAGCCTGAAAACACAGGTTCAGCCGGTGATCGCCAAGGCGCGCGCCAAGCCGAAACGCGGCAAGCCGGCTCGCGCCGAAGCTGCCGAATAGCCATATCACCGAGGGCCTGCCGGCGGGGCAGGCCTCTTTTTCTTGGAGGCCACCATGGCCGAGACTGCCGCCGATCTGTCGCGCCGCCTCGCAATCCGAGCGGAGGACGTGTGCCGTTACTATCTCTCGAATGGGTGTCGGGAAGGGCGCACTTGGCGTGTCGGCGATGTCGACAACACGCCGGGCCGCAGCTTGTGCGTGCAGCTCGCTGCGACCAATACCAGCGCGGCCGGGCGCTGGACCGACTTCGCCACGGGTGAGCACGGCGATCTCCTGGATCTGATTGCCCACGCCCGCCGTCTCGATGCCTTTCGGGATGTGCTTGACGAGGCGCGCCGTTTCCTGGGACTGCCCGAGATCGTTGCAACTCAGCCGGCAAATCCGCCGCTAGCGACGCAGTCGCCCGAAGCGGCTCGACGACTGTTCGCGTCCGCCAAGCCGATCCGCGACACCATCGCCGAGACCTATCTGCGCAATCGCGGCATCGTCGACACAGGCAGCATCACACCGCTGCGTTTCCATGCGCAATGCTGGTACCGGGCGCACGACGGCGCGCCGCGCGAGAGTTGGCCGGCTTTGATCGCGGCGGTCACCGATTTCGAGGGTCGCATCGCCGGCGTGCTGCGCACGTGGCTGGCGCGCGACGGCTCCGGCAAGGCCCCATTGGCCACGCCGCGGCGGGCGATGGGACAACTCGCCGGCAACGGCGTGCGCTTCGGGACGCCTGCCGATGTGATTGCGGCCGGCGAGGGCCTGGAGACCATGCTCGCGCTGCGGCAGGTCCTGCCCGCGATGCCGGTGGTCGCGGCATTGTCGGCCACGCATCTGGCCATGCTGATCCTTCATCCAGGCCTACGCCTCTACGTCGCCCGCGACAACGATCGGGCCGGACATCGTGGCGCCGACGCGCTTGCCGCCCGTGCCAGGACGAATGGCGTCGACGTCCTACTCCTTACGCCGTTCAACGATGACTTCAATACCGATCTCAATGCACTCGGCCGCGAGGCGCTGACGGCGTCCCTGCGTGCACAGCTCGCACCCGAAGATGCCGCCCGCTTTTTGGGCGTGGAGTATCGGTCCGATCGACCGCCCTGTCGGTGATCTCTGCCGTCAGCGCCGCCCTCGCCGTCGGCCGCGCCCGGCCTTCATGAGGGCGATCGGGCCAGAAGCGGCCGAGGCCCGCAACGGCTGTGCACGGCTTTCTTCCCCTGGCGGCGCGAAGAGCGCCGCCATTCCTCGCGAGACAAGAAAGCCGTGCTCGCCGTCCTCCGCCGCGCTGCCGGCCCTGCAGGCTTCGCCTTTGGGTGCAGGCCTCAACCGCTTCCGGCGAAAGGATCGCCTGAAGGCCGCGATAGGCGCGGCCTCAACTGAGAGGACGTGACCCATGACGATCGATCATATCATCGACACCGCGTCTCCGACTGCCCATCTGCTCGACGAGCTCGCCGTCTATGGCCATCGCCCCTATGACGATGAGCCCGATCCGCGTCCGCTGCCGGAACCGGCGAAGCTGCAAGGCGCTCTGGCCGATATGTTCGATGCGCTGGTCGCGACCCTGTCCGAGACTCGCCTCGAGCCAGACCTGCAGGGACTGCTGTGGTCGATCGTGAACGTCTTCCACCGCCGCATCGACAGGATCGAGCGCGAGCTTGATACCAACGAGACCGCGCAGCGTGCAAGCCAGCGCGCCCAGGACGGCTCCGAGGTCCGCTCTGTCGAGCTGGAACGGCTGGTTGCGGAAGGGCTCACCATGATCGAGCGCCGCAACAGCTTCGAGTTCCTGCGTGATGGTGCTGCCGAGCTGTTTGGCATCCATGCCGGTCAGATCTGGCGGCCGCGCGCCGGTTCGATGGTCAATCATGCCACGCTGACGGCAGCAATGATCGACAGCCGTGAGTTCATCAACGCCCGCCGCCGTGCCGACGCACAGGTGCTGCTGCCGAAGGGTACGAGGATTGCGTTCGCCGGCGGCATCGAGTTTAACGATCACCACCGCATCTGGACCGCACTCGACAAGGTGCACGCCAAGCACTCAGGTATGGTGCTCCTTCATGGCGGCACGCCGCGCGGCGCCGAGAAGATCGCCGCATGCTGGGCAGATGATCGCAAAGTGCCGCAGGTCGTATTCAAGCCGGACTGGACGGTTCATCGCAAGGCTGCGCCGTTCAAGCGCAACGACCAATTGCTCGACGCCATGCCGATCGGCATCATCGTGTTCCCGGGTTCGGGCGTGACCGACAACCTCGCCGACAAGGCCAAGGTGCTCGGCATCCCGCTGTTCGACTTCCGCAACAGCGGCGGCGCGTGAGCGCCGCCTTCATGCGCCACGCGCTTAATGTCCGCGAATGCGCCGGGCCCTACAGCCGCTCGGCCACCAACACAGTGGCCTTTTTTCCTGCGTCGTTCTCTTGATCAGTGACCGGCCAAATTATCGCGCGCACATCGCTCACCGCAGGTTTGCCGCAAACCCACTCTCTTTCTTCACTCCCCTTCACGATCTTGCACAATTTACCGGATTGAGAGCGCTGGTCGTTTCGGCACACCCTTTACGCGCGCATTTCCTGTCGCGTGAAGGGGTCGCCGCCCGTGCCACAGCTCCGCGTCTCCGTTACTCACGGTCTGCTCGCTGTCAGCATTGCGAGCCTATGCCTGGTGGCGGCGACGCAGTGGGCGGCCGTGCTGCTCGGACATCAGCCGGCGCTCGGGTCCCCGGCGCTCGAGCTCGCCGGGCTCAAGCTTTACGCACCTTGGAAGCTGTTCGTCTGGTGGCTCGCCTTCGACACGCAAGCGCCGGACGTGTTCGCGCGCACCGGTGCCCTTGCCGCCTTCGGCGGTCTGGCCGCCGGCGCCGTCGCGATCGGGGGAGCCCGGCGGGCCGGTGCCAGGTCGCACGCCACGACCTACGGCTCGGCCCGCTGGGCGGACGACGCCGACATCCATGATGCCAACCTGCTCTGCGATCGCGGTGTCGTGCTGGGCCTCCACGATGGCCGCTACCTGCGCCACGACGGCCCTGAGCACATCCTAGTGGTAGCCCCGACACGCTCCGGCAAGGGCGTCGGCCTGGTGTTGCCAACGCTGCTCACCTGGCCCGGCTCGGCCGTCGTCCATGACATCAAGGGCGAGAACTGGGCGCTCACCGCCGGCTGGCGCGCCAGATTCTCACATTGTCTCCTGTTTGACCCCACCAACCCGCTGTCCGCCCGCTTCAACCCGCTGCTCGAGGTCCGCAAGGGCGCGGACGAGGTGCGGGATGTGCAGAACATCGCAGACATCCTGGTGGACCCGGAGGGTGCCAAGGAGCGGCGCGACCACTGGGAGAAGACGGCGCACGCCCTGCTCACGGGCACCATCCTGCACGTCCTCTATGCCGAAGAGGAGAAGACGCTGGCCCGCGTCGCTACGTTCCTCGCCGATCCGTCTCGGTCCATCCTGCGCACCCTCAAGATCATGCTCACCACCAACCACCTCGGCACCGATGAGGCGCCGATGGAGCACCCAGTGGTGGCCTCGATCGCTCGCGAGCTGCTCAACAAATCCGACAACGAGCGCTCCGGCGTCGTGTCCACGGCCATGAGCTTCCTTGGTCTCTACCGGGACCCGCTGATCGCCGCCAATACCGCGCGCTCGGACTGGCACATTGCTGACCTGATAGCCGCTCCGCATCCGGTCTCGCTCTACCTGGTGGTGCCGCCCTCCGATATCTCGCGCACCAAGCCGCTGGTGCGTCTCATCCTCAACCAGATCGCCCGCCGCCTCACTGAGACGCTGCAGGCTGCCAACGGCGACGCACCCCGCCGCCAATTGCTGCTCATGCTCGACGAGTTTCCCGCGCTGGGGCGGCTCGATTTCTTCGAATCGTCGCTCGCCTTTCTCGCCGGGTACGGCGTGCGGGCGTTCCTCGTCGCGCAGTCGCTGAACCAGGTCGACAAAGCCTACGGCGCCAACCACGCTATCCTCGACAACTGCCACGTCCGCGTGGCCTTCGCACCGAACGACGAGCGCACGGCCAAGCGGCTGTCCGATGCGCTGGGCACCGCCACCGAGTTGCGCGCCCAGAAGAACCTGTCGGGACAACGCCTATCAGCGTGGCTGCCGCACATGTCGGTCTCTGAGCAGGAGACGCCACGCCCGCTGCTAACGGCCGGCGAGATCCTACAGTTGCCGGCCACCGATGCCCTCGTGCTGGTCTCTGGGGTTCCGCCGATCCGGGCGCAGAAGCTCAAGTACTACGCGGACAGCAATTTCGTGGGCCGGCGGCTGCCAGCGCCGGTCCTGGCTGAAGATGGCTTCGCGGACGTGCCGCCCCGCCGCACCGACGACTGGTCCAGCCGCATGCGGGGTACAGACGAGCGGCTGGAGCGCGCCTGGTCCGAGCTGATCAGCACCGAGCCTGGGCGCACGCCGGACATCGCTCCCGATCTCTCGCCCGGAGCTGACCAACCGGACGCTGTTGATCCAGACGGCAACCGGCACCGCGACGCCGAGCTGATGCTCACCGATCCTGCCGATGACGACGACCTGATCCCGCGCTGAGAGCCGAACCTATGACAAGCGAAGCGAAACTGGCATCGAAGCGCCCACGCTGGGGCTCCAAGCGACGTTACTCCGTGCTGCTGTCGTCAGAACTCGCCGATCGCTTCGAGCGCGTGGCCAAGCTGCGCCACGGCGCGAAGTCGGCCCTCGTCGAGGAGGCGCTCGACCGCCGCCTTAACCCCGAGAAGTACCCGCTCCTCGATAACGCGCTGCTGCGCCGGCTCGACGAGCAATCCAGCGGTCTCGCCACGCTCAAACGCGATACGGCCATCAACACCGAGATGATCTCGCTGTTCGTGCGGTATTTCCTCACCATCACGCCGCCCCTGCCGGACAACGAGCAGAAACCCGCCCGTATCCTTGGCAAACAACGCTTCGAGGTGTTCGTCGCGCAGATCGGTCGACGGCTGGCGTCGGACCGCGGTCTCGTCATGGACGTGCTGGAGTCGATCGCCAATCACAGGCCAGACCTGTTTGCCACCGCGATCGACGACTTGGCCGTGGCACCGCAACCCATGAAGCAGGGGCAACCCGCCGACGTCGTCAACATCAGGCCCAACGGCCAAGCCGTCCGCACGACCAAGACGGAGAAGCGGCATGGGTGATCTCTTCTCTCTTCCAGCAGCCGAGGAAGCGCAAGGCCGCCGCCGGCAGATGCTGCGCACGGCCTTTGGCCCAACCATTGCCGCCGCCTTGGCCGACCCGACGGTGATCGAGGTCATGGTCAACCCGGACGGCAGGCTGTGGATCGAGCGCGCCGCGGTTGGCAGGCAGGATACCGGGGAACGTATCGGCAGCGCGGAAGCCGAGCGCATCATCCGGCTGGTGGCCGCCCATGTGCGCCGGGAGGTGCACGACCGGGCACCAATCGTCTCGGCCGAGCTGCCCGAATCCGGCGAGCGCTTCGAGGGCGTCATGCCGCCGGTGGCGCCGGCACCGTGCTTTGCCGTGCGCAAGCCGGCCGACGTGCTGTACCGGCTCGGCGACTACGTAGCCGCGCGCATCATGTCGCCGCGCCAGGCACAGGCTCTGGCAACCAGCGTGCGCGAGCGCCAGAACATCCTCGTGGTCGGCGGCACGTCCTCAGGCAAGACCACGCTGGTCAACGCTTTGCTGGCGGAAATCGCCGAGCTCAACGAGCGTGTCGTCATCCTGGAGGACACGCGTGAGCTCAAGTGCGCGGCGCCCGATTGTGTGTGCCTGCGCACCAAGCCAGACGTTGCCACCCTGGCCGACCTGGTGCGCTCGACGCTCCGGTTGCGACCGGACCGCATCATCGTCGGCGAGGTGCGCGGCCCCGAGGCCCTCGACATGCTCAAGGCCTGGAACACCGGCCACCCCGGCGGTGTCACCACCGTCCATGCCAACTCGGCCCAGGCCGGCCTCTACCGTCTGGAGCAGCTCGTTCAGGAGGCCGTGGTGACGGTCCCGCGCGACCTGATCGTGCAGGCGATCGACGTCGTCGTGTTCCTCGAGGGACGTGGCCCCAATCGGCGTGTCGAGACCGTCCTCGAGCTCGAGAGTCTCGATGAAGACGGTGACTACCTCTTGAAGCCGCTCGGGCGGCCAACCCTGCACACGGTCTGAAGGAGGTCCGAGTGAAACGTCTTCCCCCGGCGCGGCAGTTGCTCCGCGACACGATTGCAGGGTGGGCCGTCGCCGTCGTGACAATCATGGCGACTGATGCTGCCAACGCCGCCGGCTCCGGCATGCCGTGGGAGGCGCCGCTGCAGCGCATCCTGGAGTCGATCGAAGGTCCCGTCGCCAAGGTCGTCGCCGTCGTCATCATCATCGTCACAGGACTCAGCCTCGCATTCGGCGACATGGGTGGCGGTCTGCGGCGGCTGATCCAGATCGTGTTCGGCCTCTCCATCGCCTTCGCCGCCACCTCGTTCTTCCTGTCGTTTTTCTCCTTCGCCGGTGGCGCCCTGATCAATTGAGAGAGACAGTCATGCTCGGTCAACCATCCACCATCCCCGGCTTCGAGGTCGTGCTGCACCGGTCGCTCACCGAGCCGATCCTGCTCGCGGGCGCGCCGCGAAGCTTCGCCATCCTCAACGGCACGCTCGCCGCCTCCATCGGCCTCGGTCTGCGCCTGTGGCTGGCCGGTCTTCTCATCTGGCTCGCTGGCCACGCGATCGCCGTCTGGGTCACGCGCAAGGATCCAGCCTTCCTCACCGTCTTGTCCCGTCACGCCCGCCATAAGGGAGCGCTCTCATGCTGAACCTGGCCGAGTATCGCAGAAGGACCGCGGCTCTATGCGACTACCTGCCGTGGGCGTGCCTGGTCGGGCCCGGCATCGTGCTGAACAAAGACGGCTCGTTCCAGCGCACACTGCGCTACCGCGGCCCGGACCTCGACAGCGCCACGGAAGCCGAGCTCGTCTCCGTGACCGCACGGCTCAACAACATCCTGAAGCGCTTCGGCGCAGGGTGGGCACTATTCTTCGAGGCCGAACGCATACCGGTCAACCAGTATCCTGGCGCCCGTTTCGGCGATGCCGCATCGTGGCTGGTCGACCAGGAGCGCTATGCCGCCTTCAGCGCAGATGGTGCGCACCACGAAAGCCGGTACTACCTCACCTTCCTCTACCTGCCGCCACCGGAGCACGAGGGCCAGGCCGAGCGCTTGCTGTACGAGCGGAGCGACGAGACCGAGATCGAGGTCGAGCCGCAGGCGCAGCTCGAGTGGTTCCTCATCGAGACCGATCGCGCTTTCCAGATGCTGGCCTCCATCCTGCCCGAGGCCGAGGTTCTCGACGATGCCGAGACGCTGACCTACCTGCACGGCACCATCTCCGGCAAGCGCCACCCGGTGGCGGTGCCGGACATCCCGACGCATCTCGATGCCATCCTGTGCGACCGGCCGTTCCTCGGCGGCATCGAGCCCAAGCTCGGCGATCAGCACCTGCGCGTCCTGACGGTGCTCGGATTCCCCAATGCTACAGTGCCGGGCATCCTCGACGCCCTCAATGACCTGGGCTTTGCCTACCGCTGGACGACGCGCTGGATCGCCCTCGACAAGACCGAGGCCAACCGGCACCTGACGCGGCTGCGCCGGCAGTGGTTCGCCAAGCGCAAGTCGGTGTCCGTCATGCTGCGCGAGGTGATGTTCAACCGCGAGACGGCGCTGGTCGATCCTGATGCCGACAACAAGGCGACCGATGCCGACGAGGCGCTGCAGGAGCTCGGCGCCGACGACGTAGCCTTCGGCTACCTCACGACCGCGATCGTCGTGACCGATGCCGATGCGAAGCAAGCCAACGAGAAGCTGCTCGCAGTCGAGCGCATCATCAACGGCCGCGGCTTCGTCACCATCCGCGAGACTTTGAACGCCGTCGAAGCCTGGCTCGGCTCGTTGCCCGGCAACCCCTACGCCAACGTGCGCCAGCCGATCGTGCACACCTTGAACCTGGCGCACATGATGCCGGTGTCGGCCGTGTGGGCGGGGCCGGAGATGAACCGCCACCTCAATGCGCCGCCGCTGATGATGGCGGAAACACGCGGGAGCACTCCGTTCCGTCTCGACCTGCATGTTGGCGATGTTGGCCACACCCTCATCGTCGGGCCGACCGGATCGGGCAAATCGGTGCTGCTGTCGCTGCTGGCCCTGCAGTTCCGCCGCTTCATCGGCGCTCAGGTGATCCTGTTCGACCGCGGCCGCTCTGCCCGCGCCGCCACGCTCGCCATGGGCGGCGAGAGCATCGAGCTCGGCCTGGAAGGCACCCTCTCCCTGCAGCCGCTCGCCCGGATCGACGAGCCCGGCGAAATCGCCTTTGCCGTGCAATGGATCACAGCGCTGCTCACCAGCGAGGGCGTGCGGGTAACGCCGGACGTCAAGGACGCCGTGTGGACGGCGTTGCAGAGTCTCGCCTCGGCCCCGAAAGCCGAGCGCACGCTCACCGGTTTGGCGGTTCTGATCCAGTCGAGCGCACTGGTCGCGGCGCTGGGGCCCTATACGCTGGAAGGCGCCTATGGCCGCCTACTCGATGGTTCCTCTGAGCAGCTCGCCTCGACCGACGTGCTGCACGTCGAGATGGAACAGCTCATGCAGCACAAGGCGCTGATCGCGCCCGTGCTGACGTACCTGTTCCACCGCCTCGAAGCACGCTTCGACGGCCGGCCCACCCTGCTCATCCTGGACGAAGCCTGGACCTTCCTCGACGACGCGCTGTTCGCCGCGCGCATCCGCGAATGGCTGAAAACGCTGCGCAAGAAGAATGTCTCCGTCGTGTTCGCCACCCAGTCGCTCGCTGACATCGAGCGGTCCACCATCGCGCCGGCCCTGATCGAGAGCTGCCCGACGCGCATCTTTCTGCCCAACGACCGGGCGCTGGAGCCGCAGGCCCATGGCGTCTACGAGCGCTTCGGCCTCAATGCGCGCCAGATAGAGATCCTCAGCATCGCCGCGCCCAAACGCGACTACTACGCCCAGACCGCCCGCGGCAATCGCCTGTTCGAGCTCGGGCTCGGTCCCATTGCGCTCGCTCTGTGCGGCAGTTCCTCGCCCGACGACCAGCGCCTCATCGATCGCTGCCTGGGAGAGCACGGAAACGGTCCATTCACGCAACACTTCCTCACGGCGAAAGGATTGACGTGGGCTGCCGAGCTGATCGGGCGTTGGATACGTCCCAGCGAGGGACTCGCGCCGCCAATTCCGACAATCTCAACCGAGATCGATCCGGCCGAAGGTGCGCCGGCGGCATCCGCCGCATCCCCAAACGGCAGGCCACCTTCGCCGAAGGCAGCAGCGCGGGCCGTCGAACCCCGCACCGACACCGCGCTGCTGCCAGGCCTTCCCGGAGGGCCGCCCCTGTCGGAGCGCCTGTCTCCGTTCAGGGTCGCTACGTCGGGCAAGATCAAAAGGAGCGGCCGATGACCTCGTTGCGAAAGCTGGTCGTCGTCGTGCCGATTGCAAGCGCGCTGTTGACGAGCTGCGTTACACGGTCGGCTGCCCAGCTGACCGTGTTCGACCCAGCCAACTACCAGGAGAACCTGCTCTCCGCCGCACGCGCCCTCGAGCAGATCAACAACCAGGTGCGCCAGCTGCAGAACCAGGTGCTGATGATCCAGCGCATGGATCTCAACTTGATGAAGTTGGGGTCGACCATCTCACCTGACCTGCAGCGCACGCTCGCCGACATCCAAGCCCAGCTCCGCGCTGGCGAAGGTATCGCACTGCGCCTGCAGGCCACGCAAAGCGGCTACGCGCAACTCTTCCCGCACCAAGTCTCCGCCGCGCTCTCCGGCGATGACGTGCTGCGCAATGCCAAAACACGCTGGGAGGAGGAGTATGCCGCCTTCCAGCGCGCCGCCATGCTGCAAGGTCAGGTCGCCGACAGCATCGAAGTCGACACACGCCTTCTCACCGGCGCCATGACCCGCTCGCTCAGCGCCGTCGGCATCCTCGAAGCCACCCAGGCCGGCAACGAGCTCACCGCGCTTGGCGTGAAGCAGTCCCTCGCCCTGCAGGGCCTGCTCACTGCCCAGCTCCGCGCCGAAACACTCGCGAGAGCCCGCGACCTCGCCACAGAGAATGAAGCCCGCCAACGCTTCAAAAGCTTTCTCGGCACGGGGTCCGCCTACACCGCAAGCCGATAACAACAATCACGAGGGAAATAACAATGAACGGATCTGCTGAGATGTCGCTACGCGAATGGGCTACCGCCCGTGTCCGTATCGTGCCGGAGGCGCGTGTCTTCGACACGACGAGACCCCGAGGCCCCTCCTTTTTGAGACTTCAAAAGGCGGAGGGTCCGGGAGGTGTCCTCCCGGCTGGGGTCGCGGTGCTGGCCCCGCTCGCGAAGCGACCACACCACGCACCCCGACGACGACGCTAGCCGCTCTCTGACTCTTTCGCGCTGAACACCACCGCGGCAACCCCGTGTTGCCGCAGACGGCGGAGCCTTGCCTGCATGGACGACCTGGCGATCATCGATCGGTTTACGGAGACCTTCAGCCGCTACATCGACAGCGGCTTCGGGCTGCTGGCCGGCGACGTGGCGTTCCTGACCAGCCTGCTGGTGGCGATCGACATCACGCTAGCCGGATTGTTCTGGGCGTTGGCGGGCGAGGACAATGTCCCCGCGCAGCTGATCAAGAAGGTGCTGTACATCGGCTTCTTCGCCCTGCTGCTCAACAACTTCAAGGGCCTGGCCGACATCGTCTTCCAGTCCTTTGCCGGATTGGGTCTGAAGGCGTCGGGGGCGTCGCTGACGGCGGCGGACCTAATGCGGCCGGGATTCGTGGCGTCGACGGGGTTCACGGCGTCGCGACCGCTGCTGGAAAAGGCCGGAGAGCTGATCGGCATCACGTCGTTCTTCACCAACTTCGTAACCATCGTGGTGCTGATGTTGGCGTGGCTGATCGTGCTGCTGGCCTTTTTCGTGCTCAGCGTCCAGCTCTTCATCACCATCATCGAGTTCAAGTTGACGGTGCTGGCCGGGTTCGTGCTGGTAC
>Ga0075367_10000241_pt1 | contig 18607 bp, 15 predicted proteins | sample EndMethybrTD3032_FD_71399 | JGI IMG/M metagenome (GOLD analysis project Ga0075367, IMG submission 71399) | Populus endosphere microbial communities from Tennessee, USA - Endosphere MetaG P. TD hybrid TD303-2 | ecosystem: Host-associated > Plants > Roots > Endosphere | place: USA: Tennessee... | reverse complement strand
GCCGACATGAGCCCATGAATTCGGGTGACCTCGATTACCTGGTCCATGATCGTGGCGGCCGGGTTGAATGCGGCGGCGGCTGATTGCGGAACATAGGTGACCTCGGTGCCGCGCACCCTGGCGCGCTGCTTTTCGCTCAGCGTCACCATGTCCTTTCCGGCGACGCAGACGCTGCCGCCGGAGATGCGACAGCCGGTGCGGGCATGGCCCATCAGCGTGAGCGCGATCGTGGTCTTGCCGGAGCCGCTTTCGCCGATCAGCGCCACGATCTCGCCCTCGGCAATGTCGAAGCTGACGCCGTTGATGATCTCGACGCGCCGGCCGGAATCAGTGGTGGCTTCGACCTTCAGGTCGCGGATTTCTACGAGATTGACCATCATTCGCTCCGATCGCGGATCTTCTTTGGCAGGTTGTCGATCAGCAGGTTGACGCTGATGGTGAGGCTGGCGATCGCAAAGGAAGGAGCCATCACCGCCGGTGCGCCAAAGGGCAGGCCGCCGATGTTCTCACGCACCAGAGCCCCCCAGTCGGCGTAAGGCGGCTGGACGCCAAGGCCGAGGAAGGAGAGGCCGGAGAGCAGGAGAACGATGAAGACGAAGCGGATGCCGAGGTCGGCAAGTACCGGTCCGACGATGTTCGGCAGGATTTCCGAGCGGATGAGATAGAGGGTGCTTTCGCCGCGGATGCGGGCGACGGTGATGAAGTCCATCGCGTTGATGTTGACGGCAAGCGCGCGGGCGAAACGGTACGCGCCGGGGATATAGATCACCGACAGCGTTAGGATCAGCACGGGAATGGAGGAGCCGACAGCGGCGACGACCACAAGGCCGAATAGCTTGCTCGGGATCGAGTTGAGGGCGTCGAGGAGGCGGCTCAGGACCGTGTCGAGCCAGCCGCCGGCGACCGCTGCGATCATTCCGAGCATTACGCCGCTGAAGCAGGCGATCGTAACTGCCGCAAGCGAGATGCCGACCGTGTAGCGGGCGCCCATCAGGATTCGCGAGAGCATGTCGCGGCCGAGATAATCGGAGCCGAGCCAGAAGTCGCGACTCATCGGGCCGAAGTAATCGAGGTCGATAATCTCGCCGACAGGGTAGGGGACGATCAGCGGCGCGAAGATCGCGACCAACACCCAGAAAAGGATGACCGAGAGACCGACCATGCCGATGATGTTGAAGCGATAGCCGAGCCGGGTTCCGGAAGTCCGGTCAGACTTGGTCTCAGAACTGGTCATTGTCATCGGAGCCTCGGATTGGAAAGGATGGCTATGATATCGGCGGCCGTGATCAGGAGCAGGTAGCCGAGGCAGAAGATCATCGCGCAACTCTGGATCAGCGGCAGGTCGCGAGTGGCGACGGCGTCGACCATCAGCTTGGCAATACCTGGATAGTTGAAGATCGTCTCGACAATGATGACGCCGCCCAGCAGGTATGAGAGCGAAAGCGCGACCGCGTTGACAATCGGGCCCAGAGCGTTCGGCAGCGCATGCCGAAATACAATGCGCGGCCGCGAGGCGCCCTTGAGCAACGCCATCTCCACGTAAGGCGTGTTGAGGGTTTCGATCACTGCCGCGCGGGTCATACGGATCATCTGTGCCGAGATGACGAAGGTAAGGGTGATCACCGGCATGGCATAGATGCGCAGGAGGCCTGTCAGCGACGTGACTTCGTTCGCGAAGGAGAGCGCCGGCAGCCATTTCAGGTAGACGGCGAAGATCAATACCGCGGAGGTCGCTATCATGAATTCGGGCACGGAGATGACGCCGATCGTCAGCACGGTGACGGCGCGGTCGTACAGCGAGCCACGTAGCATCGCCGCGGTGATGCCGAGCATCAGCGCGATCGGCACGGAAAAGAGCGCAGTGACACCCGCGAGCTCCAGCGTGTTGATGAAACGCCCCCTGATCAGATCGGCGACCGGCATCTCATTGGCATAGGAGGTGCCGAGGTCGCCCTGCAGCAAACCAACGATCCAGCGCAGGAAACGGAAGATCGCCGGGTCATTGAGATGCATGGCCTTGCGCAGACCTTCGACTGCCTCCGGCGTGGCAGCCTGGCCAAGCAGGATCGTCGCTGTGTCTCCCGGCAAGAGCGTCGTCGCGAAGAACACGGCGAAGGAGACGATCACCAGCGTGATCAAGGCGATGAGCAATCTGCTCAACACGAGTGATAGGACATGGTTGTTCACGCGCGTTCCCTTTCGGCATTCGAGATTTCAAACCAAAAGGACCAGGGCTGCAGCGGTGCGGCTGCAACCCCGACCGTTCGCTTCATCAGGCTTCGAGCCAGACATATTCCGCGAAGGCATAACCCATCTGGCCGCCAAGTGGGTTGGCTTCCAAGCCCTTGAGCTTGGCGGTGATCGCGTCGACATTGGAGATATAGGCCGGAATGATGGTGCCGGCTTCGTTTGCGACCATCACCTGCATCTCGTTGTAGATCGCTTTGCGCTTCTCCTGGTCGAGTGAGCCGCGCGCCTCGATCAGCATCTTGTCGAATTTCTCCGACTTGTACTGGCTTTCGTTCCACGGCGCTTCCGTAGTGTAGAGCAGCGAGAACAGGATGTCCGGTGTCGGACGCGGGTTGATGTTGCCGAAATGGACCGGCGCCTTGAGCCAATAATTGTCCCAATAGCCGTCGGCCGGTACGCGCTGAACGTCGAGCTTCAGTCCGATCTCGGCAGCGGAAGCCTGGATGATCATTGCCATATCGATCGACGAGTTCGCCGCTTCGGAAGCGATCATTGGGACCGACTGACCGAGAACACCGGCCTTCTCAAAATGGAATTTCGCCTTTTCCGGATCGAACGCCCGCGGTTTCAGGTCGCCATTATGGTAGAAATTTGCCGGCGAAACCGGCTGGTCGTTGCCGAGTTCTCCGAGGCCGCGGAGCGCCGACTTGACGATCTGCTCGCGATTGACGAGGGACTTCATTCCCTCGACGAAATCCCGCTTGCTGCCGGGCTCCAAGTCCATGCGTATGTTGAGATTGGTGTAGTTGCCCGAGGTGGTTTTCGAGAGTACGAAGCCGTCGCCTTGGGCCTCGACCAGGCGCATCGAGCGCGGGTTGATCGTGGCGGCGAGATGGATGTCGCCCGAGAGCAGTGCGTTGACGCGCGAGCTATCGTCGCTGATCGCGAAGTACTCGAAGGAATCGACGTTCGGGCCGGACTTCCAATAGTTCTTGTTCTTGATGCCGACCGAGCGCACGCCGGGCTCAAAGACTTCTCTCACAAATGCGCCGGTGCCGTTGCCCTTGGAAAAATCCGTCGTGCCATCGGCGACGATCATGAAGTGATGCATCGACAGGATGGTCGGCAGGTCGGCGTTCGGATTTGCGAGCGTGATCTCGACCGTCTGCTTGTCCGCGGCCTTGAAGCCTGTCATCTGCGCGGCGATCTTCGCGACCTTCGAACCGACGGATGGATCGAGATGGCGTTTCAACGAGAAGACCACGTCGTCGGCGGTCAACGGCTTGCCGTCGTGGAAGGTGACGCCGCGCCTCAGTTTGACCGTCCAGGTCTTCGCATCCTTGGACTCGATCGCCTCGGCGAGCTCCATCTGCGGGGTCCCGCTTTTGTCGAGGAAGGTGAGACGATTGTAGAAGGAGCAGCAGCGCACATAGTCGGTGGAGAGCGATGCCTTGGCCGGGTCGAGCGTGTCCGCGGTCGAGGACGACCAGCCGGCCGCCTTGAGCGCTCCGCCGGAGATCGGCGTTGCGGCAACAGCGTGGGAGGCGCGGCCGAGCGCAAGACTGCTGGCAGAGAGGGCAACGCCACCGGCGAGCATCATCTGCAGCAATTCACGGCGTGTAGCGCCGCGACGGATGGCGTCTTCCACCATGGTGTCGTCGGATCTGGTCCAATTGGTGATCTTGTTGTTCATGTCATTCCCCTTTCGTCTGTTGGCGGGCTGCCCGTCTTCCGTGGGCTTAGACCCAATCCGGTGAACTGGTCAGCTACGTGCGACGGCCACAGCATCGGCAAGGCCGGCGATGGAGGTGAAGTGGTAGTCGGGTTTGGTGAACTCGGCCGGCTCAATGGTGCCGCCGTAACCTTTCTGCGCGTGGCGCCGCTCGATCCAGCAGTTGGTCAGCCCAAGCTTCCGCGAAATGCCGATGTCGTGGTGCTGGCTCTGAGCGACATGCAGGACGTCGTCCTTCGAATTGCCTTCCGAGCCGATGAAGTCGAAAACCTTCTGAAAGAAGGCGGGGTCAGGTTTTTCGGTACCAGTATCGTCGGCGGTGAAGGCGGCGTAGAAGGGATTGCCCAGTTCCTTGGCGAAGAAATCGAAGGCCCAGCGGCGCGCATTGGTCATAGCGACGAGCCGGTAATTCTTCGCCAGACGCGCCAGCGCTTCGCAGCTGTCTCCGAAGGCCCTCCAGTTCCCAGCGGAGTCCCTGAGACGCTCGCCGTATTTCCGTGAAGTCGGAAGGCCGAGCTTCGGCGCAATTTCAAGATAGACGCGCACCAGATCGTCCGGGAAGAGGTCGGCGCCCTTGGAGTAGCGCGCCGCGCGGTAGAGGCTGAGCGCCTCCTCGCCATCGATGGCAACACCGGCCTCGGTGGCGATGCCGGCGAGGCACTCCTTGAGGCCACCCTCGAAGTCGATCAGCGTGCCGACGACGTCGAAGGTCATGTATTTGAATTCGGGAAGGCTCTTATGCACATCGATTCCCCAGTTTTTTCGCGTCCCAGGCCGGAACGCCGACTTCATGAAGAAGAATATTCTGTTCCCGTCGGCGGGATGTTTTCCCCGCTCTTGCTGGAAAGGCCGCATATGCCGCGATCCGGCCGCTTCCTTGATTTGAGTTTGGCAGTTGTGCCGCGCCGGAGTCTCCGAAAAGGCACCGTGGCGCGGCACAAAATTTTGAATATGGCGGTTCCGCGATATATCGCGTTGCCCCTCAGGCCCTCAAAGCCTGGCGAATATCCGGGTCTTTCAAGGTCTCGTCCAATGTTTGGCGGGTGCGCTCGACAATCGCGTCGATCTCCGTCGCGGTGCAGCAGAGCGGCGGCGCATAGCCGAGCACGCCATTGGCGAAGGCGCGGATGACGAGACCGTTGTCCCAGGCCCGGTCGAAGATGCGGCGCGCCGGCTCGGCGGCCGCCGGCAACGGGGTCTTCCTCGCCTTGTCGACGACGAGCTCGACGGCGGCCAGCATGCCGCGACCGCGCACATCGCCAACAAGGGGATGGTCCCTCAGGCTTTCGAGACCTTCCATCAGCCGCGCACCGGCCGTGACGCCGTTTTCCAAGAGGCCGTTCTCGTAGAGCTTCAGCACCTCGAGACCGACAGCGGCGCTGACCGGATGCGCCGAATAGGTATAGCCGTGGCCGACGGCGGAAGCGCCGGCACCGTCGGCAATCGTCTGATAAACGTGATCGGACATAAAGACCGCGCCCATCGGGACGTAACCAGACGTCAGCCCCTTCGCGACAGTCATGAAGTCCGGCACGATCTCGTCCTCGGTTGACGCAAAGAGCGGTCCGGTGCGGCCGAAGCCGGTGATCACCTCGTCTGCAACGAAGAGGATGCCGAGCTCGCGGCAGAGTTCGCGCATCGCCTTCATCCAGCCCTTGGGTGGCACCAGCACGCCGCCCGAGCCCTGGATAGGCTCGGCGTAGAAGGCGGCGACACGCTCGGGGCCGATCTCGTCGACCTTGCGCCGGAGGGCGGCTAGCGAGGCCTCGATGATCGCCGGCGGGCTTTCTCCCACCGGATTGCGGTAGGAATAGTGAGACGGAATTTTGTGCTGCCAGTCAAAGGGAATGCCGAAGCCAGCGTGAAAGGCCGGCAGCGCGGTCAGGCCGGCGCCGACCGTCGATGAGCCGTGATAGCCTTGCTCCACCGAAATGAACTGATCGCGTTGCGGCTCGCCGCGGGCAATCCAATAATAGCGGATGAAGCGGATCGTGCTGTCGACGGCGTCGGAGCCGCCGAGCGTGAAATAGACGTGGTTCAGATCGCCCGGCGCGCGCTCGGCGAGTTCCGAGGCTAGGCGGATCGAGGGCTCGGAGCCGAGCCCGAAATATGCCGTCGCATAGGGAAGCTCGCGCATCTGGCGGGCGGCCGCTTCGACGATCGCTTCGTGGCCATAGCCGGCATTGACGCACCAAAGGCCGGCAAAGCCGTCGATCAGTTGCTTGCCCGAAGCGTCGGTGACCGTCGCGCCTTTCGCTGAGGCGAGCACACGCACGCCGAGTTTTTCATGGCCGCGATAGGAGGCCACCGGATGGATGAGGTGAGCGCGATCGAGTTCAATGAGGGAATTGCTGTACATGACGATCTCCGAATCAGCCGAGCGCCTGATTGGCGAGGGCGAAGGTGCTCGCGGCCGGCTCGGCGGCGCCGCGGTGGATCGGGGGCTTCATCATGGCGATACCCCCGCTGACATGGGCGAGTCCCTGCTCGGCAAGCCAGGGAGAAAGGCCCGTCTCGGCAGTGGTATCGAGCCTGATGAACAGGCCGGTTCGCGTGGAAATGAAGTGGGCCACGAGCGCCTTTGCGTCTTCGAGACCTTCGGCGACGACGGGCCCGATGGCCTCGCCGCGGCCGAAGGGGCGGATGGCGCCGAAGCCGCAAACGCGCCCGTCCCGGCGGATCACTGCAAAGTTGCCGACCTTCCCGAGACAGGCGATCATCCCTTTACGGTCGGCGCCGAAAGCGAGGCGGTCGAGCGCGACGATCGCTTCGATGTCGCCCGCGGCCGCGTGCTCCGTTTGCCCCGGCTCGGCGATTGCTCCGACGATGCCCTGATGCTGCAACACGCGACCCGTCTCGCGGAAGCCGAGCCTTTCGTATAGCGGCAGGCCCTCAGCTGTTGCCACGAGTCTGAGCGGACGATCGGCCGCTATCTGCAACGCAGTGTCCATCAGCTTGCGGCCGAGGCCGCGGCCGCGCATCGCCTCGTCGACGATCACCATGTTGATCGTCGCGCAGTCCGAATTGTAAGGCGTCACGAGTACAGTGCCGACGACCCGGTCGCCCGCAATCGCGACGACGCCTTCGCTCAGGGTCAGCGCCATCTGCCAATCTTCAAGGCGATGTGGCCAGCCTGCCTGCCGGGAGAGCTTGACGGCGGCTTCCAGATGCTCAGGCCCGAAGGCGGCAATATCGATCTGACTTGTCTTCATGGCATTTCCTTCATTTTCTGCATGCAAGTCTGAAGGAGTGCCGGCCGGCAGATCGTCTGAAGGCTTTGGCTCGCGCGGTATCTTATAGCTTTGCAGCTACCGGTCGCCGCATCTTATGCTGGCAGGGAAGAGCACCGGGAGGGCGCCGGAGCGGAATACGCCATTGACCGCCAGCAGGCCACGCAACCTTCTGCCAAAGCCGGCTCTCGATACGATAGATTCTGCTTCGAACGCCGCCAAATCAGGCGAGGCGATAGGAGGCGCAGCGCCTATGATCCTCACAGAATACCTGATCCCGTTCTTTCAAGGATACGAACATGACGACATTCCGTCCGAAATACATCACCTTCGACTGCTACGGCACGCTGACGAACTTCCAGATGGCGGAAGCGGCCCGCGACCTCTATCGGGAGCAGCTTGACGAGGCGCCCATGGCTGAATTCATCAGGAATTTCGCGGCCTACCGCCTGGACGAGATCCTGGGCGCCTGGAAGCCCTATGCCGAGGTGGTGCACAATTCGCTGGAACGGACCTGCAAGCGCAACGGCATTAAATTCCGCGATGAAGCTGCGATGATGGTCTACCAGCGCGTGCCGACATGGGGGCCGCATGCGGACGTGCCGGCTGGGCTTGCCAAGGTCGCCAAGGAGATCCCACTGGTGATCCTGTCGAATGCAATGAATTCGCAGATCATGTCGAATGTCGAAAAGCTTGGCGCACCCTTCCATGCGGTCTACACCGCCGAACAGGCGCAGGCCTACAAGCCTCGCTTCAAGGCCTTCGAATACATGCTCGACATGCTGGCCTGCGGCCCCGAGGACATCCTCCACTGCTCGTCCTCCTTCCGCTACGACCTGATGTCGGCGCACGACCTCGGCATCAAGAACAAAGTCTGGGTCAATCGCGGTCACGAGCCAGCCAATCCCTATTACGGCTATGTCGAGATCGCCGACATCTCCGGCCTGCCGGGCGTCGTCGGTCTTTAGAAAGGGCGGTGCGCCATGAAGTTCCTGTCCTACTGGCATGATACGGCCCCGGCCTTTGCCGGAGCTGCGCAAGGCCCGGTCGATGGCCATTACGACGTCGCCGTGATCGGCGGCGGCTTCACCGGCCTCAGTGCGGCCCGGCAGCTCGCCAGGGCGGGGGCGAAGGTCGTCGTGCTGGAAGCGGAGAAGGTCGGGTGGGGCGCCTCCGGCCGCAATGGCGGACACTTGAATAACGGGCTCGCCCATAGCTATCTCGCGGCCAAGGCGGAACTCGGAAGGGAGCGGGCGATTGCGCTCTACAAGGCGTTCGACGATTCGCTCGACACGATCGAGGCACTGATCACCGAAGAAGGTATCGACTGCAACTTCCGCCGCGCCGGCAAAGTGAAGCTTGCCTCGAAGCCCCAGCATTTCGAGGCGATCACCCGCAACTTCGAGGCGGTCAACGCGGAGGTCGATCCCGATACGGCGCTTCTCAGCGCCGAGGATCTGAAGCAGGAGGTCGGCTCACCCTTCTTCGGGGCGATGCTCTCGAAGAAGAGCGCGATGGTGCATATGGGGCGGTATGTCGTCGGCCTCGCCGAAGCGGCCACGCGCCATGGCGCCATCGTTTTCGAGGGCGCGGCGGTCACCGAGCATCGGCAAGCGGGCGGGCGGCACACATTGAAGACCTCCCGCGGCTGCGTCACCGTCGATGCGGTTCTTGTCGCCACCGGCGCCTACACGCCTTCGATCTTCGGTTATTTCCGCCGCCGCATCATCGCCGTTGGCAGCTTCATCATCGCCACCCGATCGCTGACAGCCGCGGAGATCGCGGCGACAATGCCGGGTAGCCGCACCTGCGTCACGTCGATGAACATCGGTAACTATTTCAGGCTCTCGCCCGACAACCGTCTGATCTTCGGCGGCCGCGCGCGCTTCGCGGCGACATCCGACCAGCGTTCGGACGCAAAAAGTGGCGCGATCCTCAAGGCGAACCTTACCGCGATCTTTCCGCAACTCGCCAATGTCGAGATCGACTACTGCTGGGGCGGCCTCGTCGACATGACCAAGGACCGTTTCCCCCGCGCCGGTTATCAAGACGGCGTTTGGTACGCCATGGGCTATTCCGGCCACGGGGCGCAGCTTTCGACGCATCTCGGCATGATTATGGCGGACGCGATTCTCGACCGGCCGGACCGTAACCCGCTGAAGGGTCTCGAATGGCCGGCCGTGCCGGGACATTTCGGCAAGCCTTGGTTCCTGCCGCTCGTCGGCATGTACTACAAGATGCTCGATACGATCCAGTAGACAACACGCGGAGGTAGGAAGAAGGGCGCGGACCGGACAGGCCCACGCCCTTCTTTTGTTTGGATGATCTAGTCTGGCGTGCCGCGTCCAGTGTGCAGCGGTCTTGCGAAAGAGCTGAGGGGCCTCGCGCGCGCTTGAGAGCGCGATAAAGAAACACAGCGGCTTTTCGCGCGCATCCCGCTCTACTCGTGAACCGATCACGTTTAGGTTTTGGTTCGCTTCGATCCAAGATCGTCGTGACCAATTTACGGGGCGTCGCGTTCAATCGAAACACGCGACGCCCCGTAGATCCCTTGCTTGTGCATGTCGTTGTCCCAAAAGCCGCGGCACACTTTTGGGCAACATGCATTAATCCAGTCCGCCGATGTGGAAGCTCTTCATCTCGAGATATTCCTCGATGCCAACCTGGGCGCCCTCGCGGCCCAGGCCGGATTGCTTGACGCCGCCGAAGGGGGCGACTTCGGTGGAGATGGCGCCGGTGTTGAGGCCGATCATGCCGAATTCGAGTGCTTCCGCCACACGCCACGAGCGTTTCAGGCTCTCAGTATAGAAATAGGCAGCCAAGCCGAAGGGCGTGCCGTTGGCGATGGCGATTGCCTCCTCCTCGGTTTCGAAGCGGAAGAGCGGTGCGACGGGACCGAAGGTCTCTTCGCTGGCAAGCAGCATCTCGGTGGTGGCACCCGTGAGCACGATCGGGGCCCTGTATTGTCTCCCCTCCGGCACCGACCTGCCGCGCGCCGCAAGCTTCGCGCCCTTGGCAAGCGCGTCCTCTACATGGCGGTCGATCTTGTCGATCGCCGCCTCATTGATCATCGGTCCGATCGCGATGCCGGGTTCCGTACCGGGGCCAACCTTCATTGCATTGACGCGTGCGCCGAGCTTCTCTGCAAAGGCGTCATAGACGCCTGCCTGCACCAGGATGCGGTTCGCACAGACGCAGGTCTGGCCGCCATTGCGGAACTTGGATGCGATCGCGCCTTCAACCGCTAGATCAAGGTCGGCGTCGTCGAAGACGATGAAGGGGGCATTGCCGCCAAGTTCGAGCGAGAGGCGCTTGACGCCGTCGGCCGCGCCTCTCATCAAGAGAGAGCCGACGCGCGTCGAGCCCGTAAAGGAGATCTTGCGCACTGTTTCGTTCGCCATGAACTCGTTGCCGATTGCGGTCGGCATGCCGGTGACAATGTTGATCACGCCTGCAGGAATGCCGGCGCGCTCTGCCAGAACTCCGAGGGCGAGCGCTGAAAAGGGCGTGAACTCCGAGGGCTTGATCACCACCGTGCAGCCGGCCGCCAAGGCAGGTGCCACTTTGCGGGTAATCATTGCATTCGGGAAGTTCCACGGCGTCACGATCGCGCAGACGCCGACCGCCTCTTTCAGAACGACGATGCGCCGATCGGCCGTAGGAGAGGGAATGGTGTGGCCGCCGATGCGACGAGCCTCCTCGGCGAACCATTTGACGAACGAAGCGCCGTAACGGATCTCGACGCGCGCCTCGTCGAGCGGCTTGCCCTGTTCCATCGTCAAGAGCAGAGCCAAATCCTCGAGGTTTTCGATCATCAGCGCATACCAGCGCTCAAGTAATGCGGCCCGTTCGGCATGCGTCTTCTTCTTCCACGGTCCGAAGGCGGCATTGGCGGCTTTGATTGCGGCGCGCGTTTCCTCTTCGCCCATGTCCGGAATGGTGCCGAAACGCGTCTGACTGGCGGGGTCGAAAACGTCGACGGTGCTACCGGAGGCTGCGGCCAGCCAGGCTCCGTCGATGAGGCCATCTTGCCGGAAAAGTTCCCTGTCGTTCAACTTCATTATTTCTCTCCTCTAAAGATCAGTTGAGCGCGGCAAGCACCGCCGCCGTAGTCGTTTCGGTTTTGTCTTTGCCCGGCACGGTGCCGATCCCGCGGGCGGTCGTTCTTTCAAGCGCAGTCATGACAATGCGTGCGGCTTCGCTTTCCCCGAGATGCTCCAGCATCATCGCGCCGGACCATATGGCGGCGACGGGGTTGGCGATCCCGAGATGGGCTATGTCGGGTGCGGAGCCGTGTACCGGCTCGAACATCGAGGGTGCGCTTCGATCAGGGTTGATGTTGGCGGAAGCCGCAAACCCGAGCCCTCCCTGGATCGCGGCACCGAGATCAGTCAGGATGTCGCCGAAGAGGTTGGAGGCGACGACGACATCGAGGCTGTCCGGCGCCATGACCATGCGCGCGGCCATCGCATCGATGTGGTAGCTCGTCACCGCGACATCCGCGTATTCGGCGGCGAGCTCTCGCGTAACCTCGTCCCAGAACACCATGGAGTATTTCTGGGCGTTGGATTTTGTCACCGAAGCGAGCTTGCCGCGGCGTTTTCGCGCCTGCTCAAAGCCGAAGCGCAGGATCCGTTCGACGCCCGCGCGGGTGAAGATCGAGGTCTCCACCGCGACCTCGTCGCCCGTTCCCTGATGCACGCGGCCGCCGGCGCCGGAATATTCGCCTTCTGTATTCTCGCGGATGCAGAGGATGTCGAACTTGTCCGCCTTCAATGGTCCTTGGACACCCGGCAGCGGCCGGTGTGGGCGGATATTGGCGTATTGCACGAAAGCCTTGCGGATCGGCAGGAGCAAGCCGTGGAGTGAGACGGAATCTGGCACTTCCGCGGGCCAGCCGACGGCGCCGAGTAGGATTGCATCGAAGCGGCGCAAGTTCTCTATGCCGTCCGGCGGCATCATCGCGCCCGTTTCCTTGTAAAAGGCGCAGGACCAGGGAAAGGGCGTGCCGGCGAGCGAGAAACCGGAATGCCTGGCGACAGCCGAAAGAACCTGCCAGGCGGCATCCGTTACGACCTTTCCAATGCCATCGCCGGGAATGAGTGCGATCGAATAGGATTTCATGGTGGCTCCTAGAGGCTGATGAGAACGCTCTTGCTCTTGCGGTTGGCATGGTAGGCCTCGCGTCCGAGGTCCTTGCCGACGCCGGAGCGCTTGTAGCCGCCGGTTGGCAGGATGTGGTCGCGCGACCGATTGTAGCGGTTGACCCAAACCGTGCCGGCCTGCAGCAGTCGCGTCAGTCGTAGCGCGCGCGACAGGTCGCGGGTGAAGAGGCCAGCGGCCAGGCCGTAGGTCGGGTGGTCGGCGAGAGCCAGTGCCTCCTCTTCGTCGGCGAAGGTCTGCATGGTCAGGACCGGACCGAAGATTTCTTCGGTAATCGCTGGCGAGGAGCTGTCGCGGATGGCCATCAACGTCGGCTGATAGAAATAGCCCGATGCATCCATTGGGGCGCCCCCGAACAGGCATTCGCCGCCCGCCGCGACGGCAGCCTCGACGATGCCGTGGATGCGGTCCAACTGGCGCTCCGAGATGATTGGCGAGTACTCGCTCGCCTCATCCCAGGTCGGACCCGGCTTCGCCGCCTTCATGCGCGTGACGATCGCCTCGGCGAGCGGCGCAGCAACGCTTTCCTCCACGATCAGGCGGGAGCCGGCGATGCAGGCTTGGCCAGCGTTAGACATCATGCTCTGGGCGATTGCCGCGGCCGCCTTGTCGAGATCGGCATCGGCGAAAACCAGTTGCGGGCTCTTCCCGCCGAGTTCAAGCGTCATGGGCTTGACCCCGGTGCGGGCGATATTGGCCATGATGGCCGAACCGGCGCCGGTCGAGCCGGTGAAGCTGACCTTGGCGATGTCCGGATGGCCGGTGAGGGCAGTACCGGTCACCGGACCGTCGCCGAGCACGATATTAACGAGACCGGCCGGCAGGCCCGCGCGGATCGCGAGTTCGGCGAGGTAGACGGTCGAAAACGGCGTCATTTCCGATGGCTTCAGGACGACGGCATTGCCGGCGGCAAGGGCGGGGCCGAGCTTCCAGGCGGCCATCGAAACGGGGAAATTCCACGGCGTGATGGCGCCGACGACGCCATAGGGCTCGGTCATGATCATGCCGAGATGGTTGTCGTCAGTCGGCACGAGGTCGCTGCCTTCCTTGTCGGCGAATTCTGCGAAGAAGCGGATCTGTTCGGCGCTGACGGCGATGTCGCCGGCGATCAGGTGGCCGACCGGGCGTGTCGAGGAAAGCGCCTCGAGCTTGGCGAGGGTTTCGGCCTCCCTTTCGATCAGGTCGGCCCAACGCTGCAGCACGACTATGCGCTGGCGCGGACGCACGCCGCCCCAGTTGCTCGCCTTCAGCGCATTCTTGGCGGTTTCGACGGCGCGATCGACGAGAGCTTCGTCTGCGAGTGGACAGTCCGCATAGGCCTTGCCATCGGACGGACGATGCATGTCGATTTCGCCTTCGGCAGGGAGCAGCCGATCGCCGATGAAGTGCCCGACGGGTAGGGGAAGAGTATCGGGGTCAAAGCTAAGTGTCATAGTGGGTCCTCGGATAAGCTCATGCGAGGCTACCGGAAGGACGCGAGCAGCATGCATCGAGTGGCGATGCGCCGACGGCGGAAAATTGCGTTTTCGCTGACGGAGCAGCGAAATCTTCGGAGGCTGAGATGGGCCGGTCGGTGACGTATCGGCGATGCGCCGGAGCAATCCGACAGGGGCACGAGAAAGCGATTGCCAGGCTGGAGCAGCGACGACACGCCAGAAAGCCGTGGGCGTGCCGTGGAGGGCGGGATGCCGGTTGACCGGCAGGTTCCGCCGAAACCAGTTCGCGCGCGATCCGCGGGAGACAGGCCTGTATCAAGGGCCTCGATCGGATCGCGCGGCGGGTACTACATGACCGTCACGTAAATCTTACGCACGGTCTCGATCGTCTTCCAGACACCGACAAACCCCGGCTTCATGACGAAGCTGTCACCGGCTTTGTAGACGACCGGCCTGCCGCCTTCCGGCGTGAGTTCGACGACACCGAAGAGGATATGGCAGAACTCGAATGTTTCGCCCTTAATCGAGCGCGTCTCTCCGGGGGTTGCCTCCCAGACGCCTGTATGGATCATCTCCCCCCGAGCGACGTCTTGAGCCCAGGTCTTGAAGGAGGGACTGCCGGAGATCAGGCGTTCCGGAAGCGGACCGGACTCGCGCGGCGGGAAAGAGGGATTGGTGTCGATGTTCTTCAAGAGGGACATGGGTTTCCTTTCCTAGGATTGAAAGCTCAATAGCCGCGGCCGCGATCGATGAGCCCGATGGGATCAAGTCCGACCCGATGACGCTTGATGTTCTCGATCACGGCCTCGGCGGCTGTTTCCGGTTGGGTGACGCTTGCTATGTGCGGCGTCAGCAGGATTTTCGGGTGGCTCCAGAAGGGATGACCCGCTGGTAGCGGCTCGGGGTCGGTGACGTCGATGACGGCGCCGGATAGATGGCCGTTGTCGAGTGCCTCGAGAAGTGCCTGGTGATCGAGTTGCGGCCCGCGGCCGACATGAACGAGCGCCGCACCGGTCGGGAGCTTGGCGAATAGGACCGCATCGAGGAAACCGCGCGTCTCGTCGGTTAAAGGCAGGAGACAGATGAGGATGTCGGTATAGCCCAACAGACTGTCGAGACCGTCAGCACCGCACAGGCATCTGACGCCCTCGAGCTCGTGCGCGCTGCGGCTCCAGCCATATAGCGGAAAGCCGAAGGGCTTCAATCGTTCGAGCACCGCGGTACCGAGCATGCCGAGGCCGAGCACGCCGATGCGGCGTTCCGACGCCTGAACCGGTGAAATGGCCTGCCAATGTTCGCTCCGCTGCTGGTCCAGATAGGCCGGCAGGTTGCGATGGAGCGCGAGCACGGCAAGTGTCACATATTCCTGCATCATCCGGACGATGCCGTCCTCGATCATGCGCACGACCTTCACACGGGGCGGCACGGCCTCGATGCGGAACTGGTCGACGCCGGCGCCGATCGAGAAGAGGATTTCAAGGTTGCGATAGCGCGAGAGATCTTCGGGAACCGTCCAGGTGATCAGATAGCGCACCGCATCCGGATCGACCGCCGCCGCATCCGTGGCGAAAGGAACGTCCGGAAGATCACGCGAAAATGCTTCGGCGAAAATCGCGCCGCGTTTTGCGTCGGAATTGAAGAGAAGGGTCATCGCGCATCTCCTTCTTGATGCCTCAGGCGCGGCAACATTCGCCGAGCCGCTCGATCATCGCCTGGCAGGCCAGGAGCTCATCGACGAGGATGAATTCGTCGGGCTTGTGGGCGCGCCCGATCTCGCCGGGGCCGCAGATGATCGCGTCGATGCCAGCCCGTTGGAAAAGTCCCGCCTCGGTGCCGTAGCTGACGGCGGGGAGCGGCTCGAGCCCGGTCAGTTCCTCTAACAGAGTCGCGAGCGGCGAATCGGCAGGGAGCGAAAGCGCCGGATAGGCGCTGAGCTCTTGCCATTCGACTGCGAAACCACGTTCCCTCAGCTTCTGTGCGGTCCGCCGCACGGGGCTCAGCAGGTCCGCCGGATCAACGCCGGAAATGGCACGCGCCTCGAATTCCGCCTCGCAAGTCTCCGGAATGATATTGACTGCTTGGCCGCCTTGCACCGTGCCGATCTGGAGGGAAGAGTAGGGCGGCTCAAATACGTCTTCAAACGGGCCGTGGGTCAGCCGGTCTGCTTCTCCGACGGCAGAGGCAAGCACCTCCGCCATGGCGTGGACGGCATTCAGCCCCTCGTCCGGACGCGAGGAGTGGCCGGAGCGGCCCTTCACCGTAAGCCTCGCTGCTGACTTGCCCTTATGCGCCCGGATCGCCCGCATGCCGCTCGGCTCGCCGATGAGCGCGCCGAGGGGTTTTTCGCAGAGTTCCGGCAGGCGTTCGATCATATGCGGTACACCACGGCAGCCTGCCTCCTCGTCATAGGAAAAGGCGAAGTGGACGGGCCGGCGCAAGTCCATCTCGGCGAGCTTTGGCGCGACGGCGAGGGCGGCGGCCAAGAAACCCTTCATGTCGGTGGCGCCCCGCCCATAGAGTCGGCCCGCCTCTTGACGCAGATGGAATGGATTGCCCGTCCAGCCGCTTTCAGCCGCCGGAACGACGTCCATGTGACCCGACAGGATATAGCCCGCCACCTCTTTCGGACCGATCGTGGCGAACAGGTTAGACCGATCGCCCTCCGGGCCGGGAAGCAGGGTGACGGCGATGCCGTGGTTTTGCAGGAAGCCGCGGATCCAGGCAACGATGTCAGTATTGGGGGTACTGACGACGGAGGGGAAGCCGACGAGCTTCTCGAGGATTTCCACTGCCTGCATTCTTGTCCTCACAGCATCCCGGTTTGCCGGGGTCGGCGCCGTCGATCATGCCCAGTACTTTAGAAGCCTATCCAGGCTTTACATGCCGAAAGTGCGTCGGATTTGGAGGATTGTTGTGCGGCAGGCGGCCTCTCAAGTGAATTGTATCGAGCGCACCGTTCTAGTCTAAGGGATAAAAGGTGTCGCCGCGGGCCGGTTGAAAATCGGGACGAGAGCAAGACGACGGCAGGGACGGGAGGCAAGGAGTGGACGCACCGACATCCGAATCCAAAGTCATCGACAGTTTCGAAATGCGCATAGCCGGGATCGAGAGCGCAGATCTCGAGCAACTGCACGCCCTGTCGGTTTCCGTCGGATGGCCGCTTCGCGCCGAGGACTTGCAGTTCCTGCGCGAGGTCGGCCGCGGCTATGTGGCGCTTGATGAAATCGGCAGGCTGACAGGTTCGGCCATGTGGTTTCCGCACGGTGATGATTTCGCGACCATAGGCATGGTGATTACTTCGCCGCGACTGCAGACAAACGGCGCCGGGCGATGGCTCATGGACCACGTGCTTTCGGATTGCCGGGGACGCGATCTGAGGCTCAATGCGACGAGGGCCTCCCGCCGCCTTTACCATTCGCTCGGTTTTGAGCCTATACGGACCATATACCAATGCCAGGGCATCGCCCGCCGCCCGAGCGACTTGATTACCCCAACGGAGCAACCGGAGGTCCGGCGACTGGAAGGGAAGGACCTTGCCGCTGTCATTGAGTTGGATATAGGGGCATTCGGCGTTTCGAGGGCGGCGCTGATTGGCAAACTCTTCGCACAATCCATAGGTTACGGCTTGGTTCGCGGCGACCGGCTATGCGCTTTCGCGCTTTGCCGTCCTTTTGGTAGGGGGCATGTCATTGGCCCGGTCGTAGCAGAAACTGACGCGGACGCCGTCGCAGTGATACAACAACATGTCTCCGCCCACGAAAATCAATTTCTGCGCCTCGACACCCCAGTCGAGACCGGCACTTTCGCCACATTCCTCTCGCAATCCGGCCTGACCGTCTTCGACACGGTGCTCGCAATGTCCCGTCGGGGCAAAGGCGGCGCGCACGTGGTGCCAGGGCCAAACCTCTGCGGTCTGGCAAGCCACGCCCTTGGTTAAGCCTCTAGGGCTTCCGCAACGACAAGATCATAGCCGCGCGAGCCTCGCAGCAACTCTGGCACTCGATTGGATGTCCGCGTTACATCAGTCGAGCGCCGGCGCGGGCTCAATCACGCGGGACAGGCTCCCCAGACGGCGCGGAAGCGGGCCCCCTCAGATTGAAAATAATGGGGCAGTATCGAACCGTAATGTTCACGGGCTTTTTGAGGCGATAGTGGGGGCGGAATCTGCGATTGCTGCAAACCTGTCTTGCAATAGTAGTGAGGCGCGCGAATTCCGGGCTTGGAAAATCTAACGCCATGTGACTGACTGGGGCAAAATGCCGTCTCCACGATTGGGAACGCAGTCGCGCGAAGGTCCGCTTTTGGGCCCAGTACCGGGCATCCAGACGCTTTGGTGATTGGCGGCTCAGGGTCGCCTCGCGACTTTGGGTGCGCACAGCGCAAACGTCCGATGTTGGCGCGAGGCGGAAATTCTCGCCATAAAGCCGGCTTGATGCTAGCCGAGACCGTTCAGGCGGCGTGGTTCCAAGGCATGAGACCCTCAATCTCACCGCTGGGCCATGCGTCAGCGAGGCGATCAAGCGTTAGCCTGCCGATCGACGTTGTTCATTTTGGCGCTCTGGGGAAGTGTAGCGATGGTAGCCCAAATCCTGCCTCCACAGTAATTTGCATGGACGATTCAAGTCATGCAGGTGGAGCGAGGTTCAGTCGAAGAAGCCCACATCCTCTTCCCTGAGATATCTCCTCGCCGCTTCGGCGTCGATATCGAGGCCCAGCCCCGGCGCTTCCAGTAGGTCCACCATGCTCTCCTTCACGATCTGCGGCGGCAAGCCGATTACCAGATCCTCCCACCAGGGGTCGGAGGCACTAAGCCGCGCGAACTTTCGGGCGGGCAACAACAGCGCGTGGCCCTGGGC
>Ga0075367_10000240_pt1 | contig 18621 bp, 19 predicted proteins | sample EndMethybrTD3032_FD_71399 | JGI IMG/M metagenome (GOLD analysis project Ga0075367, IMG submission 71399) | Populus endosphere microbial communities from Tennessee, USA - Endosphere MetaG P. TD hybrid TD303-2 | ecosystem: Host-associated > Plants > Roots > Endosphere | place: USA: Tennessee... | reverse complement strand
ATCGCCCGCATGGTGCATCGTACACGCCATGCCGAGCTTAGCCATGACCACGCGTTGAGACAGCAGCTGAACCGGTCTCAAGGGCTTGGATTGAGCCGATAGTGGGTGCCGACGACAACATTGGCGTCTTTTAATCGGTCACCCCAAAAGTGCGCCACGCTTCCAGATTTCCTAGGCGTCGCGATGGACTTGACCCGTCGCAACCGGAGCATCCCGTTCCGACGTGTGTGGTAAGCGCAGTTTGCCGGGCAACTTGACCACGCACGTTTTGCCTTTCGAACGACTTCCGCTGTCAGGCGGATGGCGATAATGCGTGAATTGCAGCGATCAGTAGGCTTATTCCACGATCAGAAAAATTCGCCCGATTTTGATCCTCGGCCTTAACACCGGCCTTATCTCAACGTCGTTCTCTTGGCCGCGAAAAAGATCGAATTTTCGTTCGCTTTGGAAAGTGATTTTCGACCGACCTGATGTGAACGAACAGTCCTTTGGGCACTGAATTGTCAAATCTGCAGACTCGACTGCCCCCCGGCGACGCCAGGTAACATCCACTTTGACGCCTGATCCTGCACCAGAAATGATCTCGCACTTATTATCGACCCGGCAATGGGCTTGACCGACAATGGGCTCTGCAAACCCATCCAGCATGACAGCGGCTTGAATAAGCCGCTCATCGAACGCAGCAATTTGGGCTGAAGCTGTAGCCGTTGATTGGGCAACGCACGCCATTACCGAAAAAAGAAGATATGTGCCTTCAAGCATGTGGCCATCGCCCCGGCTCCGCCCGCTATCATCGCACCATAGGAGCCGCACATTGTGACCCAATGACGGCTAAGCGCAGACTGCTGTCCTCGGAGCACACGACTGATCCCTTTGAGCTCCATGTCAGCAACTCATCAATCTGGCTATGCTTGTGCCAGCTATGATGCCGGAAGCGTTGGTAAGAAGTTGATTACTCGGCATAGTTCCTCGGTCGGCATAAACTGCAAGGATGAATTCTGTCGATCCCCAGGTTTGGCTGACGCAGACGCTAAAGCGCCTACCAAATGGCTGGCCTAGCAGCGAAACCGATGCACTTATGCGGCAGAGCTACAAGGCCTGACCGGCCTCAGCCTGTCGCTTACCGAAAACCAGCGGCAGGCGGTAAAAAGAGAAAAATCAAAGCGGGTCTTACGTCGCACTCAAAATGCGGCATACCTGCAAGGGTATCGTGGGTTCGAATCCCACCCTCTCCGCCATAAAAAATCTTGGACCGTAAGGTTTTTCCCGCACTCAATATGAGTTCATCGATTACATGTGGTTGATGATTTTCCCTAGTATTGGATAACAGGGCCACATCCTAGGCACGTCCAAAACAAAAAACAGACTACGGAATTGTTTAGTTCAATCTTGGTCATTGGTCATCTGACGACAAACGTATCGCTGTAGGCTCAAGCTTATTACGCCAAGTCTGATATCTGACCGCCAAACGATGCAACCGAGTTGGCCTGCCTCTGCCGCGACCAAAGCGGCCTTTGTTCAAAGTCAGAATTTGATCCAATTTCTTTTCGAAAAGTGCAAGCAGAATCAAATCAGAGCTTTTTTGGTTGAGAGCCAACTGTGGCACCCCATCCGCTTCGAGTTGAGCGCTAAATTGACTGGCTTGCTCTTTTAACGCCGGCGCATCGAATTGCTCTAACGCCATTTCTAGTGCTGCGGGAGTAGTGAGTCCTAGTTCCTCGATTATATCGAAGAGTTGACCAGAATTATCCGCAAAGTCGGGCATCACTCGGTCGTTAAAATCTTGTGTTCGACTGACAAAATCGTGCACATCACGAAATGGCAACTCTTTCGGATCCTGTCTGTTTTTCGATGTTGATGCAACGGAACGCTGGGAGTGAGCTTCGAGAAGCATCGAAATCTGATCGTCTCCCGAACGCACGGTGTGACCTAACATTTCCAGAAGCTTTTTTTCATTTAACGTTGGTTCGCCTAGGTCGCCTTTATAACCTATGTCATGCTCGATTTCGTTCCAAACATGAGCAATCATGGTGCATATCTGAATCTCACAGCTGATATCATCGACATTGTCATAAATACCGATCAGTTCTTCCTCTGCTAGCCACACCTGCGCATGTATAGCCCGATAGAAATTTGCTCGATCTTGTTCATGACGGTCTTTAACGTCAATCTGAATAGCTCCGGAAGCTCCGCGAAACGTTTGCAAAAGATGTTCGACTATGCGCTGACAGTCCTCAAATTGATAAGCCGCTATCCTGACTCCAGCGAGATCACTAATTGAATTAAATATTTCATCTACATTGTCGTAGTCTCGGTCTTGCTTGGTAGAAAATCGTCTTAACTTGCCCTCAAACGATTTTTGCGACTTGACGCGAAAAGTGACTTGGGCCCGCAGCGCGTTCTGCTCGCATATCTCAGTCCGGCAAATTTCGGCCACCCGATCGGCAAGCTTAACGTAGCGATCACGTTCGCGACGATAACGGTCTACGGCTGGCTGGATGAGGTTGTTATCGAAAGGCATTTATCATCCCCGGATATATGCATAAAAAATGATCTGTCCCATAAAACTACACCGTCATTGTGGGGGCAAGGCGTTTGCCAGTCTCCTCGCGGCTACTTTTGATTGTAGTTAATTGTAGTCGCTGAGAACGGAATTGTCCTTGGAACCCCTTTGGGGGCATCCTAAGCACGATCGACAACACCGTTGGAGATCAGAGTGGCGACAATCAGAAAGCTCAGAGGGCGCTGGCCGGCTCAAGTGCGTCGGCGTGATATGAAGCCCCGCTGCAAGTCGTTCGACACCAAACAAGAAGCTGAGAAGTGGGCGCGCGATCTTGCGGCGCAGGTCGATAGGTTCGGTGCTGCTCCGGACACGAAAATACTGGAGAGCACGACGCTCCGGCAGATTCTCTAACGATACCAGCGCGAAGTCTCGCCTTTGAAGCGCGGGTCCGTCCAAGAGATTCAGCGGATCGGCGTGCTGCGCCGTCATGATCTCGCATACAGGACAATGATCGGACTAAGCCAGCAGGATATTGCCTCGTTTCGTGACGAGCGCCTCCGGATAGTAGCTCCATCTACGACCGTTCGCGAGCTTGCGATCCTCAGCCATGTCCTCGAGGTTGCGATCCGCGATTGGGGTCTGCCGCTCGCGAAAATCGTTGTGAAGCTGGTCCGACGCCCAGTCATCCGCAACGAACGGAGCAGTCGCCTTGCACCCGATGAGGAGCAGCGTTTACTGGCTGCATGCGGAAGCCGGAAAGATACCTTTTTTGCGACCGCTGTTGGTCGTTGCCATCGAGACCGGGATGCGCCGTGGTGAGCTTCTCGGACTGAATTGGACGGATTTCTCAAACAATCGTCGGGTGCTCTCTCTTGCTATGACCAAAAATGGTTCGTAAGCGACAAGCAGACCCCATCTGGCAAGGCTGATGGAGATCACGGTATTGCGTCAGGCATCTGATTTCTCTGATTGTGAGGATCTATGTCTACGCCTACGGCTAGCCTTGGAACGATTCATATGATTGAGGCTGTGACGGATCGAACAGCCCGTCTGGACTGCCTCGTTCGGCATCTTGCTCTCGCACTGGGTGGTCGCCCGGCGGCGCGCTTTGCGGAGCGTCTGGGATTGCCGGTGAGCAATGATACGCTGCTGCGAACCGTTCGCCGATATGATCGCCCGCCGCCAACACCACCGAGTGTGATCGGCATCGATGACTGGGCATGGCGGCGCAATCATCGATACGGCACGATCATTTGCGACCTCGAACGACGAAAGACGATCGCCTTGTTACCCGACCGAGAACCCTCAACCGCCAAGGCTTGGCTGGTCGAACAGCCGCAGATCGAAATCGTCGCACGAGACCGCAGCGGCGGGTATGCACAGGCTGCTGCCCAAGCCCTACCACACGCAGAACAGGTCGCCGACCGCTGGCATCTGATGGAAAACGCCAGCCACGCCTTTCTTGACGCCGTTCGCAAGTCGATGCGGCAGGTCCGCGTTGCGATCGGCACAGCTACTATAAATCCAGAGCTTCTGACTGCCGCCGAGCGCTTGCAATATCAGGGATATCTGCGGCGTGAAGAGGCAAACGCCGTCATCTGCGATCTCGTCAAAGAAGGCGTATCCATCAAGGAGATCGTGCGCAGAACCGGGCACAGCCGAAACCTGGTTCGCAGTGTTGTTCGTGGTCAGCGGACCGATATCTTCCGGGTCCGACAAACTTCGCTTGAGCCGCATCTCCCCTGGCTTGAAGCGCAATGGGATGCCGGCCTACGAAATGGCACTGAACTATGGCGGCAGCTACGGCTTGCCGGGTTTGGTGGCGGTCTCCGTGTTGTCACGGAATGGGCAACACGGCGAAGGCGTGCTGAAAAGGCCGAGGGCTTGGCCACGCGCCCGCCGCACGTATCGTCGTTCGTCTTATGAACTTGGAGCGAAACAATTTGACCAAAGCTCAAACGGTCACTGTGGCTGCAATCGAGGAGCGGCTACCCGGCCTCGTCGAGGCCAGGGATGTTGTCGAAAATTTCCACGCTATGTTGTGCCATAAATCCTCGGATCACCTAGAGACCTGGATCAACCGCGCGACGCAGAGCTTGGTCTCGTCGTTTGCCAGCGCGGTGATCCGAGACAGAGCCGCGGTTCAGAACGCAATCACTTCGATTTGGTCGAACGGGCAGACCGAGGGACAGATCACCAAGCTTAAACTTATCAAACGGCAAATGTACGGGCGTGGGAAACTCGTCCTGCTTGAAGCGCGTATCGTCGGAGCGCCTAACATCATCGAAATTGCGTCAGACCCAATATTGGACGCCGATGAGGGGTCAACATTCCGAGCCGTTTGACAGATCGCAGACCGTGCCAAACTCGTGGCCCTGAGCATATAACTCAACAGCGCCAAGCACTTCCGCCGACATAACGCAAATATTGAGTTGTAGCCCCGGTCGCAGCGCGCGCGACCGGCTCGCGTTGAAACCTTTTAAACCAGACATCGCTGCATTGCAGCGATGCAACTAGCAGCCTTGACCTCCCCTCTTAAGGCTACTATTTTTGCTTAAAGTGAAAATAGGAGATAGCAATGGCTACTATCGATGTTGATTTTGAAGTCTACAAGGCCCTCACCATTCGGCGTGAAACAGAGGAAATGACCTGCAATGACGTCCTCAGGCAGTTGTTGAGTCTCGGCGAACAAAAGAGTTCTGAAAACGCCACCGAGAACCTTGGAGCTCTGGTTTACAAGGGTGCCGAGTTCCCGGAAGGGACGCAATTCCGCGCCACGTATAAAGGGCAGACATATACAGGTGCGATCAAGGGCGGTGTTTGGCTTGATGAGAATGGGAAAGTGCAGAATAGCCCCTCTGAAGCCGCCTACAGCATCACAGGCAACCACGTAAACGGCTGGCGATTTTGGGAATGCCGCCGTCCGTCAGACACGGCCTGGCGGTCCATTGATTCGCTACGCCCAAAAAAATAGGCGGTTTGCATATGCCGCGAAGAGAAGTTTCAGCTTAACCCGAGGGCTACTTCGGCAGATCGGGGTTCCGAGGGATAAAGCCAACCTCGAAACCGAATAGCCTACCGATCTTCTGCAAGGTCGGAAGCGTCGGATTTCCCTTTCCAGCTTCAATCTCAGCGATTTGCCGTTTTTGCAGAAAAAGCATTCCGGCAAATTAGGCTTGCGTCATGCCCAAGCCTTTCCGGATTTGGACCAAGGCATCTGGCAAACGCAGATCGCCAGTGCGCGCGCGCTCGGCAATTTCACGCCGGTTTGCCAATATCTCGTCTTTTGCCGGCTTCTTCCAGCGAGGCATGATCTGATCTCCGGTGGCCATGATCAGGGACCGAGCGCCCAAGCTAGCGGCCCCATAGAATGGGATCATTGGGCAACTTTATCCGCTGTTCAACCTACCGGAATGGGTTGAAACCGTATCGGTTGCTAAAAGTTGGCCCTGATTCGATCAGGGCCCGAGTCTAGAAGCCGAGTGAAGACCAGAAGCTTCTGGAATAGCAGGAGCCATCTCGCTCCCTTTCTTTGCATTCCGGTTTAAGTTTGAACTTTTCTTTTGCCATACACGCGTCGATGAGCGGCGCCTCAGTCTCCGCGGCAAATTTCCGTTCCGCGATAGCATCCTGTCGACACAACTCGACAGCGTCATTTACTGGACCAGCAACAGCGGTCCGCTGTTCCGCATTGGCGCTAGTCGCCAAAGATGCAGCACAAATCGTTGCGAGGATAATGTTTCGCATGCTTTCTCCTGAAATATGATGTCTGTCAGACCCCTGCTGGGCTTGAAGAGACACGCTGCGGTGACACCGCCGCGTGTCTGCTGCCAGGCGACAGAAGCCTTATAATCTATGTCGCGAGGCTTCTGTCTTGACGGATTAGCCGCACTCTTGGAGAGCAAGCAGGTTATTGCTCCAATACCCGTCTGCCTGAGTCTGAAGGTACTTGCGTCCGCTGGGGCTCACGCGCACATGAACCCAAGCGACAACCCCGTTTTCCTTGGTGTAGAAACGGTGGCTGTTACCTTCGATGAAACCGACAACGTTCGAGGCGGTATCGCGCCACCGTCCTGAACCATCAGGCTTCGGACCACCAACATGGGTGATGTGCTCATGGGTGCTATTGCGGTCAGGCTTGTTAATACAATCAATACGATAGTCTGCCATTTTGGCGACCTTTCTCAGAAATATGACCTGCCCGAAGCGTCAGGTCATTGATTTTTGAAACAGGGCCAGCTAGTTTAGCGATTGTTCAAGTCACGACTAGCGGGCTTCGGCCCTGGTCTTGGGAAACCGGTTGTTAGCGCAGCCGGTTTTCCATCCAAGTCACCTTCGGCGTCAGATACGGCCCCTTCGGCGGAAGCTCATCAGGGTCGGCAGACTGAACGTCTGAGAACCGTGATCCGTCCTTGATCTCGGCAACCCGCCCCTGATTTACGCCAAAAAATGCAGCGATGTCGTGATGGCGGTCGCCTCGGCGAATCATCCCCTTGATTAGGGTGGCGTCTGCTTCGGTGAGTGAGAGCCGGCTCGGCTCAGCGCGTGTATTCATATATTTTTCTCCATTAAGTTAAGTTGAGTCAGGTTTTCGGGCCTGACTATCCCTATATGGCAGACTCGAAATCAGATTTCAAGTCAAAATCTGACACGAAAGCTCCGTAACTGGCTACAAAATTTGACCGTATTGACCGTTGTTTTAGTTTCTGGCATGTTGCCGGCATGGAAAAGATAGAAGAAGACCGCCTCTCCCCGTTTCGATTGTCGGATGTGGCTGAAGTGTTTGCTGGTGTCGGTGTCTCCCGCGAGGAGACGATCGAGCGACCTGGTGATAAGCTGCCAGTGATTGGCGTGCGTGACCTTCAAGACGGCGCCGTTTCCCCCATAGAGCGGTTGGATGCCGTCGGCTTCCATGACCGCAATCGCGCTGTCAGTTATGCGGTTCGCGAAAACGATGTCCTAGTCACGGGCCGGGGTACGCTCTTGAAATTCGGACTTGTCGGCAGCGAAACCGCAGGCGCTGTCGCCAGTGGCAACGTCATCGTAATCAGACCAAAGCCCCCCGCCGTGGGAGGAGCCCTTTTTGCCATCCTTTCAAGTGACGTCTTCCGCCCAAAGATAGAAGTGCTGCGCAGAGGAGCGACGACGCTCTTGTCACTGTCACCGAAAGACCTTGCAAAAATCGAGATCGATTTGCCGCCTGTCGATGAGCAGCAGCGAATTGCCGATCTCGTCACAGACACCCAAACCGCTTATCGCACCGCCATAGATGCAGCCGAAATCCGTCGCGCTCTTGCGCGTCGTTTGATCGATGCGCGCCTCTTCGGCACCAACAAGCAATTATGAGAAGAACCATGGCCAAACTTACGCTGGACGAGCTTTACAATCATCTATGGCGATCCGCCGACATTCTTCGCGGATCGATCGACAGCTCGGACTACAAGATTTACATTTTCGGCTTTCTCTTCTTAAAGCGCCTCTCCGATCGCTTCGAAGAGGAAGCTCAGGAGTGCATCCGAAACGGTCTGAGCCCCGAAATTGCCTATAGCGACCCGGACGAGCATGAGTTCTTCCTCCCCGAACGGGCGCGCTGGTCGGAATTGAAGAAGCTGACGACTGGCATCGGCGACCAGCTCAACAAGGCCTGCGCAGCGATCGAGGACGACAATCCGTCGATTGAAGGCGTGCTCGCCAATATCGACTTCAATTCGGAATCACGCCTTGGCGATGCCAAGAACCGCGAAGGCGTTCTGGCCCGACTGATCGATCATTTTTCACGCATCGACCTTTCGAACGCCTCCCTTTCCGAGCCGGACATGCTGGGGCGGGCCTATGAATACCTGATCGACAAGTTCGCCGATGACGCGGGCAAGAAGGGCGGAGAGTTCTACACACCGCACCATGTCGTGCGCCTGATCGTCGAATTGCTTGATCCCAAGCCTGGTATGCGCATCAGTGACCCCACCTGCGGTTCGGGCGGCATGTTGATCGAAAGCGCACGCCACATCGCTGACATTGAAGGCAAACGCTTGGGACAGCCGGTGAACGTGACGCTGCATGGACAGGAGAAGAACCTCGGCACTTGGGCCATTGCCAAGATGAACCTCCTGTTACACGGGCTTCGCGACGCTCGGATTGAGAAGGGCGACACCATTCGCAATCCGCGCCTTCTCGATGCCGACGGCAACTTAATCCTATATGACCGCGTTATCGCCAACCCGCCTTTCTCACTCGATGGTTGGGGCGCGGACGACGTGTCAGGCGAAAACGAGAAGACAGGATTTAATCGCTTCATCTACGGCATTCCGCCTAAGAACATGGGCGACATGGCTTTCGTTCAGCATATGGTGGCGACCCTATCGTCCAAGGGTGTCTGCGGCGTGGTGATGCCGCATGGTGTGCTTTTTCGGGGCTCGGGCGATGGGCGCATCCGGGAAGGGCTACTGAGAGCCGACCTATTGGAGGCGATTATCGGCCTGCCGGAAAACCTATTTGCCGGCACTGGTATCCCTGCGACGGTTCTTATCCTCAACAAGGACAAGCCGAAGTCGCGTGAGGGCAAGGTATTGTTCATTCATGCAGCGAAAGAATTCGAGGAACGTCCCAAGAAAAATATCTTGGGAGAGAAGAACATCACACGCATCGTCGACGCTTTCGAGGCATGGGGTGAGAATGGCGCATTTTACGATAAGGCGAAGGACGTTCAGGAACTTAACTATCGCAAAGCTATGTGCGAACCGAACAACCGCTTCTGCCGCGTCGTCAATTTGAAGGAGATCGAGGAGAACGACTTCAATCTCAACATCTCCCGTTACATCGATACGCTGGAGCCAGAAAAGCCGATAGATGTTAAAGCCGAGTTGGAAAAGCTCTGGATTGCCGAGAAAGCACGTGACGAAGCCGCGGCGCGGATGAATGCCCTTCTAACGGAGATGGGCTATGTCAGGTGATGTGCCAAAAGGTTGGATCGCAACGCGATTTCGTAACTTGATGCATTTGGAAGAGAGGCGTGAGCCGATCGATCCGGCCCGGATCTACAAGCTTCTAGGTGTCCGTTGGTACGGAAACGGTGCCTTTTTGCGGGAAGAACGCCTTGGCGAAGAACTGTCGGCTCAGCACCTTTATAGGGTTCAGCCCGGTGATGTTATCTACAATCGGCTTTTTGCGTGGAAAGGCTCCTTTGGTCTTGTCGGTGAAGAGCTCGCGGACTGCCACGTATCAAATGAATTTCCGCTGTTTGCGGCGCAGTTGAAAATAGTTGATCCGCAGTTTCTCCTCCATGTCCTCCAGCATCCGCGAACAGCGGAGAGAGCGGACGCTTTCTCCGCCGGCACAACTTCGATTAGTCGAAATCGGCTTGGGGAGGACGATTTCCTACAATTCCCCTTAAACCTTCCCCCGGTCGCGGAACAACGCGCAATTGCTGAGGTCTTAGGCACACTGGATAAGGCCATCGCAAAGACGGAAGCCTCGATCGAGGCCATTGTTGAGAATCGTATAGAGCTAACTCGCAGCTTTCAGGGTAGTGAGGAGGAGCCTAAATGGCCTCTGCGAGCCGTTGGCTCGCTAATTCAAAAGTGCCAATATGGCCTTTCTATTCCGATGGACGGTGACGGAACAGTGCCAGTCCTTCGCATGCCCGACATCGGTCACGGCAGAGTGAACGTCGATACTAGCAGGCTGAAATCGACCGACGTAACGCCAGCCGAGATAGCGTCGTGCGCGATCAATGACGGCGATATCCTATTCAATCGGACCAATAGTCAAGCTTTGGTAGGAAAGACGGGCATCGTTCGAAGTGCGCCGGAAGTTCCGATCGTCTTCGCCAGTTATCTAATTAGGCTTGTGGCCAAATCTACCGTCAATCCATTTTGGCTGAACGCGATATTGAACCTTCCGAGAACGCAAGAACGGCTTAAAACGTTGGCAACACCGGGTGTTTCGCAGTGGAATATCAATTCGAAAACGCTCAAGCGGTTTTCCGTTGCTACCCCGCCGAAGCCGGATCAAGACCGGTTTGCAAACCTCTATGAGACAATGGAAGCGCGCATTGAGGCGGAACGCATTAATCTAAACTCAATGAACAAAACCCGCGTTTCTCTCGTCCAAGAACTCCTCTCCGGTCGCCTTCGCCTGCCCGAAAGCATGATCGCACGGCATCGCGAAAAGCCCGAGCGCGCGGCATGAGCGCGGCCACCGACAGACTGGAAATTGAATGGGTTGAGGAACCGGCAGCAGAGCTGTTACGCGTACTGTTCGACTATAGGTTCCTGACCGGTGACGACGTGCGCCAATTACGCGGTGGTCTAACCACCGAGCCGGTGCTAACCGACCGGCTCGCCGAATGTCTGATCCGACTTAATCCTTGGCTTGACAATGATGGTGTGCGCCGGGTGATCACCTCGATCACACGTATCGCCGCTGTTGACCTGATGGAGGCCAACGAGAAAGCCCACACGGCGCTCTCATACGGCGTCACGGCAGCTCATACAGAGAAGGATCGCCGGCAGGACCGCACGGTGCGGTTTTTTGACTTTGACGACGTGTCCGCCAACAGTTTCGAATTTGCCCGGCAGGTGACGATCAAAGGACCGCGACAGGATATCGTCCCGGACATTGTTGTTTATGTAAACGGCTTGCCGCTAGCCATCATCGAATGCAAATCGCCAGCGCTCGCCGACCCAATCGGAGAGGCCATTCGCCAGTTTCGCCGATACGAAGGTCGGGACGAGTTTTCTGGACTCGGCGCGACGCGGTTGTTTGAAACCGCACAAATCTCGATCGCCCTTGCCCGTGACGTGGCAAAGTACGGCACCACCCAGACACCGACCAGACATTGGGCGGAATGGAAGGACGCCTATCCGCTGTCACTCGATACACTTGCCTCTCAGCTGGGGCGCGCACCGACCGGCCAAGACATTCTACTTGCTGGACTATTGAATCCCGTCAACCTGCTCGATCTTGTGCGAAATTTCGTGATCTTCGAGACGATCGACGGGCGACGCATCAAAAAGCTGGCGCGCTATCAGCAGTTCGTCGCCGTCGGCAAGGCCATCGACCGTATTCGATCCGCTCAGGACCCGAAGCGACGCGGCGGGGTGATCTACCACACCCAGGGTTCGGGCAAGTCGCTGACCATGGTTTTTCTAGCGACGAAGTTGCGCCGTTTGCCGGAGGCTGAAAATCCGACGCTGGTTATTGTCACCGATCGCAACGATCTCGATGATCAGATCACCGCTCAATTCAAGCGCTCGGGGTTCCCGAACCCCATTTCGGCGACTAGCGGAGAGGCTCTGCGCGAAGCGCTCTCGGGTGGCGCAGGAACCACGGCACTAACGACCGTCCATAAGTTTCACAGTGCCGTGCCGAAGCGCTCCTCGGTCATCTCCGCAGCCGAGAATGTGTTCGTTATGGTGGACGAAGCCCATCGCACTCAATACGGCGCGCTTGCCGCCCGGATGCGCGCCGGGTTGCCCAACGCCTGCATGCTCGCTTTCACGGGCACGCCCATCGACAAGAAGGACCGCAGTACCCGTGAGGTGTTTGGCGACTATCTGCACCGCTATCTGATCGATCAGGCGGTGAAAGACGGCGCGACGGTGCCGATCTTTTATGAGATGCGGGACGCCCGATTGCGGATCGAGGGACGGGACCTGGAACGGGCTGTCCGTGAGGCATTTCCCGAACTGAGCGACGACGAATTCGCAAAACTCAAACGGGGGTCACGGCTACAAGAGAAGCTTGCTGGCGCGCAGGTCCGTATTGACGCAATCGCACAGGACTTACTCGACCACTACCGCACAGTGATCGAGCCCAACGGCTTCAAGGCTCAGGTCGTCACAATCAGCCGCGACGTGGCGGTCAGCTATGTCGAGACGTTGCGCAAGCTCGGCGCGCCCGAGTGCGCGCTGATCGTGTCCAGCTCCAACAACGATAGTGCTCGTCTGCAAGCCCATCACCTTTCGAAGCGGGATCGCGACGACCGAATCGCCCGATTCAAAAGGCCGAATGATCCGCTCAAGATCCTAGTCGTCTGCGATATGCTGTTAACCGGCTTCGATGCACCGGTCGAGCAGGTACTCTATCTCGACGCCCCCTTGCGCGAACACACGCTTCTGCAAGCCATTGCCCGCGTGAACCGCACGGCGGACGGGAAGACCTATGGCCTAGTGGTCGATTACTGGGGGGACAACCGCCGCATCACCGCCGCCCTCGATCTGTTTTCAGAGGAAGATGGCGTGCTCAACGCTATGCGTTCGTTTAGCGATAAGGTGCAGTTGCTCGAAAGTCGTCACCGTGCGGCCATGCGCCTCTTTGAGGGCATCGATAGACAGGATGAGGAGGCCTGCCTCGCACAGTTGGAGCAGGACGATGTGCGGGCCAAATTCGAACTCGATTTCCAGCGCTTCAGCGAGGCGATGGACATGATCCTGCCCGACCCGAAAGCGCTGGAGGAGCCGTACGCCTCCGATTTGAAGTGGCTGGCCCGCCTGCGCGCGGTCGCTGGTCGGCGATACCGTGAAGAAAGATTTGATGCCAAGCCTTATGGCGCGAAAGTTGGTGAGATCGTCACACGTTATCTATCGAGCGATGGTGTGGAGCAATTGCTTGCGCCGCAAGATATTCTTGATCCCGCATTTAAGCAGCACCTTGACATGCTGACTTCAGCTGAGGCGAAAGCTGCGGAAATTGAGCATGCGATCCGGCATGAAATTCACGTTCACCGAGATGAGAACCCAACGGCCTACGCGTCTATTTGGGAGCAAGTCGAGCGGATTGTGAATGAGCGGCGCGAAGCAAGAGTTTCAGCCGCTAGTGCGCTTAGCCGGTTACAGGAGATTGTCGACCGGGTGGCAACTGTTAGGGCTGGAACGACGTCTGCTAGCCATGGTTTGTCAGGAACGGCCGGCGCGATATTTCCCTTCATCGATGCTGCGCTTGACGGAAAGGCGAGCCCCGATGCCGCATCAGAATTGGCGGGAGCACTCGAAGGCTATGCAACTGTCGTAGATTGGCAGTTGAAAGAGGATGTGCAGCGCCAGATGAGGCGCGGCATCAAGGAAAAATTGCGAGCACAGGGCTTGGACGCAGCGAGGGTCGAGTCGGTCACAGCTATGATCATGGACGTTGCCAGAGCGAGACTATCGAGGTGATTTCGTCCGGTACGCAAATCCTCGAATTCGGCGGGGAACGCATCGTTTATGCGGTGGAACGGACGGCGCGACGCAAGACGGTTGCGATCTCGGTTGGCTATGATGGGGTGCGCGTTTTGGCTCCGTTTGACGTGAATGATACCGACATCACCGAAGTCGTCCGGAAGAAGGGGCCGTGGGTTTTAAAGAAGCAAGCCTTGTATCAGGAACTCGGCGGCAATCCGCCATTTAGGGAATTCGTCAGTGGAGAGACCTATCATTATCTGGGGCGGCCTTATCGGCTAAAGGTCATCCCGGACACCAATACGCTTGTCACCAGGATAACGGCTCGAGGGGCGTTGCTTATTGCCCCGGCACCTGCCGGCGCTGATCCTGCGGTTCGCCGATCTTCTGTTCGGAGCGGCCTTCGTCTATGGTACCGCGATAAAGCCAAGCTTCATTTTCCCAAGCGGGCGAAGGTCATGGCCAACCTCCTTGGAATACCCATTCCAATTGTTCAGATCGTGGACCAATCCAAGAGATGGGGTAGCTGTGATGCCCATGGCAGAATACGCCTGAATTGGCGTCTGGTCATGGCGCCCATGGCGTTAGTGGACTACGTAATTGCACATGAAACCTGCCATATCTTGGAGCACAATCACTCTCACCGCTTTTGGCGTTCACTTGAGACAATTATGCCCGACTATGAGTTGCGTGTTCGTCAGCTCGATCGGAACGGGCATATGTACAGCTGGTAGCGCTGGGATATTCAGTTCGGCTACTCCAGATATTGACGATAACGGCTGAGTTAGATCCTTAAACCAGCAGGGCCAACTTTATCCCACCGCTACCGTGGCCGGCTGTCTAACCGCCGTTCTCAAATCTGTCGGAAGCCTGCAAGCCTGGGGGCTAGTCGCCAAATCGCCCTGATAGCAACATCGAGTCCGTTTTGGCGTCATACAAGACAACGGCGCGCGCCAGGACGGGGTTCTTTACGCTGTGGCTTCGAACACCCATGTAGCTCAAATCCTGGATTTTCCAGGAAACTGTTGCCAAGTATTCCTTCAGTCTCCTGGTCAGTTCGATCGGGACGTTATGTGCCACAATCCCATTCATAATCATCTCGGCGATGAATGCCAAAATAGCGCCGGGCCCGCTAAACGGCGCCATCAAGAGACTCTTTATGCTCGGCTCGATAAAGAAGTCACCCATGTCAATTGCTTCCACAATCGGATGAAGAGTGGTCATCCCCGCGATAGGATCTGGAAAAAGTGCCACAGTGAAGGTCGATGGGCTAGGCTGCTGCTTCGCTGTGAACGAGGCGATATCGTGTTTGCCGAGCTTGCCGAGATCGACCCAAATATCCCCCACCGCAAATGCACTACCTGGCTCGGCGAACCAACGAACCATGATCGCACCTCGGTTGGTGTCAAACCACGTTCTTCTGACCTTCCAATCCACTACGGCTTGAGCATCCCAGCCAACAACGCCGTTCTGGCCGATCTCTGTTTTGGTAATAGGCGGAGGGCCTGCTGTGATAATTTCAGCCAGGGCCAGAGGCATGTAAAGTCCGGATTCACCAATTCCGCGAGCCCGAGGACCGAGTTTTACCGCGCCCGCGGCGGGCACGGTTGGGCCGCCAATGGTGAATTTGCCATCCGGTGTTGCTGAGCCCGGCAGCGTTACACCGATGCCATCGATCGTATCTGCGCAGTCGCACACCGCACCTGGCTGGGTCTGAACGCCATTCCCGGGGATGACAAGAATAGCTTCACGACCTGGTGTCACCTGCGCTTCTATCTGCCCCAACAGCAGCACCCCTGGAAAAAGGGTCGTTAAGCTGATCACTTGTGGTTCCCGAAGAAGCGACGAGATGATGGTTTGAATTCCACTGTATGCAATTGTACCCTCGACACGGCTCACCTGCACCTGGTCGAGGCCGAGCTTGCTGCAAAGATCGCCAAAATCCTCTACGCGGGTGATGGTTGGTATGAAGACCGCGTTGCTGGGTGACGCCGCGATTTTGTCGGAGCTAACTTTGAGAGAAACGTACACATCCTTGACCAGCATATCGATCTGGGCAAGCTTGGTCTCCAGATAGTTGCCCGCGGGGTCCTGTTCGGCGGCGCCAAATTCGACAATGACCTTAAGGCCACCGCTGGCCTCCAAGTAGATTGAAGAAGCGTCCTGCCGTAGTCTGAAGTCCAAGGACTTTGCCGACGCTCCACCAACGGTCTGGGCGGAAAGCAGTTTTGCATAAAAGCGATCCGTAACCGTCGGAATGTGGACGCCCACCATGGTCTCAATCTGGCTGCGGAACGTGTCAAAACTGACCCCGGAGAGAGTCGCCGCGCCCACGTAGACCGCTGGGCGCGGACCGGCAATCCTTGCGATATCATCATGCAACGTCATATGAGTTCCCCTACTCCATCAATCGCCGCTTAAGCGGATGCTTTTCGAATACCAGTATGCATGTTTCTGATAATCTAGCGCAGCCAGCTATTTGGGGTATTTCCGGTTGTTTCCCACCCGAAAGGTAGCACACGATAACGCCAACGAAACCACGATCGCGGTTGCATTCCTGAAAGCCCTCATGGCTGTTCCCCATACAGCGTCCCCACGCCAACCACCACCATGGCGCGCTCTAATACGGCCGTCAATCCCCTCAGAGAGGCAGGAGTCGATGGTCATCCACATCACCTGTCGGCCGCCCCTATTCGGCGGTTTCTCAACTTTTCCGGCAATCTCGGACGAATTTCGTCCTAGATCGTTGGACGGTTTCAGAGCGGATCTTCAGGCTCGGCCGACGATCCATAAGCCAAATCAATGCTTGCATACGCATGTCAGGCGACAACACTCAACTACCCCTCAGTCCATTGAATTCGGTCGATTCCGATGCAATAAGGAGATACCGTCGACTGGAAAATCCGTCACATAGAGTCCGCTCATTTTGAGTAAACCAACATATGTCTTTATTATCTGGCTGCGCCGCTTGATCCGAAAGCTTCCGCAAGCGTCGGTCTGACCTGCCACGGAAGTTTCATCCGGCTGCGATTAGAGCCTCGGCGGCTTTGAATACGCCAACTGGCGCGGTGGGAGCAACCGGCGGAAACGCGAAGCTTTCATCTTGCGCAGCGTTGGAGCCGGTTGCGGCGATGCTCCCGGCGTAGCCTGCCGGGGTCTGGTATCCGAGCGACGAGTGTGGCCGGAAATGGTTATAGTCGTCAGCCCATTCAGCAATGGCGCTGCGGGCATGATCGAGGCCGAAGAAGAGGCTCTCGTTGAGCAACTCGTCGCGCATGCGACCGTTGAAACTCTCGACATAGCCGTTCTGCATTGGCTTTCCCGGCGCGATGTAGTGCCACTCGACCTTGTGATCCTTCGACCAGGCAAGGATGGCATTCGAGGTCAGTTCGGTCCCGTTGTCGGAGACAATCATGCCGGGCTTACCTCGTCGCTCGATGAACTGCCCCCCATTTCGACCGGACAGTCGGCATAAGCAGAAAGGCTCAAGCACAGGCTTGAGGACAGGCTTATGTCTAACGAGTATCGACACGTTGAATTGCTGACGGGTGATGTTCGCCGCAGGCGGTGGACAACTGAGCAGAAGCTGACAATCATTGAGCAGAGTTTCGAACCTGGCGAGACGGTGTCTTCCACCGCTCGCCGTCATGGCGTTGCGCCCAATCTGCTTTACCGGTGGCGCAGGCTCTTGAGTGAGGGAGGTGCTGCAGCCGTGGATTCTGACGAGCCGGTTGTCGGCAATTCGGAAGTGAAGAAGCTGGAGGATCGTGTCCGCGAGCTGGAGCGCATGCTCGGCCGCAAGACGATGGAGGTCGAAATACTCCGCGAAGCCTTATCCAAAGCAGACTCAAAAAAACGGATATCGCGGCCGATCTTGTTGCCGAAGGACGGTTCCCGATGAAGGCCGTCGCCGACACGCTGGGCGTATCCCGTTCCAACCTCGTCGAGCGGCTGAAAGGCAGATCAAAGCCGCGCGGAGCCTACCACAAGGCCGAGGATGCAGAACTTCTCCCCGCCATTCGCAGGCTGGTGGATCAAAGGCCAACCTATGGCTATCGGCGGATCGCCGCGCTCCTCAATCGCGAGAGGCGAGCCGCCGATAAGCCTGTCGTCAACGCCAAGCGGGTTCATCGCATCATGGGCAACCACGCCATGCTGCTGGAGAAGCATACGGCCGTTCGCAAGGGCCGCCTCCACGACGGCAAGGTGATGGTGATGCGCTCGAATCTGCGCTGGTGCTCGGACGGTCTGGAGTTCACTTGCTGGAATGGCGAGGTCATCCGTCTCGCCTTCATCATCGACGCCTTCGACCGGGAGATCATCGCCTGGACGGCGGTCGCCAACGCGGGCATCTCCGGCTCTGACGTGCGCGACATGATGCTGGAGGCGGTCGAGAAGCGGTTCGCAGCCACCCGAGCCCCACAAGCCATCGAGCATCTCTCGGACAATGGTTCTGCTTACACCGCGAGGGACACAAGGCTCTTTGCCCAGGCGCTCAATCTGACGCCTTGCTTCACGCCGGTGGCCAGTCCGCAGTCGAACGGCATGTCAGAAGCCTTCGTCAAAACCCTGAAGCGGGACTATATCCGCATCGCAGCACTACCGGACGCAGAAACAGCGCTCCGGCTCATCGACGGATGGATCGAGGACTACAACGAAATCCATCCCCATTCCGCGCTCAAGATGGCTTCCCCTCGGCAGTTCATCAGGGCTAAATCAAACTAGCCGACATGTCCGGTGAAACGGGGTGCACTCCAATGCTGCTGTTACCTGATCATCTGCTTTGGGGGGGGCGCAATAGTGATGCAAACCTGCCAATAAATTTAATGTTTATTCCAATTGCACACGCAGGTGCGTGCTACTAATATTTGGCGTCGCAAGATAGGTTGTTGATGCAATTACCAGTTTGACCGACGTCGTAGCCCGCTACGGATGTGAAGCTATATGAAGGCGCATCACGAC
>Ga0075367_10000238_pt1 | contig 18666 bp, 24 predicted proteins | sample EndMethybrTD3032_FD_71399 | JGI IMG/M metagenome (GOLD analysis project Ga0075367, IMG submission 71399) | Populus endosphere microbial communities from Tennessee, USA - Endosphere MetaG P. TD hybrid TD303-2 | ecosystem: Host-associated > Plants > Roots > Endosphere | place: USA: Tennessee... | reverse complement strand
AGGCGGCCCTAGCAACTGATTGCCTCGAACGCGTTTCGCTCGTCAGGTAATTGGGAGGACCGATGGAACAGCTCCTCGAAGGATTTGGCATCCCACCAACGTGCCCTTTGGCTCTTGTTGGCCTCCGTCTTCGGCGCTGCGATCGGGTTCGAAAGGGAATGGAGAAATCGACCTGCCGGGCTTCGCACCCATTCTGGTCTGCGTAGCAGCGCCACATTTGGCATTTTGACCATCGAAATCGTCCACGCACCGATGTTTTCGCAAGAATCCGCGAAGGTCGACCCAATCCGAATCCTCGAGGCTGTCACCGCAGGTGACCGGTGCCGGCATGTGGATGTCGGGAGCGATCGGGGTGGCTTGCGGGCTGGGTTTTGCTCATTCGGGCAATCCAGGATCATCGAGGATCGTCTCGTAGACGCTTCCTGTGTCTTCCTCGATCTCGGTGCTGCTGGGCGAATAGCTTCTGCGTCAGTTCGGCAACCGATATGATGTGGCGGCTGGTCGTCTCCGGGACGTTCTGGCTTATCCATTGGTCGAGAAAATTGGTGCCGCGTGTGCTCATATCGCCATAAGCTGACGGAAGTCGTTAGGTTCCCGGCAGTTTTAGCTTTACTCTACGTAAGAACGGACAGGGCCTGTTTCGGGAACGGACGGCGCAACCTTTTTCGTCCCAGCCTTGGAACCTGCATCCGTATTCGAAGTTTTGGTGTGCTTGGTTCGCCCTCACCAAGCATCTCGTGGAAGGGAAGCCCGTCATCCATCCTGTGAGTGGCGGGCTTCCTTCACTCCTCCCGAAAATCCTGCAGCGACGCATGGCGCAAGTCTTCTTCGCCGCGCAAGTGCTTCACTCGCCCGATTAGCCCCCGCTTGACCCACTGCGTCGCCGGCCGCTTCATTCCCTTCGGCGCCGGCCCGGGGTGTTCCTGTACGCCCTTCCAAAGCCGCTCCCGGATCGCGCGACTGGAGTTGATGAAAGCCGAACCGACATACCGCCCGGTCTTCCTGTCGGCCATCAAGGCAAACGCTGGCTTGCCTGCCTCGCGCTCGACGCCGAGGAGGTCGAACTCATCGATTGTGTAGCACTTCGCCTTTAGCCAGTTGGTCGACGCGCCGCTTCGGTATTTGCTGTCCCGACGCTTCGACACCATGCCTTCAAGCCCGGCTTGGTCGACAAGGTGGAAGATGGCCATTGCGTCGCCCGGTAGCGCCTGGCTGAACTGGATGCGGATGTCTGGCGGAATCATGCTTTCGAGGATTTCGCGCCGTTCCTCTAAAGTCGTGTCGCGGAGATCGTGTCCGTTCAGATGCAGCAGATCGAATGCGACGAAGTAGAGGTCATGCTGGCGTCGGGTGATCGCTTTGCGAAGCTCACCGAAGTCTGAAAGCCCTCCCGCATTCAGAACGATGATCTCGCCATCAATTATCGCGCTTTCAACATCCAGGGCGGTCGCTGCTGATGCGAGGTCGCGGTACTTGGCCGTCCAGTCGAGGCCGCGGCGCGTGTAGATGCGCGTGCCGGCCCCATCAATGATCAGCTGAGAGCGATAGCCATCGAATTTGACTTCGTGAATCCAGTCGTCGCCTTCGGGAGGCTTCTCCACAAGGGTCGGCATCAACGGCTCGATGAACTTCAAACTCATACGCGAACTCGGGACTGACCGGGTTCAATTAGATTGAGCTAAAATGGTTGCAAAGGAATTGAGGCGACAGGGGAGGCGGTAGGGGCGTGGCGGGGTCGGCCCGATGTCGTGGGCGTTTGGAGGGCCGCGCCGCGTTCAGGCGCAGGCTGTGGCGCCGTGTGGCAGGCCTTGAACGTCGGTCGAGCGCAAAGAAAAAGCCCGTCGCGGTTTGCGACGGGCTCTCTATTGCGATCTGAGGAGACTAGAATTTGTAAGCGATGCCGAGGCGAACTTCGCTTGTGGTCAACTTGACTTCCGAATCGAACGGATCGCCATACGATTCTGAACCGAAGTCGGTGTAGCGATACTCGGCGCGCAGCAGCAGATTGTCAGTCATGGCGTAATCCAGTCCCACGCCTAAGGTCCATCCCGTATGCGTGCCTCCGAAGGGTGTGCCGGAATTGCTGCTTACGTCGATGTCGCCAAATGCAACGCCCCCGGCGATATATGGAAGAAATCGATCAACGGCATATCCCAGGCGAAGTCTAGCCGCCGCACTCCAATTGAGTTCTTCGTTTGCGAAGATACCCGGAAATGGGATCCCAGGAGCGGTGAATATTTGGCCGCTGCCGTCGACATTCGCAGACACGACGTCCAGTTCTGCACCAACCACTAAGTTGTTCGACATCTGATAGTTGTAACCGGCGTAAATGCCTCCAAGAAAGCCGTCAGGTTTCGAGTCGATAAAGCCCGGACCAGTGATCTGGTCTATGTCGCCGTCACCCCAAGCATAACCTGCCTGGATGCCTGCATACCCGCCAGTCCAGCTAAAAGCGGGCGCAACTTGCTCGACGATAGCATCGGCAGCAAACGCCGAAGACGCCAGCAGCGACAACGACAATCCGAGTAACAGCTTCTTCATGGCAACCTCCTGCAAACCTACCGCTTGGTAGCAGAGCGCGCTCGTACATGCAGTCGCATTTCTGCCACAGACGTACGAGATTCAAACCGGTCAGCGGGGTTGAGGATGGACCGCGTTCCCGCTACGTTCGCCCATGAGCTGGACCTTCCAATCTCTTATCGATCGGGGCATGCAGATCACTGCGCACTGCCTGAATCCGCGCTGGCAGATCGCGGCGTTCGGGACTTTGCTGGTGCTTTTTGTGGCGGGTCTGCTCCACAGTTTTGCTGCAAGATCTGGCTTAGGCGAAACCCAGCTCAACCGTGGGGCGAATAGACCGGACGACGGGAAAGATTGATCTGCACCTTGGCCATCCCTTGCGCCGAGAATTTTTCGACCGCCCGGCGGGCGGAGGGCGCGCATCGCGCCTGATGGGCACCAGCGGCTCGAACCGCAGCGTAGCACTTCGTCGTTGGCAGGGGATTCTGACTTCCATCGGCCGAGATTCGAGCCTTAAGTGGGACCGCCCAAAAGTCCGACTTGACGAAGCCGCTCAAGCAATGTCGCGACGGTAGCGCTGTAGCTCACTCGTACCTGATCGGCCATGGACAGCGAATTCCAAGCGCTCATTTCGCCTATCAGAAAGTCGTTCTCGTTGACCGGCGCCGAAAGCAGATGTCCGTCTTTCCGCATGACGATTACGACGGTCCCGTCCGTGCCGTACCCAATCGCGGCCATCCTTTGAATACTCACGTCGCTGTCGACGCGAACATCAAACAAGACGGATCCGCCAGTTTTTTCCGACACGTCACTCACTCGATTTGAAAACGACTGATTCAAGCCGTCTGCGTAGGAGAGCGACTGCTCCAACAAAACAAGTTCAACATACTCGGCCTTCATCCCCCGAGATTGCGCGGCTCGCCGCCTACGACCAATAGACTAGCAACGAATATCCCCACAAAACGGCTACATGAAATAGCGCTCGTGCGCGGTGGCATGCGTATTGCCGGTGAGAATATCAACACCCGCCAGGGAGCATCCAAGGAGGCAACAAGCCCGGGATTGAGCGCCGCGTCATCTCTGGTCGTTGTAAGGCTCTTTCGTTTGCCCGACGATTTTTGCCAACTCGGAGAATGGCGGGATATCTGCCTCGCCTTGGGCATTGTTTGCGATCTGGAGAAGCCTGATTGGAAAGCAGATGGCGTCGCGATTGGCCGGGGACATATCCTCGTAAGTTCGCTCGTCGCCGGTCATAGAAGCCTCTGCCTTTCGCAAGGCGGTATCGATGTCGTCGATGGATAGCAGGCCCTTGTCAACAAGCAGATTATTGATCGAGGCAACCGCCATCATTAAGCCTTCGAGCTGAAGATTGGCGACGTTCATGGTCGTGAACTCTTTATTTGGTGCGGCGGATTCTGGCCGTCTGACTGATGCGTTTTGTCGTCGACCTCGTCCGCGGAACGCGTCAAGCCGTCACCATTCTTCGGCTTCTTGTTGCCAGCCGCCTCCTGAGAAAATGCATCCGAGGCGTCAGTGCCGGTTTTGCGTGGATACTTTGTTGCTCCGGTTTCCCGATGGTTTTCGTTGCCCGACATTTTCGATCCTCCAGTGTGATGACCGATAACCAGCCCACACCGCCCAAGTTCCGTGTGCCATGGAACATTCCTTTCGACCGCTCGTTGGCCAGCAAAGGAGATATGCATGGCCAAAAATCCGGATGACGCAGTTGATAGACGGCCGAAGGTGGCTGCCGCCGCCGTGCGGCGCAAAACGCCAGTCGGCGGGGACGTGAGGAAAACGTCGGGCATCCCCAAGACGGCTGGCGCTCCGCCTGAAGACAACAGCCCTTCCGTGAAACCCTTCTCGGCCAGACATAGCGATGCGCGGCAGGTGGCGGGCAGAACACCCCGTCCGAGCGACAGATCGGGACAATAATCATGCCGCCCAAACCAGAACCGAACGAGGAAGCGCCCTTGGATGCGCCAACGTGGAGACCCGACGTGCGCGAACCTGATCCTGACCTTCTGCCAGACGAACTGCCGGTGCCTAACCCCGACGAGAACCGCGATCCGCCCAAGAGAGCTTTGACATGAGCGGAGATATTGTCCGCCTCGGCGGTTGCCTTTGTGGTGCAGTTCGTTTGTCCGTCAAGGGCAATCCAATTCGGGTCGGCCTCTGCCACTGTCAAGACTGCAGGCGTACGAGTGGTAGTGCCTACAACTTTTTTGGCGTCTGGCCACGATTGGCTTATGAAGGTTCGGGCGAACTGACGACGTTTGGGGGCCGAAGCTTTTGCCCAAACTGCGGATCGCGCGTGGCTTCATTGCGTGATGACGAGGCCGAGATCATGCTTGGTTCTTTGGATATTGCCCCCGGGGACTTCATACCCGGATATGAACTCTGGATCCATCGGCGCGAACCCTGGCTGATGGATCTACCTTGGGCCGACCAGTTCGAACATGACCGAGAGCCCCCACCCAACGACGCGCCGGCGACTGAACCGGACTCGTAGCCGCTCAGCAGCCGATGGCTACTTGCCGACAAGGCCTCGTGTCTTTCATTGCCACCCAAAAGTGAGCAAGGCTGTCGGGGAACCTCCCTGCTGCCAGCGTGTTGTTTTGGGTCGCCCATGGCAATGGATTTATTCGATGCTGAAAGAGACTTACCCGCCGGTTCCTATCGCGGTCGTCGAACGGCGTCCGCTGCATGCACTGCTGGTCCCCTTCCCGATCGTCTGTTTCACCGGCGCTCTTGTGAGCGACATTGCATATTGGCGAACGGCCGAGATGATGTGGGCGACTTCTCGGCCTGGCTGCTGACGTTTGGGCTGGCCTTCGGCGTGCTGGCGGCATTGGCTGGCCTTTTCGACTTCTTCATAAACCGGCTGGACCGCCATTATTCGCGCGGATGGTTGCACATGGTCGGTAATGTCGCCGTGCTCGCGCTGTCGGTGCTCAACGCCTTGGTTCACACCCGTGACGCCTGGACGTCGGTCGTGCCGACAGGATTGGTGCTTTCGGCTGTGGTGGTTGGTCTCATGGTCTTGACGGCATCAATTGGCAGATCGCTGACAACGCCTGCAGTCGAGGGAGTGAGACGGTGACGCGGGCCTCGAACTCGACAGGCAATATACGGGCCGGCAGCATCGCTTTTTTGAGCGCAGTCGTTCTCTGCGGTGTGACAGGCTGCAGCGACGACGCCGCCGATCCAAGCACGCAAACAGGACCCAATCCGACGCTGCCGGAACCGCAGCAATATCTGGTCCCGCCGATGAACCTCGCCAAAGTCGTCGGCTGGTCTGGGGATGAAACGCCCACCGTTCCGCAAGGGGTGCAGATACGCGCCATGGCGAGTGAGCTCTCGCATCCAAGGTCGCTGTACACCCTCCCCAACGGTGATGTTCTTGTAATCGAGTCACAAGGCCCTGGCAGCGAGCCGATCAAGCGGCCGAAGGACCTGGTGATGGGCTTCCTGCAGTCGCTGGCCAGTTCGGGTGGCGGCGGGGAGAAGCCGACCAATCAGATCACGATGCTGCGCGACACGGACGGCGACGGCGTTCCGGAAACCAGGTCGGTGTTTCTGGATCACCTGAACTCCCCATTCGGAGTGGCCTTGGTCGGCACTGACTTCTATGTGGCGAACACCGATGCAATCGTGCGCTACTCCTACACCCCTGGAGCCACCAAAATATCGGACCCGGGGGTGGTGCTGACTCCCCTGCCCGGCGGTCCAATCAATCACCACTGGACCAAAGTCTGGCAGCGAGCCCCGACGGCGCGTTGCTGTATGTCGGCGTCGGGTCGAACAGCAACATCACGGAGAACGGCATTGAGGCGGAAAAAGACCGCGCCGCGATCTGGGAAGTCGATAGATCAACGGGCCGATCGAGAATATTTGCCAGTGGCCTGCGCAATCCAAACGACCTTACCTTTGAACCGAAAACGGGCGCGCTGTGGACCGCCGTAAATGAGCGTGACGAACTTGGCCCGAATTTGGTTCCCGACTACATGACCTCGGTCACCGATGGCGCCTTCTACGGCTGGCCTTACAGCTACTATGGGCAGCATGTCGATCCGCGAGTCATGCCGCAACGGCCGGACCTGGTGGCCAAGGCAATACCGCCGGATTACGCACTGAGTTCGCACGTCGCGCCACTGGGAATGGCTTTCTACACCGGAAGCGCGTTGCCACAGGCCTATCAGGGCGGCGCGTTCATCGGGGAGCACGGCAGCTGGAATCGACCGGCGCTGAACGGGTACAAGGTGGTTTTCGTGCCGTTCAAGGACGGGCATCCCGACGGCATGGCACAGGATTTCGTGACCGGCTTCCTCAACGGCAAGGACGAAGCCCGTGGCCGCCCGGTTGGTCTGGCCGTGGATAAAGTGGGCGCATTATTGATCGCTGACGACGTGGGCAATAAGGTCTGGCGTGTCACGGCTGCCACCAAATGAAAGTCATCCGGCTCCTCGACTGATCGCTTGCCCCAAGCATGACCGAGGGTCGTAGGTTTCTACATTCTGTCCACGATGAGCAATCATCGCCCGAATGCTGCTTCGCCCCAATTCGCTAGCGCATCAAGCCGGCGGCACGCAGGGCATCCTCGATCACTTTGGTTATGCTCGTAGGGGATCTGTCTACGTCCGGCTGCGCGGCAGCAGCCGGGTCGGTGCGCACCGCTCTCGCATCCTCCACACGTTTATACTGACGCACAGTCCTCGATCCGTCTTGTCGCGTGGCATCGCCGGCACCAGACGCTTTTGCATCGGTCAGACGCCAAAATTGTGCGATACGGCGTGTGGACGATATTCCGACATCGAGCATGAATGGCGCCGCCGATCCCAAACCATCAGGGCCTGCCGCTTTTATTGGTGTGCCATGACCCATGCCGGAAATTGTATATTTCTCGATCAGCTCATGCCCTCCGGCGTCACACCAGACTTGCCTTGTATGCCCATCCACGGTTTCATTCCGCGCTAGACCGACGTCAAGGGCAAGGACCGCTTGCCATTGATCGACAATGATATCGGCATTGGATGGCACCACCGTTTGGTCAGCCGAACCCTGCCAGACCGAAATCCTCGGCCAAGCGCCTTTGTGACCTGTAGCTTGGCGCAAGCGGCGTTGCAGTTCAGTGCGGGAAGGTCCGCCATGGCCCCGCATGCGATCGAATGCCTCGGGGATCGTCGCTGCGCTTCCATAGGCAAGACCGGCGATAATTGCGCCACCGGCAAAAACGTCTGGGTATATCGCCAGCATTGCCGCCGCCATGGCACCGCCGGCGGAGAGACCCGTGATGAATATGCGCTTGCGGTCGACGCGATGCTTCACCACCACAGCTTCGATCATTTCACGGATGGAAAGCGCTTCGCCGCGATCGCGCGTGGTGTCTTCAGGCACAAACCAGTTAAAGCAGAGACTGGGATTGTTGCTGCGCTGCTGCTCGGGAAACAGGACTGCAAACCCTTCCTTGGCAGCAAGATCGGACCATCCGGAGCCATGGTCGTAGCCTGCCGCGGACTGGGTGCACCCGTGCAGAACGACGACCAGCGGAGCGTCGCTTGGCAAATTCGGGGGAATGTAGATGCGCCCCCGCAACGCGCCTGGATTTGAACCGAAGCCCGTTATTTCGGACAGCCGGTCATTTTGGGGTGGCTGGAAATGCGCAGCCCGGCTCCGCGCCGCTGCCAGGCGACCGATGGTATCTGAGATGTTTCGCAAATGGATATGTCCTTGCCCAGCAGATGGTGGATGGAAACATCGTTGCTGCAGTGCACAATGACAAGCTTACGCTACGTAACCGATTGCTCGCGTTTCACTCTAAACACTGACCACGCTGGGGAACCAAAAGCCTCGATGAAGCTTCCTACGGCGGGAGGTGGTACGCGGGCCGATTTTCCAGGCACAATGACTGCTGGAGGTACCGGCCCGGCGATTCAACCCTAGGAGATTCCAGATGAGCGCATTTTCTCATATGCCACCCAATCCGATGATCGAGCAACCGGCTAGTGAGGATCTGCCCGCCGCGCAGCAGGCCTCCGCGCCGGGAGAGCCATCTGGCCAGCAACAGGCAAGCCAACCTCAATCCGTTCAGGATGCGCCCCACGAAAGCCCGAGCAATTGAAGACACGGGTCTGACAGGCCTTGGATGGTAAGCAACGAGGCTTCTCGCCCTGTCGTCATGAGGAGCCAGCGTGGCGGCCTTCCTTGAGAGTGGGCAAGAAGCAGGACACAAATTCATGGAAGCCTGTCAGGTCCACAACGGCCCACGTTCCGAGCGCTTATGTTTCAAGGATTTGTGAGAATGTGCAGTGCTTCGGGGCCTTGTCTGGGCGCCACCGCAGGAATTTGGTGCCATGCCGGAAGCGATTGCCGGTGACGTGATCGAACCGGACTTCTGCCACCAGTTCCGGTTTCAATGGTTCCCACTTGCCGCTTCTGTCCGTGCTCCATCGGCTCGGACCGCCCGGTGCTTTGCCGGTAAAGCCCGGAGGAGCCTGCAAGGCTTCGAGCTGCCGCGTCAGCTTTACGCGATCCTCCTTGCCGATCGTAGACGTAAACCCAACGTGATCCAGTTTGCCTTGCTCATTGTAAAGCCCAAGCAACAGCGAGCCGACCTCGCGAGTGTTCACCAGATAGCGAAATCCCCCGACCACGCAATCGGCTGTCCGCAGGCGCTTGACCTTGACCATCGCTCGCTCGCCAGGCCGATAGACATCGTTGAGAAGCTTGGCGACAACGCCGTCCGTTGAACCGTGACCAGATTGGCTGAGCCACGCTGTTGCAGCCGCCACATCCTGAGTACATCGCGACAACTCAAGTCTCGTGCCTCCCGCGGCGTTCACGAACGCTACCAGACCCTTGCGGCGTGACGACAGCGGTTGATCCATCAAGCTGCCATCGCGACCAGCCAGCATATCAAACAGGATCAGTTTGGCCGGCGTTGCGGCAGACAGCTTTCGGATCCTGCTTTCCGCCGGATGCAACCGCATCTGCAGTGCATCGAACGAGAGGGAGCCGTCAACGTCGATGGCGATCTCACCGTCGACCACGAACCGTTCGGCGTTCAGGCCACGCAACATCGAGACAACTTCGGGGAAATACCGGCCGAGCGGCTTGCCCGATTTTGCTCGCAATTCCACGGCAGCCCCTGCTTTGAAAGCAAGGCATCGGAACCCGTCCCACTTCGGTTCGTACAGCCATTGGCCAGTGTCGTCGGGCAGCGCGTCCGCAGCCTTTGCCTCCATTGGAGCTGTGTCCAAAGGAAGGGCAAACGACGATATGGGTTTCGACGTCATGCGGCGAGCTTTGCGGAACCCAGCCGTTTGATCGCGCTGGCGATCGACCGGGCGCCATCGTCATAGTCCGCCCAGGCCAGGGTTCTCTTCAAGAGGCCGGGCACGGTGCGGACGGTGTATTTCTTAGGATCGAGATCGGATTTCACCTGACCCCAGGTCAGGGGCATGGAAACAGTCGCACCTTCTCTCGCCCGGGTCGACAGCGGGGCAACCGCCGTCGCCATGCGATCATTTCGAAGGTAGTCCAGAAAGATCCGGGACGTCCGCAGCTTCTTGGCCATGTTGACGAGGTATAAATCCGGGCGGTCTGCGGCCATCTGCATGCAGACCGACTTGGCAAATGCCTTGGCCTCGGGCCACGTCGTTTTGCTGCGCTGGATGGCCAGCGGCGTGACAACGTGCAGGCCCTTGCCGCCAGTGGTCTTGCAAAAGCTCACCAACCCCAAGTCTTCGAGACGGTCGCGCATCTCCTTGGCGGCGGAAACCACCTCGGCAAAGGAAACTTCCGGACCTGGGTCGAGATCGAACACAAGTCGGCCTGGGACCTCGGGATGACCGGGCTGGCAGTTCCAAGGATGCAGCTCCAGGCCGCCGATGTGGGCGATTGCAGCCAGACCTTCAACGCGATCGATCTGCAGATAGGGCTTATGGTCACCAAAGACCTTCACCAGCTCCAGCAGATTGGACGTGCCTGGCATCGCATGGCGCTGGAAGAATTGTTCGCCGGCATAGCCATCAGGGGCTCGCACGAGGGAACAGGGCCGCCCCTTGAGATGCTTGATCATCCAAGGCCCCACGGCCTCAAAGTATTCCGCGAGATCGAGCTTCGTGACCGGTTGCCCGCCATCGCCGGCATTCGGCCAAAGCGGCTTGTCCGGCTTGGAGATAATCACGCCCATGACGACCGGGCTTTTTCCCGTATGTGCAGTTCCCCTCGCAGGGTCGGCAAGCTGGGTTTCCTGGGGGTCGGCCGGGCGCTCGGCCTCCACCTCTTTCGCCGGCTTGTCGTCCCGCAAGCCCTTGAAGGCTGCCTGCCTGACATTGCCGCCACCAGTCCAGCCCGCGAACTCGATTTCAGCAACCAGTTCAGGCTTTATCCAAAACACGGTCGCATCCTTTTTGGGGGCGCCATCGCCGGTGAACGGGGACTTGGTAGCCTTCAGTTGCTTCAGCCTCGGCAGCAACTGCTTTATCTTTGTCTCGCTGTAGCCGGTGCCCACACGACCGACATATACGAAATGGTCGCCACGGTGGACGCCGACGAGCAAGGAACGGAACCTGCCGTTGGTTGTCGACCAGCCGCCGATGACGACCTCATGTCCGGCGCGGCACTTTGATTTTGCCCAGGTGTCGGTTCGTCCCGAAACATAGGTGGCATCAGCCTTTTTCGAGATAATGCCTTCAAGCGAAAGCCGGCAGGCGGAGCGCAGCACCGCCTCGCCGCCATTATTGAAGTGCTCGACATAGCGAATAAGGTTTTCCTCACCGCGTTCGACGTCACCGAGGAGTGCGCTCAGCTGTGCCTTGCGTTGCGAAAGAGGCAACGTTCGCAGGTCGACCCCGTCCGCAAACAACAAATCAAAGGCGAAGAAAATCAGGTCCTTTGTCCGGCGCTCCGACAACGCGGCTTGCAGAGCGGCAAAATCCGGCGCCCCGTTTTCGCCAAGCGCCACGATCTCACCGTCGATGAGGACGTCGGGAAGACTGGCCGCCTCCTTGGCGATGGCGCTGAACTTCTCCGTCCAATCCAAACCTTTTCGGGTCTTCAGCGCGACGGAGTTCTTTTCGACACGCAACTGGATGCGGTAGCCGTCGAATTTGATTTCGTGAACCCAGTCGGCGCCGGCCGGCGGCCGGGAAAGCGTCGCGCACAGTTGCGGCGCGATGAAGTCGGGCATCTTCACCGACGAAGCTCGAGCGGCTGCTTTCGCACGCGGAGCTCGTTTTGACGTTTTGGCGCGCTCGTTCGCCGCATGGCCACGATTGCTGTCCCACACCGCATCTGCATCGGCCGCGGATGAGCCATCCATCATGAACGGCTTCGGCCCGGCTCCCTTGCCTGCGGCAATCTGCTCCATACTTCGGCCGGACGCCACGGATCGGTCCTGCGCCAGCACCGCATCGCCATTGCCATCTGTCGCGTATTTATCGCGATGTTTGATCAGTAGCCAATTGGTGCGTTTGCCGCCGTCGCGGTCGTGCTTCATGCGCACCAGCACAAAACTTCCGTGCAAGCGCTTGCCATCGAGAGTGAATTTAAGGTCGCCCTTTTGCAAGGCCTGTTCAGGAGACAGGGAGCCTTCCGGTTCCCAATATCCGCGATCCCACAGCTGCACCGTGCCGCCGCCATATTGCCCCTTGGGGATCGTGCCTTCGAAGTCGCCGTAGTCAAGCGGGTGATCCTCAACCTCGACCGCCAGGCGCTTGTCCTGAGGATCCAGGGACGGACCTTTGGTCACCGCCCAAGACTTGAAGACACCGTCCAATTCAAGCCGAAGATCGTAGTGAAGACGTGTTGCCGCGTGTTTCTGAATGACGAATCGGAGGCGGTTCGAACTGGCGATCGAGCCCTTGCCGCTTGGTTCCTTTGTCTTGGTGAAATCGCGCTTGGCCCGATAGGTGGAAAGCTCGCCTTTTGTCATGCAAATGCCCCGGCTGATAACGCAATGCGCGACTCAACGCGGCAGGCGAGATTTGGTTCTCTCAGGCGGTGGAATCGCAAAAGCGATTGATCAAAAGCCTGCGGCTGTGACCTTGATAGGCGGGTTGGCTGCATCTTTTGCGATCGTGGTGTCGGCGAACTCCAGAAAAATCGCGCCAGCGGACCCGTGGGCATGGCGCCAGAAGCAGCGCGCACTATTTTGACGAAGCTGAGCAGACGGGGGTGGAGCAGCTATGTGCAACGACTACGAGCAACACATTGCCTGGGCCGAATATTGCCGCATGATGCAATCACTGGCGCTTGAGATTCCCAGCCGTCAGACCGAGTTGGATTTGCCGAGTGCGGACGATATCCGCATCAACGACGCCGCTCCGATAATGCGGGCCGCCGGTGACACGATCGAACTCGCGCGGATGAGCTTTGGCTTTCCCCCATCCGGGCCAAAAGGCGGGCCTGTTTTCAATTTCCGCTCCGAGGGCAGAAATTTTGGCGCCAGCAAGCGCTGTCTCGTCCCAGCAACCGCTTTCTTTGAGTTTACCGGCAAGAAATATCCAAAGGCAAAGCACCGCTTTACGCTCAAAAACGCGCCGTTCATGGCCATTGCCGGGCTGTGGCGCGACGGCGAGGGCAACAAATCCCCCACCTTTACGATGCTGACAACAGATCCCGGGCCGGACGTCGAGCCCTACCACAATCGGCAAATTGTGGTTTTGCAGCCAGAGGATTGGGGCGCATGGATCTTTCTCACGAAATCCGAAGGCGAGCTCTTGAGACCGCTGCCGGCCGGGTCTTTGGCGGTAGAAACGGTGCGCGACGCAAGCGACTGACACCTGGATGGAACCGTTTGGGGAATCGCACCGGGCGCCACGCTTTGCCGATCGCACGCGTTGAAAGCCCGGCCTCGCTCCGCTCCGTCGGTCTGTGAGTCTATTCGGTGAGATGCGGCGTGTGACGATGGTCCTCGGCAGGATCGGCATCGATCCGCGCCTTTTCGGGATCGAAGGCGCCATGACCTGCCAATGCAAGTGCTGGCGTCTCGGGCGTCTCGTACGACCACAAGATATCGTCAACCGCGCTGCCCACGGCATGGACACGCCAATAGCTGGCGAGGCCCTTCAGCGGCGACCGGGTGGTGGTGCCCGTCTTTTCAAAGAGTTCGAAATAGATATCCTCGAAGGGGATATAGAAAACGGGCTCCCGGCCATCTTCGCGGACCAGTTTTGCCTGATCCGTAGAGGCAACGATGGCGTCGGAAAAGCGAACTGTAACTGTGCCTACGAAAGGCTCTATGGCAAGTCGACCAAGATGGTTTGCTTCGTCGCCGGGTAGAGGTTGCATCGGATTTCTCCAAGCTCGGGTTTAACGTCGGCACTGCGGCTCAGCCCCACAGATTAACGAAAATGCGCGGCACTGATGGAGGTTCCGTTCGCGGTGTCGGCGGCGCCGCAGCGGTCCATGCGCCGTCGGTGTCATCGGGTGGAACCAGCTGGCAAATGCCAAGTTCTATCTGCCGAGAGAAGCGGATGAACAGCCACCGGGCTCGCTTGGGCGGAGTGGCGTTACCGCCGCGACACGATGAGACAGACATGAAATCCGACACCCGCTCCCCGACCACCGAACCGTACAGTGGGCCAGCCGGCGGCTGGGGCTCCGCGAAGTCCGTTGCGCAAATCACCGTGCGAGAACATGTCCCCCTCAAGGGTCCAAGGTTGCTTGCCATCCAGAACAAGCCTCGTGCCGTTCGTGAGGTTCAGCCTGATATCGACGCATGACAAGGTCGGAAGATGAGTTTACCGAAACATCGACTGTGGGCCGCGACGATGACACCGCGCTCAGGCAATGAGGCCTGCGGTCTTGCCTGCAAGGACGCCTTGGCGCCCTTTCTCAAGGAGCTGCGCGAGGCAGCCCTGCAGGCCGGATGGGAAGCGCCGGAAATCGGCCTTGCACTGCTGTCCCTGGCGGCCGACCAATTGAAAGAGCTCGGGTACGGCGAACCAATAAACTGAACCTCGAATTTTGAAGTTTCGAGGGAACCCTGCGAATTGCGTGAAGTTAGACCTAACCCTATGGGTCAACCCGGCGGGCTCATTTCAACTCAGGAGGACTTCAAATGGCACCGAGGAAAAACACCGCTGCTTCCACCAAGGATCTCGAGGACCTCTTCCTCGACGGCCTCAAGGATATCTATTACGCCGAGAAGAAAATCCTCAAAGCCCTGCCCAAGATGGCCAAGGGGGCCGAGGACGAGCAGGTTGCGGCTGCGTTCGAAAAGCATCTGGCCGAGACCGAGGGGCAGGTCGAACGGCTGGAGGAGATTTTTGACATTCTGGGCGTGGCGGCGCGTGGAAGAACGTGCCCCGCCATTGACGGCATCCTCGAAGAGGGCTCCGAGATTCTGGAGGCGTATGCCGGCTCGGCCTCCCTCGACGCCGGCCTCGTTGCCGCCGCCCAGGCCGTCGAGCACTACGAGATTGCCCGGTATGGCACCCTGGTTGCCTGGGCTACTTCGCTTGGCAGGGATGACGTCGTCGAACTTCTCAACGCAACACTTGACGAGGAGAAAGCCACTGATGAAGCTCTCACCTCGCTTGGCCAGGGTGGCGTGAACGACAGGGCTGCTGAGCAAAAGGCGGCCTGAACAACAATGGCCCGGGCGTCCCGTCCGGGCCATTGTCGCCGCTGGCGTTTGAGTGGGAAGCGCACCCGAACCGTGGGTTTGGGAACGAGATGCGCTGTTGGGCGTTTGAGTGCATTGCGTTGTCATCCATCCGGGGAAAGTTCGCAAGATATGGCTGAAGTGGTTGTCAGGAACGAGGCACCTCGTTCCATGTCCATGCCGGCCGCCAGTTACGAAGACTTCTTCGAGAATGGTGGTGTGGGCCTGCATATGGTCGACGCAGGCGGGCGCATTCTGCACGCAAACAAAGCCGAATTGAATCTGCTGGGATACGGGGCCGAAGATTATATCGGGCACGACATCGCCAGCTTTCATGCTGACCAACATGCCATTGAGGATATCCTTGCTCGTCTCAAGCGAGGTGAATCCATCAACAGATATCCGGCCGCAATGCTCGCGCGCGACGGGTCGATACGACATGTCGAAATCAGCTCAAGCGCCCAATTTGAAAACGGCCAATTTCTCCATACGCGCTGTTTTACGGTCGACGTCACACAGCTGAAATCGACGCAGAAGGTTATGCATCAAAAAGAGACCAGGTTCCACGAGGTGCTCGATGCACTGCCTGTTGCTGTCTACACCACGGACGCCGCCGGCAAAATCACCTACTACAATCGCGCCGCAGCGGAACTGGCGGGCCGAGAACCGAGGATCGGGGTAGACGAGTGGTGCGTCACCTTTCGCCTGTTTACCGCCGATGGGCAGGCGTTGCCACACGACCAATGCCCTATGGCCATCACGCTTAGGGAGAACCGTCCCGTTCGCAATGTCGAGGCGATGGCCCAGCGACCGGATGGAACATTGTTCCCCTTTATGCCGTTTCCGACGCCGCTGCGCGATGAGCGCGGAAATCTGGTTGGCGCCGTCAACATGCTTTTGGATCTGACGGAGCGGAAAAGAGGCGAGGACGCTCTCCAGCACCTGTCTGCAATCGTCGAGTCCTCCTTTGATGCCATTGTCAGCAAGGACCTCAATGGTGTCATCAAGAGCTGGAACAAGGCCGCCGAGCAGCTGTTTGGCTATACGCCTGCCGAAGCCGTCGGGCAGCACATCAGCATGTTGATCCCCGAGGACCTTCTGGACGAAGAACCCCGCATCATCCAGCGCATCCGCAGCGGCGAGCGGGTGGAGAGTTATGAGACGATCCGTCAGCGGAAGAATGGCAAGCTTGTCCCCGTATCGCTGACGATTTCGCCGGTCCGCAATGCCGATGGCCGCATTGTCGGCGCATCGAAAATTGCTCGCGATAGCACCGCGACCAAGGAGAACGAGCATCGCATACGCATGCTCATGCGCGAGGTGAACCATCGCGTGAAGAACCAGTATTCCGTGATCCTTTCAATGATCCGGGAAACCAATAAACGCACGGATAGTCCTGACATGTTCGAAAAGACCGTGCGCGAGCGCATCATGGCGCTCTCCCGGTCCCATGACTTGCTGGTGTCGGCGGATTGGCGCGGGGCTACGCTGTCCGATCTTCTGCTAGCCCAAGCCAAGCCCTTCGGCGCCGAGGATGCGATCGGGCTGGCTGGTCCGGTCCTGACACTCACGCCCAATGCCGTCCAGTATCTAGGGATGGCGTTCCATGAACTGTGCACGAACTCCGCCAAATACGGGGTCCTGTCGGGTCACAGGGGAACCATTGCCGTCACCTGGGACGTTGCGGCAAAGCAAGGTGTTCGATATCTGAAGCTTGCCTGGGCCGAGCAAGATGGTCCCAAGGTAAAGTCGATCGCCAACAACGGTTTTGGCAGCGTCGTGCTGAAGCGCGTCACGCCGCAGGCGCTCAGTGGAACCAGTGAGTTGACCTTTGGACCCAACGCAGTGGTCTGGACGCTAGAGGCCCCCATGGCCTTTGTCGAAGCTTCGCTCATCGAGGAGGCCGGTGCGGCGGGTGGGGAACTACAACAACCGTTTGCCTAGCCCGACCAGGCGCCAAGCAACCCGTCGGTATCGACAGCCTCAATCTGCTGGCGGTAGCGTTTGGTGAAAAGCGCGAGCATGGCGTCGTGCGCTTCGTCGGACGCGCTGCAGAGCGCATCGGTGACGACAATGGTCCGATAGCCGTAATCGGCCGCCCCCAGGACCGTGGCGAGAACGCACATATCGGTTTCCCCGCCGGTTATGACGACCGTATCGCACTGTCTCTTCTGCAGGTGGCCCAGCAGGTGCGAACCCAGCCACGGCGAGTAGATGGGCTTGTCCACGATCGCGCCGGGCGGCACAAATCTCTTCAGTTCCGGAACGAGGTCGACCATGTCCTCGCCCATCTTCTCAATTGTCATCATGTCCCAGCGACGGTAATAGCGCTGCCACGCGCCGTGGCCGTCGCCGGGCCGGCGGGCTGGAATGAAGCGCGTGAACAAGGTGTGCGCTGCGTGCTCGTGGCATAAGGTGACGATATTGGGCAGCACCTTGGGCATCCACGGCAGTGCCCAAGGAGTGTCCTCCTGAAACATGCGTTGCATGTCGACGCAGATGTGCACGGTGCCGGGGCCGAGCGGTTGCTCGGCCAATGTCGAACGGCCCGTCATCAATCTTTGTTCTTCCCGTCATCGCCCTCTGCGACCGCATTGCGCGTCGGCCTTTCAGGCAACACGCGCGGCTTGACGCTTGCCACGCCGTCATTGTCGCGGCCATGGTCACCGCGGTGATATTGCGGAAGGGCATCTTTTTCGACGGTGTTGCGACGGTTGGTATGTTTCGCTTTCATCAAATGCTTCCTGGAGTTTGCCGAACAGTTGGCCGGCTGCCTGAATCGAGAGCAGGGTGCGGACACCCCACGGGGTCTTACAGTTTAACGCTGGCTTCCCGGGCCCAAAGCCTCAGCTTCCGGCACGACTGAACGTAAGTGTCGACGGCGTCGGCGTCAGTCAGCGGAATGAGGCCATCATCGACGGCGGGATCCACACCGGCTTTCGCCAGCAGCGGCACAGCTCCCGGGGTGAAGCCGATGAATTTGCAATGCGCAAAGGCATCCGCTACGAAATCTCTTGCCGTCGCTTCCCCCGTCAGCAATTCAGCGCCTTCTTCGGTGAGCAGGAGAGCGACCGCGTCAAAGAGAACCGACGGGCCTCCATCCACCATGTGCCTGGCGGAGATCTTGGTGCCGTCGCCGGCGAGGACGCCACCGACTTTGAGCGCCACAACTTCCATCGTTGCGCCCTCGCCCTCGAGGGCCGCTTGCAGCGACTTCAAAAGAGCAGCATCCACGCCATTTGAGACCAGGACCCCGACCTTGCGTCCTTCAAAACTGTCGGGACCGTTTTCAATGATGCTTAAAGCAGGGGATGGTTCCAGGTCCTTGCGCGGTGTTACGGCAGCGTCCGCCGCCTTGGGCATCTCGGTGATACCAAGCTTGTCGGCGACCGTCTGGGCCAGGCCCTCATCGATGTTGATTAGATGAGCGATCATCCGCTCGCGGATCGCAGGTGTCTCGACCTTGCTCAGTTCAAAGGTCAACGCCATTGCGATGTGGCGCTGCTCGGTTGTGGTCTGGCTGTTGAAGAACT
>Ga0075367_10000235_pt1 | contig 18808 bp, 17 predicted proteins | sample EndMethybrTD3032_FD_71399 | JGI IMG/M metagenome (GOLD analysis project Ga0075367, IMG submission 71399) | Populus endosphere microbial communities from Tennessee, USA - Endosphere MetaG P. TD hybrid TD303-2 | ecosystem: Host-associated > Plants > Roots > Endosphere | place: USA: Tennessee... | reverse complement strand
GCGCTGCGGTCGACCAGAATGAGCGTCGAGGCGTCGCGCGGCTTGACGAATGGATGCGAATTGTTGCGTTCCGCTTCGGTCATGCGGTGCAGCAGCTCCTCGACGTGCCGGCTCTCCATGGCAAACGATCCGGCGCTAGGACACGCCGTTAAGCTGCGGATCGGAATGGTCTTTTCCGCCCGGCTGAAACCCGTGCATCTGCTGCGCCCATTGCCACCCCACAATCGCCCCCTTAACCGGCTGGATCAATCCGAGGGTCAGGATGAGCGTGACCGGCGCCCACAATACGGCGTGAACCCAGTACGGCGGCGACAATTCAGTTTCGACGAGCAGCATCAGCGGCACGACGATGTGGCCGACGATCAGCATGACGAAATAGGCAGGTGCATCGTCGGCGCGATGGTGGTGCAGATCTTCGCCGCAGATTTCGCAGGTATCGGCGACTTTCAGGAATGCGCGAAAGAGATGGCCCTTGCCGCAATTCGGGCAACGGCTCATGAAGCCGCGCTTGACTGCGAGCGACAGGTCGCGGGGAGAACGCTGCTCCAGACTCATGACTTACCTCTTTCTCCGATGCCGCCGGCCCGGCGCTGGTTTCGGCTTGCGCGTGCTATCGCGCCGATCGCGCACGCGACCTGTCCGATGGCCTTTTTCAATACGGCCATCGGACAGAATTTCAAATCGCAAAGCGCCCGCGACCGGTGCAGCTTCGACCAGTTTGACGGTGGCGCGATCACCGAGGCGGTAGGTCATGCCGGAACGCTCGCCGCGCAGCGAATGATGTGCCTCATCATAGCGGAAATATTCATCGCCGATGGTGCGTGCGGGGATGAAACCATCGGCGCCGGTGCCGTCGAGTTTCACGAACAGACCGGCGCGAGTGACGCCCGCGATATGGCCTTCAAAGGTCGCGCCAATCCGGTCGGCGAGGTGATGGGCGATCAGGCGGTCGACGGTTTCGCGCTCGGCGGCCATGGCGCGGCGCTCGGTTGCTGAAATTTCGGCGGCGATTTCCGCAAGTTGTGCATGATCGGCGGTGCCAGGCAGACCGTCGTCGCCGAGCGACAGCGCGCGAATGAGCGCGCGATGCACGATCAGGTCGGAGTAGCGGCGGATCGGCGAGGTGAAGTGGGCGTAACGGCGCAGGCTGAGACCAAAGTGACCGTAATTGTCGGCGGAATACTCGGCTTGAGATTGCGAGCGCAGTACGACTTGATTGATGAGGTCGCGATTGTCGTTGTCCTTCACGCGCTCCAGGATGCGGTTGAACTGCGCGGTGTGCAATGTACCGCCCTTCGGCAGATTGATGTCGAGCGAAGCGAGAAATTCGCGCAGCCCGTCGATCTTCTCGGGCGAGGGTTCGTCGTGGGTGCGATAAATGAGTGGCGTGCGCATCCGCTCGCAGGTTTCTGCGGCGGCGACATTGGCGAGGATCATGAACTCCTCGATCAGCCGGTGGGCGTCGAGGCGTTCGGGCGTGATGACACGATCCACCATGCCGTCGGGCTTGAGCAGGATCTTGCGCTCCGGCAGTTCGAGGTCGAGCGGATCGCGTTCGGCGCGCGCGATCTTGAGCGCGGCGTAAGCCGCATACAGCGGCTTGAGAACGTCGTCGAGCAGTGGGCGCGTTATCTCGTCGGTCTGACCGTCCATAGCGGCCTGCGCCTGCGCGTAACTAAGTTTTGCGTGCGAGCGCATTAGCACCCGATGGAAACGATGTGAGTGTTTTTTTCCATCGGCGCCAATCACCATACGCACGGCGAGCGCGGCGCGGTCTTCGTTCGGTTTGAGCGAGCACAGGTCGTTGGATATGCGTTCGGGCAGCATCGGCACGACGCGGTCGGGGAAATAGCACGAGTTGCCGCGAATGAGCGCTTCGCGGTCGAGCTTCGAGCCCGGCGTGACGTAGTGCGCGACGTCGGCAATCGCGACATCGAGAATGAAACCGCCCCGGTTGGCCGGATCGCTGTCGGCACGGGCGAACACGGCGTCGTCGTGGTCCTTGGCATCGACCGGATCGATGGTAACCAGCGGCACGTCGCGCCAGTCTTCGCGCAAACCTTGGCGATTGCCGAGTGTCGCGGGCTTTGCGGCTTCCGCTTCAGCCAGCACTTCCTTGCTGAAGACGGAGGGAATGCCGTGCGCATTAATCGCGATCAGGCTGATCGCGCGTTCGCTCTTGAGCGAGCCGAGCTTTTCGACGACGCGCGCGCTGGGCAAACCATAACGCCCGCTGCGCGCGACTTCGCAGGCGACAAGATCGCCGTCCTGTGCGTCCTTGGTCGAACCCTGCGGGATGTTGAGTTCGCGGCCGACATTTTTCTTGTCGATAGGAACGAGCCTTCCGCCGCCCGAGGGTAGCGTGCGGAATATACCCAGTGCGCGATGCTTGGCGCGGTCGAGAATTTTTAAGACACGTCCGCGATAGGCAATGCCGTCATGGGCTTCGCGTTCAGGCTCAGTGCGCAGAAGCGCATGATCGCCGACGCCGGGCACTTCGCGCGGCTTTGCCTTGCGCGGCACATGGATGCGGATTTTTGGCGCGGGTCCGCGCACCTCTTCATCCCATTCGGCGGGTGTCGCGACGAGCTCGCCGTCGCTGTCCCGGCCGGTGATATCGACGACCACGACATTCGGAAGGGAGCCGGCGTGGCCGAGTTTGCTGCCGCGACTTTCGATCAGGCCGTCGTTGGCGAGTTCACGCAGCATGTCCTTGAGGACGGCGCGATCGGCATTCTTCAGCCCATAGGCGCGCGCGATTTCGCGGGTGCCGACCTTACCCGGCTGCTTGCCGATGAAGGCAAGCAGTTCTTCCTTGCTCGGCATGACGGGCAGACTGTGGTGAGGCGAGGCCAATGATTTGTCCCGGGTGATGACCTTTTAAATAGGCTTTCAGGGCAGATTCTGCCACCCGGCGCACGCATGGTATGTGCCCCGCCGAAGTCTGTGGCGGGACGGTTTGCCCGCTAAAAACCGTGCGTCTAGCGCGCGGCCTTCTTCTTGGCCGGCTTTGCAGCTGCCTTGGGAGGAGCCTTGGTGGCGGCCTTCGCCTTGATCTTTGGTGCAGGCTTGGCGGCTGGCTTTGCTGCAGCTTCCACGGGCTTCTTGGCTGCGGCAGCGCCGGTCTTGCGGCCGGCCGCGCGGCGCGGGCGTGCACCGCCACTCGCCTTGCCGGCGCGGGCATCGATAAGCTCGATTGCCTGCGCAAGCGTCACTGTCTCCGGCGTGATGTCGGAGGGCAGGGTGGCGTTGACGCCGTTGTGGCTGACGTAGGGGCCATACTTGCCGTTCTTCACGACAATCTGGCCGCCCTTGGCGGGATGATCGCCGAGCGGCTTGCCAGGGTCGGCACCGAAGCGGCGCTTGCTTGGTCCCTTGGCGACCTTTTCGGCGATCAGCGTCACGGCGCGGTTCAATCCGATAGTGAACGGATCGTCGCCATCGTCCAGGTTGGCGTAGATTTTTTCGTGCTGAACATACGGCCCGAAGCGGCCGATGTTAGCCTTGATCGGCTCACCGGTTTCCGGGTGCTTGCCGACTTCGCGCGGCAGCGCGAGCAGCTTCAAAGCAATCGGCAGATCAACCGCCGCAACTTCCTGACGCTTGGGAATACTCGAGCGCTTCGGCTTTTCGTCATCCTTGGCTTCGCCGAGTTGAACGTAAGGGCCAAACCGTCCGACCCGCAGTGAGACTTCAAGACCGGTTTCCGGGTCCGTGCCGAGAATGCGCGTGCCGCCCATGCCGGAGTTTTCCGAGAGCGGACGGGTGTTTTTACACTCGGGGTAATTCGAACAGCCGATGAAGGCGCCGAACTTGCCGAGACGCAGCGAGAGCCGGCCGGTGCCGCACACCGGGCAGATGCGCGGGTCGGAGCCATCGGCGCGGGGGGTGTAGATATGCGGCGCCAGCATCTCGTCGAGCACGTCGAGCACCTGGCCGATGCGCACGTCCTTGATGTCGTCGACGGCGGCGATGAAGTGCGTCCAGAACTCGCGCAGCAGATCGCGCCATGCGAGTTCGTTATTCGAAACCTTGTCGAGGCTCTCCTCGAGGCTGGCAGTGAAATCGTATTCGACGTACTTGGCGAAGAAGTTCTCGAGGAAGGCAACGACCACGCGGCCCTTGTCTTCCGGATAAAGGCGCTTCTTCTCAAGCCGCACGTACATGCGGTCCTTCAAGACCTGCAGGATCGAAGCGTAAGTCGAAGGCCGCCCGATGCCGAGTTCTTCCATGCGCTTGACGAGGGAGGCTTCCGAGAAGCGCGGCGGCGGTTCGGTGAAATGCTGGTCGGCGACGATCTTTTCGCGCTTGAGCGCTTCGCCCTGGTTCATCGCGGGCAGGCGGCTTGCCTCGTCATCCTCATCCGGCTCGTCGCGGTCTTCCTGATAGACCTTCAGGAAGCCGTCGAACTTGATGACGGTGCCGGAAGCGCGCAGCTCGATCAGCCGCGTTCCCGACTTGGCGTGGATATCGACAGTGGTGCGCTCGACTTCTGCGGATTCCATCTGGCTGGCGATAGTGCGGATCCAGATCAGTTCGTAGAGCTTGGCTTGATCGGAATCGAGCGCGCGCGCGACATCCTTCGGGCGGCGTGCGACGTCGGTCGGGCGAACCGCTTCGTGGGCTTCCTGTGCATTCTTTGACTTGTTCTGATAGGCGCGCGGTGAGGCGGGCACATAGTCGCGTCCGAACTCTTTGCCGATGACATCGCGAATGCCGGGCAAGGCTTCCGGCGTGATGTCGATGCCGTCGGTACGCATATAGGTGATGAGGCCGACGGTGTCGCCGCCGATGTCAATGCCTTCATAAAGGCGCTGCGCGATGCGCATGGTATGCGCCGGCGCGAAGCCGAGTTTGCGGCTGGCTTCCTGCTGCAAGGTTGAAGTTGTGAATGGCGGGAACGGATGACGCTTGCCGGGCTTCGATTCAACCGAGGCGACGCTGAACGTTGAACTTTCAAGCGCATTCTTCAGATCATTGGCCTCGACGCCGGTGCCGACGTCGAGGCGCTGAATTTTCTTGCCATCGGCACCGACGAGACGCGCTTCGAAACTGTCACCGCGCGGTGTCGCCAGCGTCGCGACGATCGACCAGAATTCACGCGGGACGAATTTTTCGATTTCGAGTTCGCGGTCGCAGACGAGGCGAAGCGCGACCGACTGCACGCGGCCGGCCGAGCGCGCGCCCGGCAGCTTGCGCCACAGCACGGGCGAAAGCGTGAAACCGACGAGATAGTCGAGAGCGCGGCGGGCGAGATAGGCGTCGACCAGCGCAGCATCGATCTTGCGCGGATTCTTCATCGCCTCGGTCACCGATTGCTTGGTGATGGCGTTGAACACGACGCGCTCGACTTGCTGATCCTTGAGTGCCTTCTTTTCCTTCATGACCTCAAGGACATGCCAGGAGATCGCTTCGCCTTCGCGGTCAGGGTCGGTCGCCAGAATGAGCTTGTCAGCGCCCTTGAGAGCCTTCGCGATGTCGTTCAGCCGCTTCTGGGCCTTAGCGTCGACCTCCCAGATCATCTTGAAATTGTGGTCCGGATCGACCGAGCCGTTCTTGGGCGGCAGGTCGCGGACATGGCCGAAGGACGCCAGCACCTCGTACCCCTTGCCGAGGTACTTATTGATGGTTTTCGCCTTGGCGGGAGACTCGACGACCACAACGTTCATGAAAAACCTTGATTTATGAGGGTCTTAGCCATATTGCCGAATTCGAAGCACTGCTATGGCAGGCCGGGAAAATGGTGGCCCAAAGGGGCCCTGTCAAATCGGGTGAATGAGCAATAGGCGGTTTTTGTGACTAAATCGTTGCACTCAAAGGGTTTTATAAGTTCTGAGTAAACACAATCAGTGGTAGCTAGTTTCAAGAAATACAGTTTTAAGGACAGAATCCTCTTTGGAACTACCCGGCAGCGGTCTGGAGGTCGAGTCCACGTTGCACAAGTTTGACCCGCCTTAAATACCCTCAGTGACGATGGCTACCAGGCCGCCGGGCTGGCGGTCGAGCCGGCCGGCGAGGTCGAGTTCCAATAGCGTCATTCGAACCGCTGCCGGCGAGGCGCCCGACAGCCGGATCAGTTCGTCGATCGAAACCGGCGTGACTCCGAGCAGCGAAACGATGCGGGCGCGTACCGTATTGTCCGGCTCGCCATCGCCGGGCGAGATCGTATCGGGTTCGGCAATCGTTAGATGGTGCGCGCGGCCGAGGATCGGCGTAAGCACCGAAATGACATCGGCAGCTTCGGTCGTCAGCGTCGCGCCTTGCTTGAGCAGCCCGTTGGTGCCTTCCGCGCGCGGATCGAGCGGCGAACCGGGCACTGCGAAGACTTCGCGGCCCTGTTCGAGCGCCATGCGCGCGGTGATGAGCGAACCGGAGCGCGCGGCAGCTTCGACAATAACGACGCCGAGCGCGAGACCGGAGATCAGACGATTGCGGCGCGGGAAGTCTCGCGCTCGCGGTTCCCAGCCCATTGGCATTTCGGAAATTGCAGCGCCGTGTTGGAGTAGGGACGTGAGCAGGTCGGTGTGTTCCGGCGGATAGACGCGATCCTGTCCGCCGGCGAGCACGGCAACGGTTCCGGTCGAAAGGCTCGCGCGATGGGCGGCCGCATCTATGCCGCGCGCGAGACCCGAGGCGATGCCGAACCCAGCTTCGCCAAGTTCATGCGCGATACGCTCCGCGAAGCGCAAGCCGGCGGCTGAAGCGTTGCGCGAACCGACAATCGCGACCATCGGCAATGCGAGCGTCTTGCGCTCGCCACGCACCGCGAGGATAGGCGGCGCATCGTCGATCGCTGCGAGTCGCGCCGGATAATCCTTTTCGCCGAGCGCAATGAATGCGACGCCGTGCTTACGCGCCGCTTCAAGTTCGCGTTCGGCGTCTTCGAGCGGTAATACTTTGATGTTGCGGCTGGCGCCGCCGCGGCGCGCGAGGTCAGGGAGCGCCCTCAACGCAGCGCCCGCGCCGCCGTAGTAGTTCACAAGTTGCTTGAAGACTCTCGGTCCGACATTTTCCGAACGAATAAGCCGAAGCCAATCGATCCGCTGCGCGTCGGTGAGCGGTGGCATTTCTCCACTCACGTCGCCCTCTCGGTTTGCGTCTTGCCGGACTTGTCGCCGATCTTGCCTTCGGTGCCGTTCATCAGCCGCGTGATGTTGGCGCGGTGATTGAACCACAGAAGGAGCGAGAGAATGAGAAACACGCCTGCGGCGACGGACTGATGCATCACATAAAGAAGGATCGGGGAGGCCGCGCTCGCAACCAAGGCTGAAAGCGATGAATAGCGCGACAGCCATGCGACTACGAGCCAGACCGCGCAGAAGAACACGGCCGCGGGCCAATAGAGCGCGATCAACAGGCCGATGAAAGTCGCGACGCCCTTGCCGCCGTTGAACCTGAGCCAGACGGGAAAGACATGACCGATGAAGGCGGCAAATGCAGCGACGTAAGAAAGGTCGCCGCCATATAGCCACTTCACGATTAGCACAGCGGCCGTACCCTTGAGTGCGTCGCAGACAAGCGTTGCGGCGGCAAGACCTTTCCTGCCAGTGCGCAGCACATTGGTCGCGCCGATGTTGCCGGAGCCGATGGTACGGATGTCTTGTGTACCCGCAAGCCGGGTCAGGATCAGCCCGAACGGGATCGAGCCGAGCAGGTAGCCGATAGCCAAGGCGATGACGGTGTCGGGAGAGGCGAGCGAAAAATTCATGCGCCCATCATAGCAGAAATCTCAGACGAACTCGTAGACCGTGCGGCCAGTAACAATGGTGCGCACGACACGGCCCTGGAGGCGTGCCTCGTCGAACGGCGTGTTCTTGCACTTCGACTTGAGTTCGTCGGGGTCGAGCACCCAGGGCGCGTCGAGATCGAGGACGATCACGTCGGCGGCGCTGCCCGGCCGCAGGCTCCCGCCGGGCAGACCAAGGACCTCTGCCGGCTTCGCCGACATGGCGGCGAGGAGTTTCGCGAGTTGGATTTCGCCGCTATGCACGAGGCGAAGGCCGGCGCTCAGCATGGTTTCGATGCCGATGGCGCCGGGAGCGGCTTCCGCGAAAGGCAGGCGCTTGGTTTCGACGTCCTGCGGGTCGTGGTCCGACATCACAATATCGACGAGACCGGAGGCGAGCGCCTCGACCAGCGCCTTGCGATCTTCTTCGGCGCGCAGCGGTGGCGTGACCTTGCAGAAGGTACGGTAGGAGCCGACATCGTTTTCGTTGAGCGTGACGTGATTGATCGAGCAGGAGGCGGTAATCGCGATGCCTTGATCTTTCGCGCGTCGCAGAACCTCAAGGGATTCTGCGCACGTGATGGATGCCGCATGATAACGCGCGCCCGAAAGTGCCGCGAGCCGGACGTCGCGTTCGAGCATGACAGTCTCGGCGGCTTTCGGCACGCCGACCAGGCCGAGCCGCGCGGCGAATTCGCCCTCATTCATCACGCCTTCGCCGACGAGGTCAGGATCTTCGGTGTGATGGACGATCAGCGCATCGAAGTCACGGGCGTAGGTCAATGCGCGCCGCATCACCTGTGCGTTGGTGACGCTGTGCTGGCCGTCGGTGAAGGCGAGAGCCCCCGCGGCCTTCAAGAGACCGAACTCGGTCATCTCTTCGCCCCTGAGGCCCTTGGTCAGCGCCGCCATGGTGTGCAGGTGAACGATGGCAGTGTCGCGCGCGCGCCGCATCACGAAATCGACCATTGCCGGCTCGTCGATGACGGGTGTCGTATCGGGGCGCATGACGATCGTTGTAACGCCGCCAGCGGCCGCCGCTTGGCTGGCGGAGGCAAGGGTCTCTCGGTATTCTGCGCCAGGTTCCCCGACGAAGGCACGCATATCGATGAGACCCGGCGCGACAACCTTGCCGCGGCAGTCGACGATTTCGGTGCCTTCCGGCACGCCCGCCGCACCGATGCCGCGCTTGGCGTCGCGGATCACACCGTCGGCGAGCAGCACGTCGCCGGCGAAATCGAGATCGCGCGAGGGATCGACGATCCGCGCGTTGGTCAGCAGGATGGGACGGCGGTCGGACAGCATCAGTTTTGATCACGCATTCGGTAAATTCTGCGACAGCGCCTCGAGCGCGGCCATGCGCACCGCGACGCCCATTTCGACCTGTTCGCGAATGAGCGACTGTGCGCCATCGGCGACGCTGGATTCGATTTCGACGCCGCGGTTCATAGGGCCGGGATGCATCACCAGCGCATCGGGCTTGGCGTAGCCAAGCTTTTTCTGGTCGAGACCGAAGTAGTGGAAGTATTCCTGCGAGGAGGGCACGAAAGAGCCGCTCATGCGCTCACGCTGCAAGCGCAGCATCATGACGATGTCGGCGTCGCGCAACCCTTCGCGCATGTCGCGATAGACCTCGACGCCCATCCGCTCGATACCGGGTGGAAGGAGTGTGGATGGCGCGACAACGCGGACACGCGCGCCGAGCGCATTAAGCAGGATGATATTGGAACGCGCGACGCGCGAATGGGTAATATCGCCGCAGATCGTAACAGTGAGGCCCTCGATATCGCCCTTGTTGCGGCGGATGGTGAGGGCGTCGAGCAGAGCTTGCGTGGGATGTTCATGGCTGCCGTCGCCGGCATTGATCACGGAGCAGTCGACCTTGCGCGCCAAGAGTTCCACGGCGCCGGAGGCATGATGGCGCACCACCAGAATATCCGGGTGCATGGCATTGAGCGTGATCGCGGTGTCGATCAGCGTCTCGCCCTTGCGCATGGATGAAGAGCCGACCGACATATTCATCACGTCGGCGCCGAGCCGTTTGCCGGCGAGCTCGAACGAGGACTGGGTTCGGGTCGACACTTCGAAGAATAGGTTGATCTGGGTTCTGCCGCGCAGTTGCGACTGTTTTTTGTCAATCTGGCGGTTGGTGGCGACGAATTCCTCGGCCCGGTCGAGGAGCCCAACGATCATCTCGCGCGAAAGGCCTTCGATCCCCAACAGATGGCGCTGGTTGAGGACGAGCGATGTTTTTTGCGCAATGTTCATTAAAGCGGCACCTATAAGTGAACTCGGCGGGGCCGGCAAGGGTTCGGGCGGATTTCACGGGGGTTTTGCACCACGTGGTAACCGCCCGCGAAATGCATTGGCAAAGTCCCTCCGGCACTGAAAAATCCGGCTTCGTGATAGGCTCCTTGAGCGAGGAATCGGACAAGGAATGGCCGAGGAGTGGCTATGTCGGGGCGTAACGGAGCCAGCGAGGCATTTAATCAGTCGCCGCCCTATGTGGACGTCGATCTGTTCGGTTCCGACTTGCCTTTGCAGACGGCGGTCGCGGCCAATGGCGCGGCGGGCGATGCGGTCGCGCTGTCGGCCTTCGGCCGGCACTGGGGCACCGCCGAGATGTTCGATCACGCGCGGCTCGCCAACGAGAACAAGCCGGTCCTGAAAACCTACGACGCCAAGGGGTTCCGCCGCGACTTCGTCGAGTTTCATCCGAGCTACCACCATTTCATGGCGGAAAGCATCGGCGCGGGCATGGCGTCGATGACGTGGAACGCTGATGGCACCCGCGCGGAAGGGCCCTCCGAGGTTGCACGTGCGACTCGTTATTACATGGTGGCGCAGGTCGAGAACGGGCACATGTGTCCGGTGACGATGACGCGCGCCGCCGTCGGTGCACTATCGGTGCAAGGCGATCTCCTTGCACAGGTCATGCCGAAGGTCGTTTCACGCAGCTATGACCAGAGCTTCCGGTCGTGGTCCGAAAAGACTGGCATCACCATCGGCATGGGGATGACCGAGAAGCAGGGCGGCACGGACGTTCGCGCCAACACGACGAAGGCTGAGGCCACGCGCGACGGTTACCGCATCAACGGCCACAAGTGGTTCATGTCGGCACCGATGTGCGACGCCTTTCTGGTGCTGGCGCAGGCGCCGTATGGCCTGACCTGTTTCCTGATGCCGCGCTTTACGCCGGACGGTGAACTCAATGGGCTCCGCTTCCAGCGTTTGAAGAACAAGCTCGGCAATTCGTCGAACGCTTCCTCGGAAGTGGAATTCGAAGATGCCTTCGCTTGGCGCGTCGGCGACGAGGGCAAAGGCGTGCGCACGATCATAGAGATGGTGCAGCTCACGCGGCTCGATTGCGCGATTTCGTCTTCAGGCATCATGCGTATGGCGTTAGCGCAGGCGCTGCATCACGCACGCCACCGTTCGGTGTTTCAGCGTCTGCTGTCCGACCAGCCGCTTATGGGGACGGTGCTAGCCGATCTTGCGCTTGACGCGGAGGCTGCGCTCGCAGTGACCATGCGGCTCTGCCGTTCCTATGATCGTGCTTCCTTTGACGCGCAGGAAGCGGCGCGTGCCCGAACGTTGACGCCGGTCGTCAAATACTGGGTCTGCAAGACCGCACCAAGCTTCGTCTATGAGGCGATGGAGTGTATTGGCGGCAACGGCTACGTCGAGGATGGCTTGCTGGCGCGGCTTTATCGCGAGGCGCCAGTCAATGCCATCTGGGAGGGCTCGGGCAATGTCGTGTGTCTCGATCTGTTGCGCGCGTTGGCGCGCGACAAGGAAGCCGCAGGTGCCGTGCTCGAGGCGCTGGCGCGGCAGACCTATGATTTGCCGGGGTGCGGCGAGGCCGTGAAATTCGTCGCGAAGGTGCTGGCGAGCTCGGCGCAGGAAGCACACGCGCGCGTTGCGGTTGAGCGGCTCGCATTGCTGGCGGCTGCCGCGGCACTTTACGAAAGTGCGCCTGAAGTTGCCCAGATCTTCGCGCGGTCGCGCCTTGAAGGGCGGCCGGGACGCAGTTATGGCGCACTTGAAATCGGCGCGAAGGAAACAGGCCTGCTGCTTGACCGTGCCTTGTCGTCGAATTAATTGGCTGCCTGCGAACCGCTCCGATTGAGCCGCTTTTTCGCCACGTTCCATTCAGCCGCAGTTCAACCTTACCGTCGCAACCTCGGAACGAACGATGGCGCGACGCGTTACGCTATCGGTTCGAGCTGAAAGGCGCATGCGCGCCAAAAGGAGAGATCGAAATGACCATTTCCAAATATGCATTGACCGTGGGCGCTGGACTGCTGGCGCTATCGTTCGCAGTGCCGGTTTCGGCGGCACCGGTTCTGTCCAATACCGCCGCCGTGAAGTCGGCGACGGATGCGCAGGTGACCGAAGTTCGCTGGCGCCCGGGCGCGGCGGTTGCGGTCGGCGTCGGCGCGGGCCTGCTCGCTGGCGCAGCGATCGCCTCGTCGCAGCCGCGCTATTACTCCGATCCGTATTACGGCCCAGGCTATGCCCCGGGCTACTACGCGCAGCCTGAATATTACGCGCCGCCGCCAAGCTACGGCTATTATAACGAGGGCTATCAATACCAGAGCAATCGTTATTATAACGGCCGCCGGGACACCAACTCGGCCTGGTAACGCATTGGCTGAAGGCAAGTTGACGACGTGACGGAAACGGGCGGATCGCAAGATCCGCCTTTTTTCGTTTTCATCGCATTGCGATCTCGATGGCGAGTGGCATCGTGACAATGGCGGCAATGGTTTCGAGCGTGAGAATTTCGGCGAGCAGCACAGTGTCGCCGCCCATCTGGCGCGCGAGCACATAGGAATTCGACGCGGCCGGGACGGCGGCGCAGCAGGCGATAACGGCCAGTGGCGATCCGGTCGCGCCAAATAATTTGGCGAGCACGATCGAGATTGTCGGCATCACGATCAACTTGAGCGCGGCCGAAACGAGCGTAGCGGGGGCCGGGCGGACGAGTCCGCGAATTTGCAGACCGGCACCGACGAGCAGCAGCCCGAGCGCCAGCGCGGCGCGGCCGAGCGCGTCAGCGAAGGCGTTGACCGTCTCCGGGATCGGCACATGCAGCACGTTCAGCACGATGCCGATCACGCAGGACCAGATGAAGGGGTTCTTTGCGATGGCGATCAGCACATCGCTCCAGTGCGGCTTTTCGGGCGAGGCGTAGTGCGCCAGCACCCATACGTTGATGACATTGAGGAGCGGGATCATCGACACCGCTGCAACCGAAGCGAGCGCAAGACCATAATTGCCGAACAAGTTTCCTGCGACCGCGAGGCCGATATAGGTCTGCCAGCGTGTCGCGCCCTGAAACACCGAAGTAAAAGCCGGCCCATCGATGCCGAGCGCGCTTTGCATCAGCGGCCGCAGCGCAAGGCAGAGAAGCGTCATCAGAATGACGGCGAGCAGCAGCGCGCCGGCGACTTCCTCGACCGGCACGCGCGTGAGATCGGCGTGCGCCAAAGTGTTAACGAGCAGCGTAGGGAATAAGACGTAATAGACGAGCCGCTCCGCGCCGATCCAGTGGACCTCGTTGGGCACTAGCCAGCGCTTCGCCGCCACGCCTGTCATAATCAGCATGAAGACCGGCACCAGCGCGGTGAACACGGCGAGCGTGGACATCTATTGTGTCTCGTCTTTTAGGTGCGCGAGGCGGTCAAGCGCACCCTGCAGAATGAAGATCGCCGCGTGCTGGTCGATCACCGCCTTGCGTTTGCCACGGCTTACGTCGGCGGAAATCAGTTCGCGCTCGACGGCGGCGGTCGAGAGCCGCTCATCCCACAGTGCAATCGGCAGTGGCGTCAGCTTTTCGAAGTTGCGCGCAAAAGCGCGGGTCGATTGCGCCCGCGGGCCCTCGCTGCCGTCCATGTTGATTGGCAGACCGAGCACGAAGCCGGCAGCGCGTCGCTCGGTCGCGAGCGCCAGTAAGGCTTTCGCGTCGGTCGTGAAATTGGTGCGCTCGATGGTCGTTACGCCGGTTGCAAGCTTGCGGTCAGGGTCACTCGCCGCGACGCCGATGGTTTTGGTCCCGAGGTCGAGTCCGATCAGGCCACCGCGCGGAGGCAACAGGGCAGCGGCATCGGTAAGGGGGAGCACCGGCATGGCTCGTGACGTAGCATAAAACGTCTGCCGCGCCTCGCAACGTCGGCCCGCTATCCCCACTTCCGCCGAAATCGGCGCGGACAAGCGCTGCGGGCGACTTTCAACACGGTCAGCACCATGACGGTCGTAAAATCCTGTGTCCTCGCCGCGATTACGCTCACACTCGTCGCAGTGCCGGCCATGGCGCAGGGCCATCGTGGCAAGGGACGCGGCTCGTCCGATACCCAAGCCACCGCGGAAAAGAAGGCCAAGGACGCCCAGACCGAGAAAGACTACAAGGCGGCGCTGGATCACATTCCGGACCAGAAGCCGGGCGACCCGTGGGGTAATGTAAGGCCCATCGCCGACAAGGCTAAATCCACGCACTGATCGCGCTTTGCCCCTCTGGCCGGGCTCTGCTATAGCATTGTGCGCAAGAGGCTTTTTTCCAAATGTCGTCCGATTCCGCGTCCGTCGACGCCAAGACTGTTCGCCGTATCGCCCATCTCGCTCGCATCGCGGTTGCCGAGGATGAGGTCGCGCATCTGCAGGGCGAATTGAACGCCATGCTGGCGTTCGTGGCGCAGCTTTCCGAGGTCGACGTGAATGGCGTCGAACCGATGACCTCGGTGATGCCAATGAAGATGAAGGAGCGCGAGGACAAGGTGACGGACGGCGAGATCGCCGACGCCATCGTAGCCAACGCGCCGGGAGCGACGGATCACTTTTTTGTCGTTCCGAAAGTGGTGGAATAGCGGGCCGCGGGTGCCCATCTTTAAGGGATCGAGAGCGTAGGTATTTCCGATGTGCATGGCCTGCGAAGAAGCTGAAATGTACTACCGCTGGCAGATGCTGGAGCAGATCGCCAAGGGCGTGATGCCGGAAGGCATGACGGAAGACGACCTGCGCGCCATGGAAATGCCGGTGCCGGGCGAGATCGAGCTGATCGAGAAGCCGGACGGCTCGCAGGTGATCCGCAAAGTCGAACCTAAGGCCGCCAGGAAGGCTCCACGCAAACCGCTCAAGAAGGCTGACGCTTTCGTCTGCGATACGCCGGAAGACGCATGAGCGACCCGACATCGCTGACGCTCGCGCAGGCGCGCGATCTCCTTCGCACAAAGAAAATTTCTGCCACTGAGTTGACCGACGCGCATATTGCCGCCGTGGAGAAAGCGCGCGTGCTCAACGCCTATATCCTGGAGACGCCGGACAAGGCGCGCGCCATGGCGAAGGCATCCGACGCCAAACTCACCAGGGGCGAGGGCGGTCCGCTAGAGGGCATTCCGCTCGGCATCAAGGATCTTTTCTGCACCGATGGTGTTCGCACGACTGCGTGCTCGAAAATTCTCGAAAACTTTGTGCCGCCCTACGAGTCGACGGTGACCGCGAACCTGTGGCGCGACGGCGCGGTGATGCTCGGCAAATTGAATTGCGACGAGTTCGCGATGGGCTCATCGAACGAAACGTCCGCGTTCGGTCCTGTGCTTTCACCGTGGCGGCGCGAGGGTTCGAACGCCAATCTCGTGCCTGGCGGTTCGTCGGGGGGCTCGGCGGCGGCAGTGGCTGCGAACCTGTGTCTCGGGGCGACCGCGACTGACACCGGCGGTTCGATCCGCCAGCCGGCGGCCTTCACCGGCACGGTCGGCATCAAGCCGACTTATGGCCGCTGCTCGCGCTGGGGCACGGTGGCGTTTGCATCTTCGCTTGATCAGGCCGGGCCGATTGCGCGCTCCGTGCGCGATACCGCGATCCTGATGCGGTCAATGGCGGGGCACGATCCGAAAGACACGACGTCGGTCGATATGCCGGTGCCGGACTATGAGGCCGCGCTCGGCAAATCCATCAAGGGCATGAAGATCGGCATTCCGAAGGAATACCGGATCGACGGAATGCCGGCCGAGATCGAGAAGCTTTGGCAGCAGGGCGCGGAGTGGCTGAGGGCTGCGGGCGCCGAGATGGTCGATGTCTCGCTGCCGCACACGAAATATGCGCTGCCAGCCTACTATATCGTCGCGCCCGCGGAAGCCTCGTCCAATCTCGCGCGCTACGACGGCGTGCGTTACGGTCTGCGTGTCGCCGGCGGCGATATCGTCGACATGTATGAGAAGACGCGCGCGGCCGGCTTTGGCAAGGAAGTGCGACGCCGCATCATGATCGGCACTTATGTCCTATCAGCCGGATATTATGATGCGTACTATCTTCGCGCGCAGAAAGTGCGCACGCTGATCAAGCGCGACTTTGAGGACGTATTCGCGAAGGGCGTGAGCGCGATCCTCACCCCGGCGACGCCGTCCGCCGCGTTCGGCATCGGCGAAAAGGGCGGCGCCGATCCGGTCGAGATGTATCTCAACGACGTGTTCACCGTGACGGTGAACATGGCGGGACTGCCCGGCATTGCGGTTCCCGCGGGCCGCGATGTGCAAGGGTTGCCGCTCGGTCTGCAACTCATTGGCAAGGCATTCGACGAGGAGAGTCTGTTCACGCTCGGCGGCGTCATCGAGCAGGCTGCGGGATTTTTCTCACCTAAAAAGTGGTGGTAACGGCAAGACTTTCTTTTGTTGCGTGTGCTGGCGCCGATCTCTGGTGACATCCCGGGTTTCCGCATCATTCACGACTGTTGTCGCACGCAGGATGCGGCAAACTTGTTCCGCGAGATTCGCGATGCGGCGTCGCGACTTGCGGGAGGGTATAGGTGGTGAGTGAAAGTCTGCGAGAGAGGATTCTGCGCGTCAACAAAGCCTACACGGCGGGCGAGCGGGCGTTCATCGTCGATTTGGTTCACGAGAATATCGACTGGCGGACACACATTACACCCGAAGCGCTGCCCGTTCCCAACCGTGTGATCGGCAAGTGGCACGTCATCGAGGCATGGAAGAAGATCGATGCCGCGCTGGAGCTCATCCGTAACGACATCGAGATTCTGGTGGTCGAGAATGATCGAGCCGCGGTCGTCTATGACCGCACGCTGCGCCAGCGCAAAAGTGGCCGCGTCATACGTCTGAAGGTCGCGTCATTTCACCGCTACGAGGACGGTAAGCTGATCGAATATCAGGAATTCGGCGACGGTCTCGAACTCCTCGAACAGACCCTGGGACGCTCGCTCGAAGCGCCGCAGGCCTACAAGTAGTGAAGGCCCTGCAGCGTTACGGCGCGCGGCGGTTGACCACATTCTCTGCAACCATCTTCGCCTCGAAGCGGAATAGCTGCGGGTTTGCCGGATCGACCGTGACCTGCACCCAATGGGTATCCGGCCAGCCGAATGTCTCGACACGGGTGAAGTTCTCGAACAGACGATTGGTTTTTTTGCTGTAGAGCGGCTTGTCGATCCGGAACAGGTGCGTGTCGCCGTGCAGGAGAGCAACCGGCTTGTCGTAGGCTTCGAGTTCGTCCTGTAACGCCGCGATATAATCGTCGAATGCGCTATCGGGCTTCGGTGGCGCTGCTGAGCGGCCGACGAATGGCCCGAAGTAACGTCCCCTGGCGCCAGCTGGCCAGTAATTCTCAAACCCGGGATTAGCTTGCGTCATGAGTACGAGGCCGCGGCTATTGTCGCTTTTGGCGCGGGCGAAAGCTTCCTTCATCCACGCGATATTCGCCGCCTTGCGCTCGCGATGTTCGGCGTCCATTTCCGGTGTGCGACCGAAATTATCATTGCTGCCGACGATGTGCAGCGTCGCAAACGCGACGCCATCGATCGACCAGCGCAGATTTTCGCGAAATTTCGCGAACTGCGGCGTTTGGGTCTGACTCTCGACCGGCATCGTGCGCTGACCCAGGCTCTTGCCGTCCGGATAGAATGTGGTGCGGATCTTGGCGAGCAGCGCGAGCGGGTCGGTTTTCTGCGCCTGCAATGGCCAGCAGTCAGTCCAGTCGTTGTCGCCCGGCGTCATGACGAACGGGTGCCGGATGGTCTGGAATGTCGCCAGGATATTCCTGTAGCTCTCATCCACGCACGGCATCGCCGCGACGGACGGGTTTTGATTGTACGGTCGGCTGTCGAACTGGAAGTCGCCGACGTGAACCACAAAGGCGAGGTCGGCGCGGTTCAATTCAGCGATCACATGGCCGAATTCGCGTTCCTGAACCTTAGTGTAAGGCATGTCGCCGATCAGGCCGAACTGGAACGCACTCTGGCCCTGCGCGGCGGTGGCGGAAAGTGTTGCGACCAGCGCGGCGGATAGAAAATGGCGGCGCGGGACCAAAAATTGGAATTTCATGGCGGCTTCCCTCCGGATCGTTCTTTTGCCGCAGTGTTCCACGCCTATTTCGCCGCTGCCAGCCCTGCAGAACCTCTTGACGGGCCGGGCCGTGCGCGCGAAGGCAAGGCGACCAAAATTGCGGGTATCCGATGAAAATCCAGGCTAAACCCTCGAAAACCATCAAGGGCATGACTGGCGACTGGGAAGTCGTGGTCGGCATGGAAGTCCATGCCCAGGTGTCCTCGCGCGCCAAGCTGTTCTCGGGCGCCGCGACTGAATTCGGCGGTGAACCCAACAGCCACGTTTCACTCGTCGATGCCGCGATGCCGGGCATGCTCCCGGTCATCAATAAGGAATGCGTCGCGCAGGCGATCCGCACCGGCCTTGGCCTCAAGGCGCAGATCAATCTGAAATCGGTGTTCGACCGGAAGAACTATTTCTATCCCGATCTGCCGCAGGGTTATCAGATCAGCCAATACAAATCGCCGATTGTGGGCGAGGGCATCGTCGACGTCGATCTGCCGGACGGCGAGAGCGTGAAAGTCGGCATCGAGCGACTGCACCTCGAACAGGATGCCGGCAAGTCGTTACACGACCAGAACCCGACGATGTCCTATGTCGACCTCAACCGTTCAGGTGTTGCGCTGATGGAGATCGTCTCCAAGCCGGACCTTCGCTCATCGGCTGAGGCGATGGCTTACCTGTCCAAGCTGCGCGCCATCCTGCGTTATCTCGGTACCTGCGATGGCGACATGGAGAAGGGCTCGCTGCG
>Ga0075367_10000234_pt1 | contig 18810 bp, 16 predicted proteins | sample EndMethybrTD3032_FD_71399 | JGI IMG/M metagenome (GOLD analysis project Ga0075367, IMG submission 71399) | Populus endosphere microbial communities from Tennessee, USA - Endosphere MetaG P. TD hybrid TD303-2 | ecosystem: Host-associated > Plants > Roots > Endosphere | place: USA: Tennessee... | reverse complement strand
GGTTCAACAAGCAGCAATTTTATGTGTTGTACGATGACACGGCCGAAGATAGCGAAGGGTACGTCGTCGACCAAATCGGCGCAGGCAAAGACCTTACCGGATCGCTCGTCGAAAACCCGAATGGCGACCACTTGATGACCTACGGCCTGCCGTATAAGGGCAAGGATGTCTACCTGTATGCCGTCATGTCGAACAAAAAGCGCCTCGACAGCCTGCTGGCCGAGCGTTTCCCCGAGACCTCGCGCAGTACTTGGCAAAAGCATGTCAAAGCCGGTCATGTCAGCGTGAACGGCATGGTGCAGATGTCGCCTAAGTACGACGTGACCGAGGCCGATCAAATCACTACAAGTATCCCCGATGCGACCGACTTTAGCCAGCATGAGCTGCCTATCGTTTACCTGGACGACAACGTCATCGTCGTCAACAAGCCTGTCGGCGTGCTGACTCACTCCAAAGGCGCGCTGAACGACGAATTCACCGTGGCTGACTTTTTCCGCCGTTACACGACCGTCGGCCTTGATACCAACAGGCCTGGTATCGTTCACCGCCTAGACAGGGATACGAGCGGCATTATCATTGGCGCCCGCAACCCCGAAACGGCACATCTTTTGCAAAAGCAATTCGCCGATCGAAAAACCAAAAAGACGTATCTTGCCGTGATAGAAGGACATCTCGCCGAGCCTACGGCCAAGATCGACCTGCCCATCGGCCGCAACCCATCGGCACCAAGCAGCTTCCGGATCGATCCGAAAGGCAAGCAGGCGACGACCGAATATCGAACGCTGGCTGTTAACGACAAGCAGACGCTCGTCGAATTACGACCAACGACCGGACGAACCCACCAACTGCGCGTTCACATGGCATACCTACGCACGCCAATTCGTGGCGACAGGGTCTACGGCAAGGAGTCCGACCGTTTGTATCTCCACGCGCTTCGCCTCGAAATTACTATCCCAAGTGGCGATCGTCGCGTATTCGAGGCACCTGTTCCGGAGGGTTTCACGGACGGTTTTGACGGGGAGATAGCACTATAGTGAGTAATCCGGAGCTGGTCATCCATCCAACTTCAAAAAAACTCCTCGCCAAACTGCAAAACGACCTTCCGCAGTCACTGCTTATCAGTGGCCAAAAGGGTATTGGCCTCCGGGTCATTGCCGAAATGCTGGCTGGAAAAAGCATTGCCGCCAAGCTTCAGCCACGTGACGCGAAAGGCAACCCAGACGAAAACGGAACGATAACCGTCGAGATGATACGTCAGATCTACGAACAAACTCGCGCCAAGCGGATGTCGCGCCAAACTGTCATTATAGATAATGCCGATAGGATGAGCCACGGCGCGCAGTCGGCCTTCCTCAAGCTCCTCGAGGAACCAGGGCTTCATACGACGTTCATTTTGACTTCCCACGCGTCAAACAAGCTCCTGCCTACCATTCGATCGCGCGTGCAACATACCGCCCTTCGCCCCATTACGACCGACCAAACCAAGGCACTCATGACGCAACTCGGTATTACCGACCCCACGAAGCAAACGCAGCTGCTGTATCTTGCTGACGGGCTTCCTGCCGAGATACGAAGACTGACGGCTGACGACGCAAAGTTTGCCGTCCAAGCAGCAATCATTGGCGACGCCCGCCAGCTCTTGCAGGGAACGCCGTACGAGAAGAGCCTCGTCGTACAAAAGTACAAGAGCGACCGGCCAGGCGCGCTGCTGCTCGTCGACAGCGCTATCGCCATCATTCGTCGGACACTAAGCGCCAAGCCGCAGCAGACGCTCGTCTTGCAGCTAGAGCGACTCGTTACTATCCGCGAGCACATTGCCAGCAACTTCAGCATCAGCCTGCAACTGATGCAGTTCGTGCTATAATACAGTCATGTTAGGTATACTTTTAATTGCTGTCTTCGGGGCGTGGGCCGTCATGAAACGCCAGACAATCACAGAGGTCGCAACCGATTTGCCACAGAAAATATCCGAAAAGCTCGAACGGCTTTGGGACGTCGCGCAGGAGTCTCTTCGTGACAAGAAATACCTTCGTGCCGAAAAAGCCCTTCTGACTATTCTCCGCGTCGACGAACGCAACGCGACCGCCTACAACCGCCTAGGTATCCTCTACGCCAAGCAACAGGCCTTCAAGGACGCCATTGAGTGCTTCGAGATTGCCCAAAGCCTCGAACCAAGCGCCAGTAGCCTGCATAACGTCGGGCTTATTTACTACGAGACCAAACAATACGAGAAAGCCGCGCTCGCTTTCGAACAAGCACTCGCGATGGAAAACGACCTGGCAGCGCGCTTCGTCGCATACGCCAAGGTGCAAGAAAAACTCGGCCATATCAAAAAGATGATCGAGGCACTCGAAGAAGCAGTCAAGTTAGACGCGTCGCCTCAGACCATCAATATCTTGGCTGATGCCTACGATCGCAATGGCCAAACCGAACTTGCAGAAAAACTCCACGACAAAGCCAAGCGCATGCTAACCCCAGAACGGCCACAGCATATCCGACAAGTTCGCCGGGTAATGTAACTTAGCTGGCAAGTTTTTTGAGCTGGTCGTAGAATTCAGATACGAACAGTTGGCTCCACCAAGGAGCTAACGGCTCCGGAAGAGAGCCGAAAGTAACCCATTTCAAATCGTCGCATTTGTCTGGCTCCATAATGCGTGCCTCGCCCGAATCGTAGTCGCTCACCAGCCAAATAGAAACGTAATGCTTGTCATCCGACACCAAGACATCATTCGTCACCGCTCCAAAACGAATATTCTTGATTTTCACGCCGGTCTCTTCCAATACTTCACGTTCGGCAGTCTCAGCAAAGGACTCCCCGAATTCCAAGTGGCCTCCAGGAATAGACCATGTACCCGTTCCATGCGAGCCTTTACGTTTTTGGATCAAGAATATGCCATCTTTAATAACAATGACGCCGATGCCGACGCGTGCCTGTTTATCACTCATAGATACAGTATAGCCTTGCCAAGTAAAAAAGCCCACTTGCGTGAGCTTTTTTACTTGGTACTGGGGGCAGGATTCGAACCTGCGAAGGCGAATGCCGACAGATTTACAGTCTGTTGTGTTTGACCGCTCCACAACCCCAGCACGTGGAGCCGCCTTTCGGACTCGAACCGAAGACCTGCTGTTTACAAAACAGCTGCTCTAACCAACTGAGCTAAGGCGGCGTGATATTGTGGAATACTTACACGAAGTACAGGTACAAGTGTACTGTAATAATAGTATTTATTCAAGGGGTAGGCAACAAAAATACCCCGCTGCGAGGCGAGGTATTCGGTATGGTTGCGACTAGCTTTTGCGTGGCTTGATTTCGTTGCGGCCAAGGTTTTTCTTGGTCTCTTCGTACCAGGCGTGAACACGTGCGATTGGATCGTAGGCACGCTTACGCAGCTTGTCTGGGTTGTTCTGGGTGTTCTTGGTGGTGTAAATACGGTGACCAGTAAGCTCGCTTACGAGACCGACCAATTTACGCTTTGTATTCTTCTTAGCCATTTGTTACTCGCTTAGATTGTTATTGAAATCTTATCTATTCTAGCATGAAATATGAATAATTGCTAGGGGTGACACTAAAAATGGAGCCATCGTCGGGGATTGAACCCGAGACCTCATCCTTACCATGGATGCGCTCTACCAGCTGAGCTACGACGGCATACCTGAGATATTGTAGCAAATTAGCCCGCTTCTGCCAACAGGGGTGCTACTTTTTTCGGGTAGGGGTACGGCGTACGGCAGGCAAGCGGAAAAGCAACGCCGATTGCAGTAGTGACCAGGCAATCGCGTTAGCTAGGAACATAGCTGCGCTAATGATTGAAATAACAAGGATATTCTGGCCAAGCTCACGGTTCATCAGGCCAACGACACCAGCGACGACCAGCAGTACGACGGCAATGAGAATATACGCGTGCTGCAACTTAGCGCGCTCGCCGTTTTTAGTATTCCAGGCAATAAGGGTATCTTTAATGGGTTCGAACATGTTCACCTCTTGGTTAATGAACATATTTTAGCATTATATGTGACCGATGTCAATTACTGATACGTGCGCTCGTCAATCGCCGCGGCCAGCCATACGCCGTTTTGCAGCATCGTCGTAAGAAATGCGGCACTAGGTCGTTGATGCCACGCGTAAAGATAGAGGCACCCTTCGGTGATTTCTATCGTCATGCTTCCGAAATGACTAGACATATTTTTTGCGATATCTTTGCTAAACAAGTGCTCGACAAAAGGGAGCTGGGCAGGCTCCGTGTAAATGGCGTAGCGATGGATGAATTCCGGAGGATATTCGGCGAACGACCCAAGCGGCGCCTTGGTGAGCGACGCGAACTTAGTAAACAAATGAGCGTAAAAAGTGTCGCTATGCGTATGCAAACCAACGAACGTATGTGGCAAATCCGCGTTCGAATGCAGGTCGAACGCCATGATAATCCAATCTTGTGCCATACGCGGCTTGCCCGGAAAATGCAGCGTGTCCGTCCGTTCTACCAAGGTGACATCATACCCCTTGAACGATCCTATACAGTAATGATTATCACGATGCGAAGACGACACGGTCAGCCCGCGCACCAGGCGATGCTCATCGCTTCGCTGGTCGACGTACCCAAAATACACGAGGCCGGTTTTTTCAGCGAACTGCATGAATACCCGCTTATGCAGGCGCGACTGCAATACCTTGGCTGGAACGAAGGCTTTCGTGTAGTATTTTGCGCGGTTCCTAACTTTCGCTAGACCCATGTTATTTCTCCGTTACGGTATCAAGAAGAGTAGCTAAGTATTCGGCATGGCTCCATGTAAGCGGCGCTACCGAGATAAAGGATCCGTCAAGCGGGCTGATTTGTTCGGCCATGATTCCGGTCGTCATCATCGATGCTTCGCCCACCCAAGCAATAAGTTCTTTCGCTCGGTCGTCCTTGCCAGTCTCGATGTAATACTGAGCCAGCCATAGCGTCGTGACGAACCAAAGGTTGCCCGTATCCGCACCGCCAACGTGATAATATTGGTCGTTTTCGTAGCGCGGAAGCCCTTTTCGACCGTCGTCGAGCTTGAACGTATGGACGAGCGTCTCGACGGCCGCCTCGAGTTCGGGACTGCCAACAGGGAACAGGCCGAACATGAACGCGCCAAATATACTCGATGCGTCGATCGTATCGTTATAGACTATCTGGCCTTTTTTCACGGTCAACCCTTTGTAAAACGCCTTGCGCTCAGGGTTATAGAGGTGCTTATGCGCGGCCGCAAAGATATCGTCGGCAGCCGAACGCCACTTGACCGCGCTGTCTTCGTCTTTCGCGGCTTCGGCAAGGTCGGAGGCGGCATGGAGCGCCGCATAGGTAAGGGCGGTCGTGTACGTGCTTGTCAGGAACATTTCTTCCCATAAGTCGTAGCTTGGCTTAGGTAAGCCGGTTGCTTTGTCGATATATGATGCCAAGAAATTCGCCATCGGAACGACCATGGTGTGATAAAACTCGTTAAGAAGCCGCGGATTTTTATGCAGCTGGTAAAATTGCGCGAAAACGAACAGTACCAGCGCGGTCTCGTCTTCCTGGATTGGCGGCGCTACTTCGCCATCCTCGTGGATATACGGGTGCCAGCTGCTTCCGAGCGCGCCATCGGCACGATATTTGTGCATCAGGTAGCCACCGGGTTGCAGCCCACGGCGGCAGAACTCGAAGAACCGATATGCCTCGTCTACATAGCCCATTCGTATCAAGGGCCACAAAACGTAGGCGCCGTCACGCGGCCAACAGTAGCCGTAAGCGTCGCGAGAGTAATTGAGAACGGCCGTGTCGGTGCTAGCGATCACCGCGCCGCGCTTGTCTATCTGCGACTTGATGATCATGGCGCTCCGAATAAAATCCTCTTGGTATTCCGGCATAAGTTTTTCGGCGACATGAACCGTCGGCCTAAGCCAACCATGCCACCAATTGGCTGTCATGTGCATGCGACTGGTCAGGCCTTCGCGACGAATTTGAGTATCGACGAATAGCGCCTCACGGGTAGAAGTCCCCGCCGCGATCCAGTAGTGAACGCGCTGGGAGCTGTGCGCGTCGATGTTCATCTTGAACCGAAGCGTCGAATCGACCCGGCCGTGTTCGACGTTGCAAAAACTCAGCTCGCCGTCGTCGGCGTCACGGTACGTACCCTCACGACCTTCGATACCAAAAAGCCCGACGGTGTACTGGTCGAATGGCGACCCGTCCGGGGTCATGCCCGAGATAATGAAGGCGCGGCGGCCACGATAATGAAGTATACCGTGATTATCGGGCAGATACTGCGCGGTATCGGTGTTGCTGCGAGCGTCGCCGATATCGAACGCTTGGTGCATGAACAGCCGGATATCGCGCGCTTCAGGGCGCATGTTGATAATATGCACGTTACGCATGAACGCGCTGACGTTGGCGTCGACCACGTCATCGAACTCTAGCAAAATGCCCAGCTTGTCGCTGCGAGCGGTCGTATGGCCGATAAGGGCCCTATGAAAATATCGAAAAGTAAACTCCCAGTCGCCTGGATCATCCAGCCAGCTGACCTTACCGTCGACCCACACGCCCACGCGGTGACGCAGCGACTTTCCTGCGGCATGGTTTTCCAGGCCGACATATGGGAAATAGAAGTCGTGGACAAGGCCGAACTTATTGATGCCGACATGGAGCTCACCATTACTGAGGACAAGCGGCCTAGCCATCGAGCACTCCTCCCTTGAAACGTTGGTTTTCCATCAGGCGATACCGAACGTCACGCAGGGCGTTCATGAAATGCAAGAAGGCATCATAGGGAGAGTCGTAGGGGCTAAAGTAGGCATGCACATCACCGTCGGTAAACCATTTGGTACACATGTAGTAGACATGATCCGAGGTCTGCAGCTTGCGCCAATCGCCAATAAGCGCCGCGTCGCCGCAACGGAGGATATCGTCTTCAAGCGCATACAAATGCCGCAAAGCTTCGCGCTGCATGCTGTTGCCAAGCCAGGCAGTGAGGTCGCGCTCGGTATCTGCCCATGTAACAGTGTGTGGCATATCGATCTCACCGACAGGTTGGTGCGCATCGATCGCTTCGCTGGTCGTGTAGAACGTGTTGGCCGGGTTGGAGAGCCAACGCTCGACGAAATGCTCGAAAAAGTCAAAGATACCGGTATCGTGCCACTGGTGCTCGCCGAAAGTTTCGTAGTCCATGAACAAGTTAATGACCGACTTGTCAGTAATAGATGCGTTCGTCCACTCGCTATACGTATCAGCATTCAGCGGCCACTGTTCCCACGCTTTGTTGCTAAACCGGAAAGCGAGGTCGTCGCTCAGTTTGTAGTTCTTCAAAAGAAGCGCGATGTTTTTCGTCCCTACGGGCTTATATACGAAGTTCGGGCTACGCCAACCCAGTATAGGATCCCACCCTTCGGCCAAAATACCCTTGAATCCATAGTCGTCCGCCCACTTCGCCAAGCTGTTATTGTAGGATAGCTCGGTGTTGCGAAACACGTTCGTCTCGACGCCGAACAGTTCGCGCACCTTGTCGCGGTGCATCTCGACCTGACGCTCGAACTCCTCCAGGCTATAAAAGAACGCAAGGCTGTGATAGTAGGTTTCGGATACGATCTCTACCCGCCCGGTCGCCACGAGCCGCTTGAAGCTCTCGAGCACGTCGGGAGCCCACTTTTCGGCTTGTTCCATGAACGTGCCAGTAATGCTCAGGGATACCTTGAATTCCGGATGGGTAGCAAGCAGCTTTTCCAGCAGGGCGTTCATCGGCCGGTACGATTTGTCGGCAACCTTGCGAAGTACCTTGGCGTTATTGCGATCGCTGTCGTCGGTCGCATCGAAATAGTCGTGCCGTTCGGCCGTGTCGAAAACCGAGTACTCGCGCACGCGAAGTGGCTGGTGAACGTGCAGGTAAAGGACGATACCGCGCTTGCTCATGCAGCTACCTTGCTTTTTGTTTGGCCGTAAAGATCCATGCACTGGCGGGCGACGTCATGCCAAGAAAGCTGGGCGTACTCGTGCTTTACGTTTTGGCGGAGTTCGTGCGCAAGGGAAGGCGAGGTCGCGATACCGACGATTTGGTCGGCTAACACGTCGGTGTCCCAAAAGTCATACCGAAAGATGTTATGAAGAATCTCGCCAACCCCTGACTGGCGAGTAATGATAAGCGCAGAATTATAGTGGGCCGCCTCCAGCGCGGTCAGGCCGAACGGCTCGCTTACCGAGCTCATGACAAAAATATCAGCGACGTTATACGCGTCGCGCCACTGCTTGCCGCGAACGAAACCGGTAAAGAACACCTTGTCAGCAATACCTAGGTCAGCAGCAAGGCTAATAAGCTCGTTACGCTGTTCGCCGTCGCCCGCCAGCAAGAAGACCAGCCGGTCGTGCTTCTCCGACGCCCTAGCTGCCGCCCGAATAAAGTGGGTCAAGCCCTTTTGGATAGTAAAGCGCGTTACCGTCGATACGATCGTATAACCCTCTTCCTTGAGCGATTCGAGGTATTTGTATGTGCGCATATCGTAACCGTGGCTTCCTAGCGAAGCAACGTCAATCGCGTTGTAGATAACCTCTATTTTACCGGCAGGAATACCGTATTTCCGGACGATGATGTTCTTGGTCACGTTACTGACCGCGATGATACGATCCGCCATCATCAACCCCTGGTATTCTATTTCGTGGACGAGCGGATTCCCGGCATCCGTACCTGAACGGTCAAATTCAGTCGCATGGACATGGACGATCAGCGGTGCGCTCGTGAGCTCTTTTGCCCGCATGCCAGCCTCCATCGTTAGCCAATCGTGGGCGTGAATGGCGTCGGGAGCCTGTTTTTTGACCATTTCTTCAACGAATTGCACATAGCGCTTTTGCACGCCGCGCATGTCGTTGAGGTCGTGTGCCTCAACCTCGTCGAGACCAAGCTGGCGAAGGTATTTGCTGTCGTAGGCGCCCATCAAGCCGTAGCGGGCGAGCGGGCCAAGGTTGGTTGCCGGATGAATGGTCATGAAGTCGACGTCGGGGTGCTCGGCAGCATACGGAACGACGAAGTCGATGCTTGCACCTTGCAGCGCAAGAGCCTTAGACATGTGATAACATGCAACGCCTAGTCCACCACTATTGTGCGGAGGGAGCTCCCACCCGAGCATCAATATCTTCATTCTGTCACGTACGGACTATAGGCGTCCGGTGCTCCTTTTCTTAACCTGCGTTAGTTGACCTCATTATAAGGCGGCGCTTATGCTTTTGCAACAGCCGTCAGGCGTATTTGTGAAATATTACGCACCGGTATTTTGCGCCTATGTTTTTTACGCGCGCACAGGTAAAATATAGGTATGCTTGAAGACACTATCAACCAGATCAACAGTGACCTCAATCACTTCCTTGCGCAGCCCAATGCCTTTCGGTCGATACTCGTTCTTATTATATCAATCATCATCGCGTACTGGCTCAGCCGGTTTATCGCCCGCGCGATCATCAAGATTGCCCAGGTGGTCGCCGTCCATTCCGACAAAGAATCCGACGAGGACCGGTTGATCCGCCTCCGTCAAATCGAAACCTACCTTAGCGTTACCGTCGCGCTCGTACGAGTCGCTCTCGTGGCAATCGTCGCGCTTATTGCCTGGCGCATATTCAGCCCCGACAGCTCAAGCAGCAGTATCGCCGCGATCGGTGCCGGTACTATCTTCGTGGTTATTGCCGGTCAAACGATCGGGCCGCTGCTTCGCGACGTCACGGCCGGCGCGACCATGATCGCCGAAAAATGGTTCAACGTTGGCGACTTCATCAAGATCGAGCCGTTCTGGGATGTATCCGGAGTCGTCGAACGCTTTACGCTGCGCTCGACCCGCATCCGTCAACTTAGCGGCGAAGTCGTGTGGATCCACAACCAACAAATCACCGCCGTCCACGTATCGCCGCGTGGCGTTCGCACCCTAGCCGTCGACGTGTTCGTACGCGACCGGGTAGCAGGCGAGCGGGGGATCGAAAAGGTCATCAACACCGTTCCTACCGGCCCGACCATGCTTGCGCGTCCGCTTCGCATAAAATACGCCGAGCGTTGGGATGACGAGCTATGGCGTATCACCGTCGTAGGCGAAACTCCCCCGGGACGCGAATGGCTAATCGAAAAGTACTTCATCGACGCGCTCAAAGACCTCGACGAAGGCAAGAAAAAAGCCGACCGGCTGTTCGTTCACGAGCCTATCGCTCGTTTTGCCGACCCGGCAGCCGACCGCAGGTTCAAGCGGGCAGTGCGGGTTGCCAAAGATCAATAGTCCTATTTTTTAGGGAATGCAACCGAGCTTTTAGCATTCTTGCTAATAAGCCGCTTGATACCATACACGACCAAGCCGCCCAAAAATCCAGTAAGCAAGCCGCCTAAGATATCGGCCGGGTAGTGAACGCCAACGTAAACCCTCGACGTTCCTATGACCACGGCAGCAACAAGCAGTAGCGCGCCGACTTTCTTGAAACGCGTGAAAAAAAGCACGCCGATGGCAATGGCCGTACTGACCGTGGTGTGGTCGCTTGGGAACGACTTGCCCGGCGCGTGGGCGAGCAGCTGCGTCAAATGATGGTCCATGAAGGGCCGATGATCGACGTTCAGGAACGACATGAACTGTAGCAAAACGAACGACACGGCCATGGTCGCAAAAAAATATACTACCGGCTGCCATTCCTTTTTGCGTATGTACACGCCAATACAAAAAAGCGCCGTGCCGAACACGATATATACCAAATCGCGGGCAAAAAACAGCATGACGCTATCAAGGAGCTGCGAGCGGCCAGCCATGCCATTAACGAAAAGAAGGATTTGGTCGTTCATAATAATTAGTACTAATTATACCGCACGGACCATGAACTTTTTCAAAAAATCACATCCGTCGTTTTGCCCTTTAAAAATTGCCTGTGGTTATTTTGACACGAAAATGGCGCGATTGCCCAAGCATATGCGTCTATAATTGGAAGGGTGCATAAACAACAATAGGCAACTCACCACATAAAGGAGTAGCATTATGAACGGTTTTAGCATCTACTTAACATCATACCCGGTAAAAAAATTTACGAAGGGGGACATCATCCTCCATCAGGATACGGAGCCAGCATGCGCGTTCCTGATAAAGAGCGGGATTGTAAAAAGTTACAATCTGACCGCCAAAGGCGAGGAAAAGCCCATCGAGTTGAGCACACAGCACGATATCTTTCCCGTCGGATGGCTGTTCAACAAAATACTTAGGGCGCAATATTACTACGAAGCCATCACCAACGCCGAGCTCTACTGCGTTCCCAAATCCGAACTCATCACGTACCTTCGTAACAATAGCGAGACCATGCTGCAGTTTCTTGACCGGCAGGTAGAATGGTCGACCCACACGCAGCTTCGACTCAATGCGCTCGAGCACTCCAAGGCGTTCGACAAAATCGTCTCGACGCTTCATTACTTCGCGCTGCGTTTCGGCCATCATGTCACACGTAATGCCATTAAGATACCGCTGCCGCTCACGCAGCAGGACGTCGCCAATTTTACCGGCCTCACCCGCGAGACGGTCAGCGCCGAGTTCAAGAAACTCACCCAGCAAAAAGTACTAGGCTACCGCGAGCATGGCTACGTCATTTACGCCAACAAGCTGAACGATTTGATTGACGACAGCTTCGAGCGGCACTTCGTGAGGTGAACCCATGAGTCCCCTCAAAACCCTAAGGCAGAGTAGTTTTTTAAAACACAATGCCGTGTTTTTCTTTGGATCGATAGCCGTTGGCGCGCTTAACTATTTGTATTATCCCGTCCTTGGGCGCCTGCTGCCGCCTGCTGCGTTCGGCGAGATACAAGTGCTCGTATCGCTGTTCCTGCAGTTTACGATCTTCCTGAACGTCCTGACGCTCATTACCGTCAATATCGCCGTCAATTACAAAGACTCCGAAAAAGCCCATCGGATGATATTCGAGTTGGAAAAGTTGGCGTCGTATTTCGCGGTAGGCATATTGGCGTTCAGCTTGATAGGCGGTGAATTTTTACGCTCGTCCCTCAAGTTTGATTCCATGCTTCCGTTCGTCGCGCTAGCCCTCGCCATGCTGGCGAGCATCCCGCTGACGTTTCGAAGCGCCTATGCACGCGGCCGTAAAAAATTCGGCATCGCGTCGGTTTCGCAGCTACTAGGAGCTGGAACGAAAATCGTTTTTTCGGTCATGCTGGTCATGCTCGGGCTTGGCGTCACGGGCGCTATATTCGGCATCGTCGGCGCCCAACTCGTTGCATTCCTTTACGCGGCGCGCTGGGCCGCAAGGCTAGGCTTTGAACGGCCAGCCGACACCAATTACACGACGTTGCCCAACCTCAAACTTGTCGCCCCAGAGCTGAAATACGCAGCGGTCGCGTTCGTCGGGCTGCTGACAATCACTCTCATGATGAGCATCGATGTCATCGCCGCGAAGTACTATTTCGATGCCCGCACCGCAGGCCTCTACGCAGGCATCGCCACGGTCGCGCGAATCGTTTTCTTTTTGGCCGCGCCCATTGCCCAAGTGCTTATGCCGCTGGTAAAAATAGACAAGTCACCCCAAGAGAATAGGGCGCTCCTCCTCCGTTCGCTAGCGCTTACGATCGTCGTTTGCGGCGGGTTCGTGGGTATATGCGCCGTCATGCCGGAGTTCATTGTCAAAATTTTGATGGGTGTTGATTATATTACATATGCGTATTTGTTGGCACCTTTGGCGCTTGCCATCTGTATAATTTCTATCACCAATTTAATTTGCATGTACTATTTATCGCTGCGCCGGAAAATGGTTATGGTTGTTGGTATAATTGGTTTTGCTGCAACATTGAGTTTTATGGTGATGTGGCATAGCAGCCTGCAGGCGCTAGTGTATAGCATGCTGACAGCGAGTATTTTGACTTTGAGCGCGACCGGAACATACGTATTAGTAAATCTAAAACGAGGACGCCGATATGCAAACGAGAACGATATCGATCGTTATACCAATATATAACGAGGCACCCAACGTAGCCCCCCTTTACCGGGCGGTAAAATCGATCATCCAAAAACTACCCCAATCATTCGAACTTATTTTCGTCGATGATGGCAGTAGCGACGATTCGGTCAAACGAATCAAAAGAGTAGCAAGGAAAGACAAAGAAGTGCGCGTCGTCGAACTGGCACGTAACTTCGGCAAGGAAATCGCCGTTACGGCTGGCATTCACGCCGCACATGGCGACGCCGCCGTTATCATGGACGCCGACCTCCAACACCCGCCCGAGCTTTTGCCAAAGTTCATCGACGAATGGGAAAAGGGCGCGGACGTCGTGGTTGGCGTAAAGGAATACAGCAGCGACGAAAGCTGGCTCAAAAAAACGACCTCCAAAGGCTTTTACTCGGTCCTTGGCAAAGTATCGTCAGCGGGCATCACGCCGCACGCCAGCGACTTCCGGCTCATCAATCGCAAGGTCATCAACGCGTTCAAGTCATTTACCGAACGTAACCGCATAACACGCGGTCTTATCGACTGGACTGGCTTCGAGCAACGATACGTTTATTTCGTGGCACCACCACGACTTCACGGCGAGGCAGGGTACAGTTACCGCAAGCTCATCCAACTCGCCATGAACAGCTTTACGGCATACAGCATGTTGCCGCTAAAAGTCGCTGGCTGGCTGGGATGGTTCATCCTTATCGCCTCGTTCCTGCTTGGAACCTATACGTTCGTCGAACAATATTTGCTTGGCGACCCGCTGCAGCTCGACGTCAGCGGCACAGCAAAACTAGCCATCATCCTGCTGTTTCTCGTAGGCGTCGTCTTGATATGTTTAGGATTCGTAGCGCTATACATCGCCCGCATCCACGACGAGGTCCTTAACCGTCCGCTCTACATCGTAAAAGAAGAAGTAAACGGAGATGACGAAAAGTGAAGATAGCCCACGTTACGTTATACCCACCAAAAGGCGACAAACACGTCAGCACGAGCGGCGTCGCGTCGTATAGCAAGAACCTTATTTCGTGCCTAAGCGAAGATGGCGAGCAGCAAACCATCGTCTGCAACATACTGGACGCACCAGAGACATACAAAGAAGACGGCGTCGTCGTTCACCGCGCATTCCAACGCACGCCAAGCTTTTTCATGAAGGCGCATAGGGCACTAAAGCAAGAAAATCCCGACGTCGTGCACATCCAGCAGGAGCTCGCGCTTTTTGGCGGGATCTTTACGGCATACCTGTTGCAATGGCTTGTTTTTTTGTGGCGTGATCGGACGGTCATTACGCTGCATGGGGTAGTCGATCTTAGTAAAATTGACGCGAATTTCGTCAAGGAAAACAACTCCAAGCTTCCGGTTTGGGTGGTGCGCCTGGCGTTCAAAGCAATTTACCTGCCGCTCATGAAATGGTCCAAAAAAGTTATCGTCCATGAAGATTATTTCAAAGAAATAATGGTCAAGAGTTACCATATCACGCCTGAAAAAATAGTCGTCATCCCGCATGGCGTCGAGCTGCTAAAAACCGTGGAGCAAAGCGATGCCAGGCAAAAGCTTGGCGTGCCGAAGCAAGCCAACGTCGCATTGTTCATGGGCTATGCCACTGGATACAAGGGAATCGATCTGTTGATTGAAGGGTTCGCTAGGTTCGCCAAAAACAACAAGAACGCCTACCTACTCATCGGAGCGGGCAAGCATCCTAAGCTTCACGACGATCCTACGTACCTGAAAGAGTACGCGCGCCTGCAGGCGAAAGCAGCGGCTCTCATTCCTGACGGACACTACGACTGGCATGGGTTCATCGACGAAAAAGAGATCACGGCCTACTATAGCGCCAGCGACGTTTCGTTGTATCCGTACACCACCGCCATGTCGAGTTCCGGCCCGATGTCGTTTGCTATTGGGTACGAAAAGCCGTTCCTCGTCAGCTCGGCGTTCGATGTCATCTTCAAAAAATACCCCCTCTTGCTTTTTGATCGTACGTCCGAAAGTCTTGAGACTAAGCTTGATTACTTTTTTGCCCACCGGGAATCGTATGACGATATTTCACGGACACTCAAGAAAGAACGCGCGTGGAACCGGGTAGCAAGCCAGACGCTACAAACCTACCAAAGCATAACAACGGAAGGAGCCTATGAAGGCACGGAAGATACTGCTACTCGGTAGTTACGGACAAAGCAACCTCGGTGACGACCTGCTGATGTGGAATTACCTCAAATTGCTGGAGTCTAAGGGTGCGAGGGAGGTGTACGTCAACGCCAACACGACCAAGTTCATCCCGGACGTCATTAAAAAAGCGTTCCCAAACCTGCATATCGTGCTTACCTACGAAACGTCGTTTACGCAGTACGTTCGTCTCATCAGGTCGGTGGATTGTATTGTTTACGGAGGAGGAACGCTCTACAAAGAACTCTATTCTTCCACTGGGCGCTCGCCATATGGCGTCATCATCCGCCTGATGGGATTCAACCTTCTTGCGGCGCTGCTTGGCACGAAAGTGTACCACCTTAACATTGGTATCGGATCGCTCAAGACCAAGATTGGCCGGTTCATTACCAAACGAGCACTCAGCGCAGCCACCAAGACGATCTTCCGCGACAAAGAATCGTACGTGCTAGCACGAGACACGTTAAAGGTCGCACCGCAAAGAATCCAGCAGTCGGTCGACGGGCTGTTCATCGATCCAGTCTGGCGCTCTATATGGCACACGAAAAACCTGAAGATCGACCGCAAAAAATACAAGCATGTCGTTGGCGTGAACGTCCTATCGGATATCCCTGATTGGATCGACCGCGACGCCTACGTCCAAACCATGCGGCGCTTCGTAACGACAATCCTGGAAAGAGGTGACTACATCCTGTTCATTCCGTTCCAGACCGATTTTAATCCTCGTAACGATTTGAAGTTCATGCGGGAAATTTTTGGCGATATGCTAAAAGGACGCTCTGGATTCACCATGCTCGACAAAGTTCCTATTGACCTCATCCATTCCTATATGGCCCAGTGCGACCTGCTCGTTGGCATGCGGTTCCACTCGCTGCTCCTTGCGAGCACCTGCGAACTTCCTTTCGTGGCCATCGCGTACGACACCAAATGCTGGCGATTCATAGAGGAAATCGACTATCCCTACGCTGTCAAGTTAGAAAATTTACAGTACGACCCGCTCATGACCCTCTACGATAGGGCGATGAGTAGCCGCGACGCGACCCGACAACAGCTACGCGCGGCAACCGAAAAAATGTATAACCAAGCGGAGGATGACTTACGGACACTCAATTTATAAACCGGCGCGCGTCTCATCAACCTCCGTCGCTGCCACCAAAACCATCATCCGTTTCTCCTCCGAAAAAAGAACCCGAGGAAGGACCGCCTCGCATCGAAAAAGCCGCGGCTCGGCCACGCCGGAGGTTTACTTGGCTGCGTCGCCACCCACGACGCTTCTACCTTATTATTTTCGCCGGTCTTTTGCTGTTTCACATATTCGTTTTTCGCGATGTCATCGCCGCCATTCCCAGCGTGCTGCGCGGTGACGCGTCGATCGTACGCGAGGAGCTCGTGCCGTTCTTCGACTTCAAGACGCAGTTTTGGGGCGAGGGCACTTCGGCGCTGACATCATCGGAGGAAGTGCGGGTAAACTACTCGTTCTGGACAGCCTGGGTACGCTACGACAAGGTGCTGCCATTCGCGCTCGTGCTTCTTAATACGCTTTCGGCCTGCATTCTTTTTTATGCGTTCCACCGGCTTGGAAGGTACGTGTACAAAGATTCGCTTTTTGGCGCTATCGCCGCACTTCTTGCGACGCTCCTTATTCACACCATCTTGCTTTACAGCAAGATCGCCCACTTTTACGTGCTCATCATTGGTTTTAGTATGTTCGCCCTGTCGCTGTCGCTACTTTTCGAGCAAGTCTTTTTCAAGCTGAAGCTTAGTATCAAGAACGTCGTTGGCGTCTCGGCCCTCACGCTATTCAACCCGGCCATTCACTACCATGTGATTTTTTATGTCGTCGCCGTCCTGATCATCGTCATCCACGAATTATTCACGCTCATCATGAACCGCAAGTATTTTTGGAAATATTTTTGGCGGGGACTACGCTATTTCGGCTTGCTCGTGCTTCTTAGCTTGGTTCCGTACGTCTTGTTCATACTTATGACGAGCGGGTCAAGTATTTCTGGGGTCTCTACGCAAATCCCGGTGAATTATTGGATGATTTACTATGCTTCGCTGGCATTGCCGTACATTTTTTCGCTCGACACGGCCGGGCATATCGACCTCATTCGATATGGCAACTACCTGGCACCGATCCCACGCTTTGGCAGTATGATCGTCATGTTTTTGATTGGCGGTATTTTCATGTTCAAGCGCTGGCGTAGCACGCACATCGTCATCAAAGTGTTCATCATCACGCTGTTCGTCATCATGCTGTTTGCCATGTGGATGACAATAGGGTACAGCGAGAACAGCCCTTATTCGTTCCACGACGTGCTCGGAAACATCGCCATATTCTTTGCTGGGCTGGGCGGTTTTGGCCAAACCATCGCCAGCCTTATTGGCACGTTCATCAATATCCTAAGGTTCCCGCACCGGTTTCAGTTCATTTACTTTTATGTTGCCGGGCTGCTGTTCATGATCGTTCTGGTATGGCTTCGCGAGGTATTCATGCGCAAGCGGCGAATGGTAACGGCCTCCGTACTTGTCGTGCTCATCGCGCTTTTCCCGCTATACGCCAACAATGATTACCGTACGGCCCTAGCATCAGGCGACCTGGCGACGTTTGCTGCGCCGTACCATATCCCGCAAGACCTAAAGAACATCAAGGCTCGGCTCGCAGGGCAGGCAGCCACGAAGCTGTTTATCCTCCCCACATTAGAAAGCGGCCGCGAGCTGCTACAGGACGGCAAGAGCTACAGCTTCCTCGACAAGTACCTCATTTATTACGTCGGCAAGCCCACCTATTACTACGGTGCTGGCGCCAACACCGAGAATAAACTTATCTCGTACCTCGTTTACCGCTCCATCGCCTACGGGGAACCATGGTGGGAAGACGTGCTCGCCGACAACCTCGGCATCACCAACTTGCTAGTCCCCGTCAATTCGAAACAACGCGACCAAGGCATGGCATACCTGCCAGGAATCGAAGGTAAGATACGAAAAAGCCTCGCGCATTCGACTCGCTACGCAAAAACGGTGAGCGGGAAGGACTACGAGCTATACAGCCTTAAGAAACCCGCCGACAGCTCGCTGTCACTGCTAGTTGATACGCAGTGGCAAACCACGCTCGACCATTTGAACAAGCGCGACGTCATTGGATACGCCAGTTACTTTCCACTGCAACTGCGCTCGTATCTTCTGTCAAAAGGCAACAAGAAAATCATGACGGATAGCGTCGAGCGAACGTACTACGACATATACTGCTTTATGCACGGCAAGCAGACTTCGGTGCCAAACCCGGTATCGTTGCCGTTTAATTCCGAGTACGTCGCCAGTTCGAACTTTACCAACAATACGCTGTCGCTAAGCACGCTGTATGCCAAGGACGACGAGTACAATTACCTGCACGAAAACGTGCCGAGCCTCGTGAACTTGCAGCGTCCAGCATTCGTTGGGCTTACCAAAGGTACGAGCAGCCTACCAATCAAGGTCAGTACGACGTCTAGCGGTATGTACCGGGTCTTGTTGCATGGAGCTTCAAAAAAAGATACGGTCCATGCCTCTATTGACGGCAAGGACATACAGTTGCAAAAAGTGAAGCAGGATCGCGGATCGAAAGGCGACTACGTCGATTTTACGTACTTTTACACCGACATGACACTCAGTAAAGGTATGCATACGCTAGCGCTCAAGAACACCGACACCAATTCCGTCCTCGTCGATTCCGTCA
>Ga0075367_10000232_pt1 | contig 18827 bp, 10 predicted proteins | sample EndMethybrTD3032_FD_71399 | JGI IMG/M metagenome (GOLD analysis project Ga0075367, IMG submission 71399) | Populus endosphere microbial communities from Tennessee, USA - Endosphere MetaG P. TD hybrid TD303-2 | ecosystem: Host-associated > Plants > Roots > Endosphere | place: USA: Tennessee... | reverse complement strand
TACTTCAATAACGCCCGCCACTATCGTGAGCCTGCTGAAGGATACCTCCAATGCCGTTGAAATGAGCAGTATTGCAGGGGTCAGCCGCCTTGTAGGAGTAGTCAGTAGCCAGCCCCTGATACAGCTGTCCGAAGGCAGCGGCGGTATCCAAGTGGTTACCAGTGGGCTAACGCTCGCGCTCGTTAGCGACGTTGGTGGTGACGTAATGGCTGGTGACAAGATTACGGCTTCGCCGATTGAAGGGGTGGGTATGCGCGCTGTCGAAGGGACTACTGTGGTGGGAGCCGCCCAAGAAAACCTTGCCGATGTTCAAAGGGAAACCCGAAAGATAAAAAATACCGATGGCAAAGAAGTAGAGGTACATATCGGACTGGTGCCTGTGCAGGTGGGCGTAGCCTATTTTACCCCAGAAGAAAAGAAGTCCAGCCTTGTGCCCAGCTTTCTGCAAGATCTGGCGAACGCCGTGTCTGGACGGCAAGTTTCGCCGGTGCGGGTCCTGATTGCGGCACTTATCCTGGTTTTGCTGTTCATAAGTGTTACGGTACTGCTTTACTCTTCGGTCCGCTCAAGTATTATCTCTATCGGCCGTAATCCATTATCTGAAAATGCCATCCGAAAAAGCTTGTTACAAGTAGGCCTGACAGTTTGTGGGATGCTGCTATTTGCTGTGGCGGCCATGTATGCTGTGTTGGTACTATAAAACTTCAGCTAAAACCCAGCTAGAACATACAAAGCGTTGTAAAGAAATATTGCTCCCATAAGCATAAGCGGTGTAAGATGAAATCGGGGCTTTGTACCCCTAAAATAAACATTCCATAAAATGGAAGACAAAGACCAAAAAGACATACTTCCAGGCCAAAATACTGGAGGCGCTGCTGCGACCTCTGGGTCTGATAGTATTGTCCACGCACCACCAACAGGGGGCGCATTGTCGCTCGAAGGCACGGACAACCAGGAGCCGCTCATCTCGCAAGAGCAGCCAAGGGAAAACAGGGTCCGTTATTTTTGGCGCACCAAATCCTGGTTGATTATGCTTCTGATTGCCCTACTGATACTAGGCGGAGCACTCTTTGTTTTTGTCTTGTTTAGTCGGGATAAGCTGAAGGATAACGCACCGGCTGCCAACCGGTTTGATTCTGTGCGAATACCTCTGGGCGAATTGATTAGCGGCAAGGATCTGTCGCTTGCGGGCGCGGCCAACGTTACGATTAACGGCACACTCCAGGTGAGCGATAGCTTCTACCTGACGCCATCTTTGCAGCCGACAGGTGCAAAAGCCGGACAGATCTACTACGATCAAGGCACTAATCAGCTTGCGTACTTTAATGGCGCCAATTTTGTATTCCTAACCGACACGCAGCCAACTATCGGTGTACAGAGTCTGGGCGGTGCTACTGGCCCCTTGACACTAGGAGAGGGGTTGAACCTCACTAACAATGAGCTTTCGAACGGCGGTGTCATCTCTGTCCAAGGTGAGACTGGCGCAGTAACGTTCACGGCTGGACCGGGGCTTGTTATCAACGGTACGAACTTCAGTAACAGCGGTGTTATCAGCATAGCGTCCGGTTCACCCAATATCATCGTGAGCGATGATGGCGCGGGCAATGTCACGATCAGCACCACACCAGCTGGAACAGGCACGGTAACGAGCGGTGGCGGTACGGCAGGTACAATCCCCGTATTTACTACTGATCAGAATATTGAAAACTCGATCATTACCCAGGCGGGGTTGGCTATTGGAGTCGGAGGCGACTTGTCGGTAAGCGGCAATGTGAATGTGAGCGGTAGCCTTACGCTGGCAAATCCGCTTGCAGTGAATAGCGGTGGTACTGGCGCCAACTCTCTCGCAAATAATGGCGTTCTTGTCGGGCAGGGCGGAGCTGCTATCACCAGTGTCGTTGCGGGTGGAGCGGGACTTTGTTTGCTCTCGACGGCCGGGGCTCCAGCCTGGGGCGTTTGCCCTGGCGGTGGCGGAGGAGGTGTAACTTCTTTGAACAGCCTGACTGGCGCTCTCAGTATTGCCAATGCTTCAGCTGCTGGCAGCACTATTACAATCAACGACGCCAGCACCGCCGCCAAGGGTATCGCCAGCTTCAACGGCACCAACTTCACGGTAACGAGCGGCGCCGTCAACACGATTCAGGACATCAACTCGGCAGCTTCTCCGACATTTGCCAGCGTGAACACAAATAATATCACCCCGAGCGCCGCACTGACGGTTGGCTCGACAAGCCAGACGCTCACCTTGCAGGGCGGCGCATCAACGACGTTACGGGCAGTAAACGGGGGGAACACTACGACAGTCAGTTTCCAGTCCCCAACGGCTAACGTTACCTACCGTTTCTTATCTGCCGCGGCAGGTACCTACGATATTTGTACGACAGCGGGAAACTGTGTCGGTGTCGGCGGCTCTGTTACGACCTCTGGAGGTACGACCAATCGTTTAGCCAAGTTTAGCGGCAGCCAAGTGATTAACGATTCCACAATTACCGACGATGGCACGACGGTGACCACGAGTGTGGACTTACTCGTGCAGGGCGGCAGCGTAACTGTGGGGGTGCCAGCCTCGCAAACCGGTAATATTGCTTTGGCGGACGGGGGTTCAAGCTTCGCAGGGAGTATTACGCAGGGTGCCCTAACTGCTAATCGGACCTACACCTTGCCAGATGCCAGCGGTACCATCTGTCTCTCCAGCGGCAACTGCCCCTCTACCGGAGTTACTTCTTTGAATGGTCAGACAGGTGCGGTTACTATCGCTAATGCGTCTGCGGCAGCAGGTACTATCACTATCGATGATGCTTCTACCTCGGGTAAGGGTATCGCCAGCTTCAACGGCACCAACTTCACGGTAACGGCAGGTGCGGTTAACACGATCCAAAATATAAATACTTCGGCTACTCCGACCTTCGCAGGATTGAACACAAATAATATCACCCCGAGCGCCGCACTGACGGTTGGCTCAACCGCACAAACGCTTACGCTCCAAGGTGGCGCATCGACAACGCTGCGCGCTACTAACGGCGGTAATACGACGACAGTCAGTTTCCAGTCCCCAACGGCTAACGTTACCTACCGTTTCTTATCTGCCGCGGCAGGAACTTATGATATTTGTACGACCGCTGGCAACTGTGTTGGTGTCGGCGGCTCTGTTACGACCTCTGGCGGCACCACCAACCGCTTAGCCAAGTTTAGCGGCAGTCAGGCCATCAACGATTCCACAATTACCGACGACGGAACCACGGTAACTACTAGTGTCGACATAGTAGTGCAAGGGGGAGAGATAACCGTGGGCGTGCCAGCTACGCAAACCGGTACCATTGCTTTGGCTGACGGGGGTGCTAATTTCATAGGTAGCCTGGTCCAAGGAGCGCTGACGGCCAACCGGACGTACACGCTGCCCGATATAAGCGGTACTATTTGTTTGTCGAGCGGCAACTGTCCAGTAACCGGTGTGACTTCGGTCAATGGCCTGACGGGTGCCGTAATCATTGCTAACGCCAGTGCAGCCGGGAACACAGTCACCATTAATGACGCCAGCACCGCCGCCAAGGGTATCGCCAGCTTCAACGGCACCAACTTCACGGTAACGAGCGGCGCCGTCAACACTATCCAGAATATTAACAGCGGTGCCACACCAACTTTTGCCGGTGTAAATACCAACTCTATTAACCCAAGTAGCACATTAACGGTGGGATCGACCAGCCAGGAACTGGTTTTGCAGGGCAATGCCTCTACAACACTTACTGCTTACAACGGTTCGGATGCGACCATCGTCGACTTTGAGACGCCATCGGCTGCTGTCACGTACCGCTTCCTCACTGCGGCCGCGGGTACGTATGACATCTGTACCACTGTCGGCAACTGTGTTGGCATCGGCGGAGCTGTTACGACAAGTGGCGGCACCACCAACCGCTTAGCCAAATTCACAGGTGGGCAGGCCATCAACGATTCCACAATTACCGACGATGGCACGACGGTGACTACCAGCGTTGACATGGTAATCCAAGGCGGTAATGTGACCGTGGGAACTGCCAATGCTCAGACGGGATCGGTCGCGTTTGCTCACAGCGGATCAGCATTCCTTGGCACGATCGTCCAAGGCGCGTTAACTGCCAACCGCACGTACACCTTGCCCGACGTCAGCGGAACGTTCTGTCTCTCCAGCGGCAACTGTCCTGCCACAGGAGTTACCTCGTTGAATGGCTTGGCGGGCGCGCTGAATATTGCTAACGCAAGCGGCACAGGCAATACTGTTACTATTGACGACGCAACGACCGCCGCCAAGGGTATCGCCAGCTTCAACGGCACCAACTTCACGGTAACGAGCGGCGCCGTCAACACTATCCAGAATATTAACACTACTGCCAGTCCTACCTTTGCAGGGGTTAACACGAACAATATTACACCGAGCAGCGCGCTCACCATAGGAGTCGGCGGACAATCGTTGTTGCTTCAGGGCAATGATGCTACAACGATTACGGCTACTAGCGGCGGCGACACCACGACGGTCAGCTTCCAATCTCCAACTGCGGATGTAACGTACCGCTTCCTCACGGCCACGGCGGGTACATATGACATCTGTACTACCGTGGGCAACTGTGTAGGAACTGGTGGGGGCGTGACTTCGCCTGGCGGTACCACTAACCGCTTGGCTAAATTTACCGCCGGGCAAACGATTAACGATTCCAGCATTACCGACAACGGTACAAATGTGCTCACTAGTATCGACATGGTTATCCAGGGCGGGGATCTGACGGTCGGCGTGCCTTCTACGCAATCAGGGGTTATTAACCTGGCCAACAGCGGTTCGGGCTTTTTAGGTAGTCTTGTCCAGGGAGCACTGAGCGCCAACCGTACTTACACCCTACCTGATGCCAGCGGTACCATCTGTCTCTCCAGCGGTAATTGCCCGGCGTCAGGCGTAACCTCTTTGAACGGCCTGACCGGCGCGCTAAGCATTGCCAATGCAAGCGCCTCTGGCAGCACCATCACAATCGACGACGCAACGACCGCCGCCAAGGGTATCGCCAGCTTCAACGGCACCAACTTCACGGTAACGGCGGGTGCAGTGAACACTATCCAGAATATTAATACCGGAGCGACGCCTACTTTTGCAGGCATCAACACCAGCACTATCAACCCGAGCGGTACACTGGCGGTGAGCGGCAATATTGATGCATCAGGAACGCTTACGGCCGGAACTGCCAACGCTTTTCAGGTGGCTGCCAATGGGACAATCACTACCGCTGGCTCGGCTACGGTATCTGGCGCGAGTGTGACAATTGGCGGCACATCGCAAGCCGGCTCATTAGTATTGAATGATGGGGCTGGCGCCACCGGTACTTTGGAAGTCGTAACACTTGGACAAGATACAGTCTACACGCTGCCCGACCCAGGCGGAGCAAGCGCTACGATTTGTCTGAATACCGGTAACTGTGCCGGTGCGGGTGGCGGTGTCACTACCTCTGGCGGCACCACCAACCGCCTGGCCAAGTTCAGCGGCAGCCAGGCGATTGCTGACTCTACTATCTCCGACAACGGGACCAATGTAACGACTAGCGTTGATCTTATCATCCAAGGTGGAGATGTGACTGTAGGTGTGGCTAATTCCCAGACCGGAACGATAAATCTGGCGCATAGCGGTTCGGGCTTCCTCGGCAGTATTCTGCAGGGAGCACTGAGCGCCAACCGTACCTACACCCTACCTGATGCCAGCGGTACCATCTGTCTCTCCAGCGGTAACTGTTCTGGTTCGGGCTCATCCAACACCTTGCAGGCTGCTTATGACGCCGGCAACAGTATTGCGACCACCAACGCACGCGATATTGCATTCACGCTGGCTAACACGACCACCGATGCCAATTTCGTAATAGATGTCGCAACGGGCAGCACAGGCACCGTCGCTATCCGTCGGGCTGATGGGGCGGGCACGGCCGATCCATCACAGCTTCTGCTTTTGGAGAACCTCGACACTAACCGCTCGCAGCCTGTTGGTTTGTTAGTCCAATCGGCGGCAGGAGGCCTAGGGACAGGTATCGACGTTAGTGATGCCGAGATAACAGTGGGGCTAAGCGTTGGCGCTAACAGCATAGTGGGAACCACTGCCGATCTTACCTTCGATGAGTGGTCGATTACTGGTTCCAATGGGAATTTCGCCACAACTGGTGCCATAACCTCGGGGGATATTAACGGTCAGACTATTTCAAGCGCAGCTAATTTTACGGGCAGCGTGACTGTTGGGAGCAGCTTGAACGTAAATACCATTACGCCAAGTGGGGCCATGACTGTAGGTGCAACAAGCCAGACGCTCACCTTGCAGGGCGGCGCGGCGACCAAGCTGACTGCCACGAGCGGCGCGAATACTAGCACTCTTAACTTCACAGTGCCAACCGCCAACCGCACCATCAGCTTGCCGGATGAAAGCGGCACCATCTGTCTGCAGAATTCGGCAAACTGTGGCTTTGCGCTTTCTTCGGGCGATGGTAACTACATCCAAAACCAGAACTCTTCCGATCAAACCGCCAACTTCCGCATTAGCGGCACCGGCCGGGCGGGCACTGCTCTGCAGGCTCCACTTTTTGATCGGGCTACGGCAGGCGTCCTTAATATCGGTACCACAAATGCAACATCTATTAGCGTGGATAAGGATGCGGCATTTGTAGGCGACATCGCGGTAAATGGTGGAGACATTACCTCGAGCGCTGCGCTTAACATAACGCCAGGCGGGACACTGACTATTGGTGCAACAGGCCAGCAGTTGGTCTTGCAGGGTAATGCCAGCACGCGGCTGACGGCAACCGGCGGCGGCTTTACGACGACGGTCGGTTTTAATGGCACCCCTGTCGGCACGGTTACGTACAACTTCGACCGATCTGTGGCCGCTGGCACCTATAGTATTTGTTCTACTGCTGGAAACTGTGCGGGCATCGGTGGCGGTGTCACTACCTCTGGCGGCACCACCAACCGCCTGGCCAAGTTCAGCGGCGCCCAGACAGTTGCAGATTCTACCATTTCTGATAACGGCACAAACGTTACAACCAGCGTAGATCTGATTATCCAGGGTGGCGACGTCACGGTTGGCGTAGCCAACTCCCAGACAGGCACGATCAATTTTGCGCACGGCGGATCTTCATTCCTCGGCAGTATCATCCAAGGGGCCTTAACCGCTAACCGAACGTACACACTCCCAGACGAAACAGGCACTATTTGTCTACAAAGCTCGACAAACTGTGGTTTCGCTACCTCAGCAGGAAGCGGAAGCTACATTCAGAACCAAAACGCTGGACAGCAAGCAAGCTCCAACTTCTGGATCAGTGGTACTGGTCGCGCGGATGTCGCCTTGCAAGCACCGCTGCTCGACACGGCTACGGCAGTCGCACTTAATGTCGGAACCACCAACGCCACTGCCATTAACCTCAACAAGAACACGACCATTGCGGCGAGCCGCACCCTGACTGTCACCAGTGGCGCCACGACGCTGACCGGCGCAGGCACCGGTGACGCCCTGGTTGTTTCTAATGCCGCCTCCACTGGTAATATTGCGATTTTCCGCGATAACGCAACCGACGTAGTAACAATCGCCGACGGGGGAGCCGTGACATTGCAGAACAGCTCAAACTCATCGGCTGCTTTCCGTGTTAGGAACGCTGCCGGCACGACCGATGTCATAACGGTCAACACTTCCAGCCCCATGCTGCGTGTCAGTGCTGCGAATGGTGACGCCGACCTGACTTCAGGCACAGGCGCCATCCAGATTGGTGCGGATAATACTGATAATCTGGCCATCGACGACAACGAGATCATGGCCCGCAATAATGGCGCCACTTCCACACTCTTCTTGCAGGGGAACGGCGGCGGCTTGACGGTAGGCGCGAACTTAACTCTCTTTAAGAACACAACAAACGCCACCAACGCCTTCCGTGTTCAGAACGCTGCCGGCACGATAGATGTCTTTGATGTGGACACCCAGAACGCCCGTGTAGGTATTGGCACAGCCGCTCCCACTACTTCGCTTGAGGTTTCCAGTGGCTTGCTGGCTGGTGGAACAGGCTTTACCTTTAACATCATGTCAACGGATACGGCAGCAGCAGCCCAGAACGTTGGCGGTGGTATTGGCTTTGCCGGCAATGCCGACACTCAGCGGACCTTCTCGGCAATTCAAGGTTTCCACGAGAGCGCAACGGCCTCTGACTACGCTGGCGGGATTCGCTTCATGACGCGAGCGAGTGGTGCGTCGACACTCGCTGAGCAGGCGCGTATCGGTTCGACCGGGCAGGCTATCTTTAAGAATTCTGCAAACTCAACAACCGCCTTCCGCGTCCAGAATGCTTCATCAAATGAAGTGCTTACGGTGGATACGAGCGCGGCACGAGTGCTTCTTGGTAAGGCGAGCACGTTAGATGGTTCACTTGTTTTCCAGAACGCCACAAATACTAACGTCGCTACATTGACCAGCGGCACGCCAACCGCAAACCGCGCCATTGTCCTGCCGGACGAGTCTGGCACCATCTGTCTGCAAAGCTCGACAAACTGTGGTTTCGCCAGTGGTACCGGTTCGAACGGCTACATCCAAAACCAAAGCTCTTCCGATCAAACCGCCAACTTCCGCATTAGCGGCACCGGCCGGGCGGCTAATGCGCTGCAAGCGCCATCGTTTGATATTGCTGCCGCTGGAACCCTGGCTATCGGCGACGCGAATGCTACTACCATTAACATGGCCACCAACTCGGCGACCCACACCGTTAACATTGCGACAGCCTCTGGTGCGGCTCAAACTGTTGCAATTGGCTCGACCAACGCAGCCAGTGCCACCATCATACAAGGCAATAGCGTTACGCTTGATACGGGAGCTTCCGGTACTCTTACTATTGGTACGGCAAACGCACAGACTATTTATATCGGTAACGCAGGCTTTATTACTAACACTATTTATGTTGGCACCAATGCTGGCTCTACCAGCGCGGTTAACATTGGTTCCAGCGCGGCGGGCAGTACTACTTTGGTGCAGGGTGGTAGTGGAAGCTCGGCTGTATCGGTCCAGGCAAGCAGCGGCGGTACGATTCTTATCGGGACTACTGCTAGCAACCCTATTACCATTGGCAACGTATCTACTACAGCAACACTTACTCTTGGCCAATCAACGGCAGGCAACACGATCAATATCGGAGACGGCGCCATCGCTTCCGGTAATACCCAGACTATTAATATCGGCACACAATTTGCAGCGTCGAGTACGGGTAAGGCAGCTATCACCATCGGTAACACCAATAACGCTTCATCATTGTTGTTGCAGGCAGGCACTGGCGGGTTGACGCTCGCTACGAACTCCGCTTCAGCAAGTATCATCGCTAAATCGAATACGGACTCAACTACTGCGTTCCAAATTCAGAGGTCTAACAGCGCAACGCTCCTGGTTGCCGACACCACAAATGCTCGTATCCAGATTGGTAGCGGTACTCTTGACTCTACCGGCATCTTACTCGTGTTAGACGGTAAGACAGGTGTTGCCGACCCGACAGGTACGGACGGCGGTATGTACTATAACTCAAGTTTGAAGGCATTCCGATGCTATGCAAACGGCGCTTGGCAAAGCTGTGATGGTGTTGTGCACTCGAAAACCGGCCTTGTGCTGGGGGATTCAATAGGTGGCGTTGCAAGTGCTACTTTTGCTGAGTCCTATACGATACCAGCTAGCTCCTGTGTTTCAGGACGAGTTTACCGGCTCACTGCCCGTGGTCACTACAGCACTTTTACTGCTTCGCAGACGTTTTCTTTGGGCGTTAAACTCGGCAGTACTACAGTTGGCACTATGGGGCCGTTCACGATGCCCAGCAGCGCGTCACGATTAGGTTGGGATTTGGAGGTCGATTTCATGTGCTACTCCGGTAACCCGAGTAGCACCGGCGCCGTAAATGCCACCGGCGCGTTGATGTACACCTCAGTCAACGCCGGTGGTACAGGCCGAGCAGGTGGGGGCTTCCCGAACTCTAACACTGCCGCCGGTGATGTTAATTTCTTCACGATAGATACTACCACTAGCCAGGCTATAACGGTCAACGCTACGTGGGGCACGGCAAACGCCGGCAATACTATCACCATGACTCAGTTTACAGTGGAAGCACTTGGCCCTTAGCCGAGCGGCATACTCCGCTATCGTATGCTTAACTCCTGGATGCTATAGGCACTTAGTGCTATACTTTCAGGCAAAGAGGGGATATGAAACAAACAATAATCGCGGTAATTAACCAGAAGGGCGGGGTGGGCAAAACGACGACGGCCGTCAACTTGGCGGCACAGCTTGCATCCGAGAAGTCGCCGGTACTTTTGGTTGACCTTGATCCCCAGGGGAACGCTACCAGCGGGCTCGGCCTTGCGAAAGACTCCATCCAGACAACGAGTTACGATGTCCTCTTCGGTCGCAACCCACTCGATCAAGCCGTACAGCCTACTAACCGGGAGGGATTCTTCATCCTGCCGGCCAATGCTAACTTGGCGGCAGCCGAGGTGGAGTTGGTTAGTCAGACCAACAGGGAATTCGCGCTCCAGCAGGCGCTGCAACCAGGCACGTTCCCCTACGTTATCATTGATTGTCCCCCAGCTTTGGGTCTGCTGACTATAAATGCGCTCGTGGCTGCCCACACCATTCTTATTCCTGTGCAATCTGAGTACTACGCGCTTGAGGGTCTTGGGCAATTGCTTGCCACCATCCAAAAGGTAAGGCAGGGCCTCAATCCCTCGTTGGACCTACTTGGCGTTGTGCTTACCATGTACGACAAACGCACTAGCTTGTCCGAGCAGGTTGAGCAGGAGTTGCGCGAGCACTTCGGGGACAAATTGTTCAAAACTGTTATCCCCCGCAATGTCCGGCTGGCCGAAGCGCCGAGTTTCGGCAAAACTATTTTTGAGCATGATCGTTGGTCTAAGGGTGCGCGCGCGTACAAACAGTTTGCCAAGGAGGTAGAGAAACGTGTCAATGGTTAAAAAGTCAGGGCTAGGGAAGGGATTTGATGCACTTATCCCTCAGGATTTCGACAAAAGTCTGCTGCTTGATGACAATGAACGTATCCAAAAAATTGCCATAGAAGACCTGGAGCCTAATCCGGACCAGCCCCGGCAGCATTTCGAAAAACAAGCACTTGATCAATTAGCGGATTCGATTAAGCAGTTCGGAGTGCTGCAGCCACTTGTTGTAACTCCGGTGGGCGGAGGCACTTACGCCATTATCGCCGGCGAACGGCGATGGCGTGCAGCACAGCAGGCCGGTCTCAAAAAAGTCCCTACGGTTGTCCGTACCACAAAAGATTTAGAGCGTCTCGAAATCGCGATTGTCGAAAATGTCCAGCGAGTCGATTTATCGCCGCTGGAGCAGGCAGTTTCTATCGAACGTCTGCATCAGCAGTTTAATATGACGTATGAAACTGTGGCCAAGCGGCTGGGCAAGGCTTCATCAACGGTAAACAACATTGTTCGCTTACTGCAACTTCCCGAAGCTGCGCGTGTTGCGTTGCACGAAAAGAAAATCAGCGAAGGCCATGCCCGCGCAATCCTGGCTCTTAAAGATTTGCCCGAAAAGCAGAGCGACTTATTAAAGGCGATTATTTCGGGGGACTGGTCGGTGCGCCAGGCTGAGCGGTACGTCGTATCTATTAAAGAAGGCTTCAAAGATAGGCAGGCGACAAAGCAGCGTATGCAGACCGAAACTCCTGCCACCAAAAAACTGAGCAAACGACTAGGCACGCCGGTGCATATCCGCCGGTCAGCAAAAGGCGGCAAACTGGAAATTACGTTTACTTCTGACAAAGAGTTAGAGCAAGTATTGCAGGCACTTGCGTAATTTAGGTGTGATAGTTGTTGGTGTGATGGGCAATATAAACTGAAGCTAGAATGACTTCATCGACCCTAGCGGCCAGACACGGACGATAAGTTTACCAACGATGTCTTTGGCTGCTATCGGTCCGAAAGTGCGGGAGTCGAGCGAGTTACTGCGGTTGTCGCCAAGGACAAAAACCTGATCCTTGGGCACGGTTTCGTCGCGGTCAATGCTTGTCGACTGTATGACGTTTCCGTAGGGGAGGGTTTTGTCGGGCTGGAAGCCATCAGGGTTTTCTTTATTGTACACCGTAACGGAGCCGTCTTTTACGACGACCCTTTCGCCAGGTAGACCAATTACGCGTTTGATCAGCTGCTTGCCGGAATCCTGGCCGGCAAAGTCATTTATGCCACGCTCAACAAAAATCACGACGTCACCTCGTTTAGGAATGTAGGGGTTGCCGGTGACCTTCGACCAGGTCTTGGGGACTTTCCACACAAGCAAACGGTCGTTGTTGTATAGCGTGGTTTCCATGCTGGGGCCATCAACTTGATATGACTGGAAAACGAATGCTGTTAAAAAGAGAGCCACGATAGGCGCAATCAGCAGTACCGCAACTGTAGAAATAACGCTGGACATACCCTCGCGCTGCTTCGAAGACTGCGGCTTCGGCGCGGGTGGTAGCGGCTCGACAGGCACTGGATTCGACTGGGGTGGCCGGCTCTCTGGTGCCGGTTTTTCGTTTGGACTCATCAGGGATAAACTATACTCCAAAAATCCGAATTATGCACATGTTTACTGCATATGCCTAAACCGCTATACTTAGGAACATTGCGTATGAATGAATTTCGAAGAAATCACAGTCGCAAGCCGCGGCAAGCGATGGATGGGATATTGAATGCCCCTTCAAGGCCCCAGCTAACGGGACGTCCTTTTGCTAGACGCTCGCTCGGTGGGGACAGCTTCAATACTACTCCCCGGACCATCGGGGATTTTAAACGCCCACAAGGTTACCACGCTGTAAACTCTCCAATGACCGCGCCGCGCCGCGGCCAGGCCATGCAGAAAAAAGAGATTGAGGCCGAAGATGTAGCTTCACTGCATATGACATTGCCTGGTGGCAAAAAACACGGCCGGAGACACCGAAAAGATGAGAAGGCCAAGACCGGAAAACGAGATTGGCGAAAAATACGCAAGCGTGCCCTTAAGGGCGGCGCTATTTTTATGGCATTTTTGCTAATTGTGGGTGGTTTTTTGTTTGCCAAAGGATATATTAAGCTCCACAAAGTATTCAAGGGCGGCGGCTCGGCGGCGGCGCTTAAGTCGAACGTCAATCCGTCACTCCTTAAGGGCGAGGGTGATGGCCGCGTCAATATCCTGCTGCTTGGCCGGGGGGGTGAAGGTCACGATGGCGCCGACCTGACCGATACAATTTTGCTGGCCAGCATAGATCCGGTAAATAATAAGGCAGCACTTGTCAGCTTGCCCCGCGACCTCTGGGTAAAAACGCCTGCGGGCAACTCCAGTAAGATCAATGCAGTGTTTGCCGAAGCCAAATCACGGGCTTTATATAAGGACAAAGACAAGAAAAAGGCAGAAGAGGCTGGTGTGAAAGCCGTTCAGCAAACGGTGGGTGGAGTGCTCGGCGTGCCAACCCATTACTATTCGATGGTCGACTTCCAGGCCTTTAAGCAAGCGGTTGATACCGTAGGTGGTGTTGATTTCCAGGTTACAGAACAAACGTCTGTTAAAGAACGGCTATGGGATCCCGCTACACGCAAACCATACTACCTTGATGTACCACCCGGGATGCAGCATTTTGATGGCCAGCGCGCCTTATTCTACTCCAGGTCGCGACACACCAGCACCCGCGGCGACTTCGACCGGGCAGAGCGCCAGCGCGTATTTATCCAGGCGCTTGCTCAAAAGATCACCTCTGCCAAAACCTACGCTAACCCAGTCAAAGTTTCGCAGCTAATGGACGCCTTTGGCGACCACATCTCAACAGATATGAGCCTCAATGATGCCATGCGCCTGATGACCATCGGCAAGGCAATCGGCAACAGCTTCGAATCGGTAGACTTCGCTGACCCGGCTAAGCCCCTGATGAAAACAGGAATGATCAGCGGGCAGTCTGTTGTGCTTCCAGTTGCCGGCCTAAGCGATTACAGCCAAATTCAGGCGCTCGTCCGCAGCAAGCTCAAAGACGGCTACATCCTCAAGGAAAACGCCAATATTACCATACTTAACGGCACGGCCGTACCGGGGTTGGCAGGCCAAAAAGCTGAAGAATTGAAGACTTACGGGTATAATGTAGGCACAGTAGCCGATGCGCCATCGCAAGCGTACGAGAAAACGGTAATTGTTGATTTAACTAAAAACAGCAAACCGTACACAAAAAATTATCTCGAAAAGCGATTCGGCGTGAAGGTTACAAGCACGCTGCCAGACTCCAAGATTCAGCCTGGCACTGCAAGTTTCGTCATAATTTTAGGCAACAATGAAACCACTAATCGCTAGAATCAAACCAGCAAACGGCTTTTCCAAAGTCCTGTATATCATTTTCAACGTGCTGTTGCCGTTGGTCGTGTTCGCATTGGTCAGGACGGATTTTGTGCAGCTCGCACTGGCGATTATTCTGCTCAGTAAGTGGCGGATGTTCGCCGTCCGGCCTCGTTTCTGGCTAGCCAATGTCCGGGCCAACGCAGTGGACATAATCGTCAGCGTTTCGTTCTTGATCTTTATGGTTAACAGCGGTAGCCAGCTGATGCAACTGGTGTGGATGGTCGCTTACATCGGATGGCTGGTTATCCTAAAGCCCGCCTCGGACTCGCTTCTTATCTCTATGCAGGCGTTGGTCGGATTAGTTACGGGGCTTATGGCTGTCTTCGTCGGGTGGGATGCGGGCCCGTTGTATGGCCTTGTATTTCTGACCGGGCTTATCTGTTACCTATCAGCGCATCATTTTTTCGATAGCTTTGACGAACCCTATAGCAAACTCTTGTCGTATGCGTGGGGATATTTCGGTGCGTCACTTGTGTGGGTGCTGGGTCACTGGCTTTTGTACTACGGAATCATTGCCCAGCCGGTTTTGCTGCTCACAGCTATCGGCTTTGGGCTGGCCACACTCTATTATCTCGATCATCATGAACGACTGTCCCTATCAGTCAAGCGCCAGTTCGTATTCATTATGTTTGCAATTGTATTGATTGTGCTCATTTTCTCAGATTGGGGTGATAAAATAGTATAGAAATTGAGGAAGGGGATCTGCTATGGCTGATGAGAGTGGAAAAGAAAAAGACATTATTCAGGAGGCGCCGATCGTAGCAGACCGCTCGAGTATGCCTGCTACGCCACGCAGTTCCTATGATATTAAGAAAGAGCCTAGCCAGGTGAAGCTGCGTTTTTTGAGTGCCGCCGCATTGGTTATAGTCAGCATGGCGGCAGGTTTTGCCGGCGGCTGGTTTGGCGCCCGCAGCGACAGCAACACTACAGTAGAAAAACAGCAGGTTGTGCTAAAGTCTCAAGGTGAACTCATCAGCAGCATTGCTAACGAGGTGAGTCCAAGTGTCGTATCGGTGGAAGTGACGAGCCAGGCCCGTTCCACAAACAGCTTTTTCGGCTTTCAAGGATCGCGCGAGCAGCAGAGCGCAGGCACAGGATTTATCATCGACAAAAGCGGAATTATTGTGACTAATCGTCATGTCGTACCGGACGGATCGACCAAAATAGACGTTACGCTATCCGATGGAACAAAGTTTGAAGGTGTAGAGCTGATTGGAAGGACTTCGGAGAGCGATCCGCTCGATGTAGCATTTCTGAAAATCAAAGATACTAAAGGCAAAGAACTTAAGGCGGCAAAAATCGGTGACTCCAGCACGGTAAAGGTAGGGGAGTCGGTGGTTGCTATTGGCAACGCGCTGGGCCAATTCCAAAATACCGTCACCTCGGGTATTATTTCCGGTCACGGACGGAATGTTACAGCTGGCGACGAGACTGGTACAAACACAGAGAACCTTCAGAATTTATTTCAAACCGATACCGCCATCAACCAGGGTAATTCCGGCGGTCCGCTGGTTAACCTGGACGGCCAGGTTATCGGCATAAATACTGCCGTGGCTGGCGATGCCCAGAATATTGGATTTGCTATTCCTATCAATGATGTAAAAGGCGTAATTGATAATGTCGTCCAAAAAGGTAAGCTCGACAGGCCATTCCTGGGGGTAGTTTTTGTTCCTGTTACGGCCGACGTTGCCAAGCAGTACGGACTGGCCGTTAACCAAGGTGCGTATATTCCGCCCGCAGTCAGCCTAGGCCAAGAGACCGTCATCAAGGGCTCGCCCGCGGATAAGGCTGGCCTGAAAGAGCAAGACATCATCGTCAAGATCAACGAAGACCAGGTGGATGAGAGTCACAGCCTCACTTCGCTGCTCGGCGAACACAATGTGGGCGAAAAAGTGAAGCTGGATGTCGTGCGCGACGGCAAACATCAAACAATCGAGGTCACGCTCGAAGCTGCGCCAGAAAATTAACTAGTCTTCGGTGGCGCTAAGCCGCACGAATTGCTGGGCGTAGCCTTCGATCGAAAGCAGCCTGTAGCCCGCACCCTGCGCTAGCTTCGCCAGCTCCTTGTGTTGCTCGGGCATACTCTCGGTTATGACGTGCGTAGGTTGCTGCTGATCTGCCATAACGTCGATCTGCTCCCATAGCATACGGTAATGGCCTAGGCCATCTTTGCCCGAGAAAAGAGCTAGCTTAGGTTCGAACTTCGCTGCTTCGTTTATTGGATAACTTTCGGGCACGTAGGGCAGGTTGGCAAGGATAGCATCGAATTGTTCGTTGCAGTCTTTCAGTAAGTCCTGTTGCTTGGCATGAACCATAACATGCCGCGCCTGAGCATTTTTTTCGGCTACCTGCAGAGCTCCCGGGTCGATGTCGTATAAAAAAACTTCTGCTCCAAAGATTTCCAAAGCGGCTGTTATGCCAAGACATCCCGAGCCAGTACCGACATCAGCAATACGTGGCGTGCCGCCCAGCGGAAGCTTTTTAAGACATTCGATAATAGCTTCAGTTTCAGGCCGGGGTACTAAAACGTGGTTGTTCACCAAGAACTCTCGGCCATAAAACATCACTTTACCTCTGATGTAGGCTAGGGGTATGTGACTGGATCTTCGAGTAATATATTTGTTCAATTGTGTAAGCTCTGGCTCCGCAATCTTCATTTCGGGATGGGCGAGCAGCATACCCCGGCTTTTTCCCAACACGTCTTCCATTAGCACAAGCACGTCCAAGCGCGCCGTCTCGATGCCGTGCTGCTGCAAGATTTTTGTGCCATGCTCTAGGAAGCTTTGCGTGATCATGCCTGAATGTGACTTAAAATTTCGTTCGCCACTTCGACCACAGGAGCAGCGGCAGTAATGGGGATGGCGCCGTAAGCAAGTGCTTGCTGTTGTCGCTGGTCGCGTAGGGAAAGAATCCTTTCCATTTCTTCGGGCCGAGCGCCGTATTTGTTGATGCTATCAGGATCGTTCGCGCGTTTGACTATCCGTTGCCTCAAGGTTTCCTCGTCCACGAGCAATACGAAAGTTTTATCGAAAAAGCTGGCCACCTCAGCCTTGTACTGGTTCATGACTGAAGCACCGATAAAGTTAGTGGACGCGCTAGACTCCCCAAGCAGCTCTGCTAAGCCATCTGGCCGCCAAAACCAACCGAAGCGACTAAAATCAACAGATTCGGTGGGATCCAGAGACGGCTGCTCGCCAATAGGCAAAAAACTTCCCGTAAGCCGGTCGAAAAATCCGCTCACTTCCGGCATCTCGTCTGTGCTGTAGGCGTTGAAGTTGCGCCCTGCTAATTCTTTTATAACGGTAGTTTTTCCACTGCACGAAATCCCCGTGATGAGATAGCTGCCAGGCCTGACACCCACCCTTACACCTCCTCGTTGATGAGCTGACGCTCGTAGGCCTCAAGCTGTTCAATTAGGTCATCGATTTCGCCATTTAAGGCGCCAGGGATATTACTGCGCGAGTACCCAATGCGATGATCAGTAATGCGATCCTGGGGGAAATTGTAGGTGCGGATTTTTTCCGATCGATCTCCCGATCCGATAAGCTTTTTGCGTGCGTCGGACAGCTGCTTTTGTTCTTCCTCGATTTTAGCGGCCAGCAACCGCGAGCGCAGCACGCCCATAGCTTTTTCTTTATTCTTTGTCTGGGATTTTTCATCCTGGCAGGTTACCACAAGACCGGTCGGCAGGTGGGTGATGCGGACGGCGGAGTCGGTCGTGTTAACAGATTGTCCGCCGTGCCCGCTCGAGCGATACACATCAATGCGCAGATCATTCGGATTGATCGCTATGTCGGTTTCCTCGGCTTCGGGCAACACAGCAACAGTAGTGGTCGAAGTGTGGATACGGCCCTGGCTTTCGGTGCTGGGAACGCGCTGTACGCGGTGCACTCCAGCCTCGAATTTTAGCTGCTTGTAGATGTCTTCTCCCCGGACGCCAAAAATGATTTCTTTAAACCCTCCAACTTCGGACGGACTTTCATCAATAAGTTCGATTTTAAAGTTGTGGCGTTCGGCCCAGCGTACATACATACGGTACAGGTCGGCGGCAAAAAGACTTGCTTCATCGCCACCGGCGGCGGCACGGATTTCTATTACGACATCGCGGTCGTCGTTAGGGTCTTTTGGCAGCAGTAGTTCGCGCAGCGCAGCGTCGTTCGAATCTAGTTGATTCTCCAGTTCAGCCAGCTCTTCTTTGGCAAGTTCAGCCAGATCCTTATCGTCGCCGTTTACCAAGACCTGGGCATCCGCCTTTTGACCGTTCAAGACCTGTTGCTCATCAAAAAGGGAGATGATTTTTTCCAGCTCCTGACGCCGCTTGGCCAGCCTTGGGTATTCGCGCGTGCTGAAAATGGCAGGGTCGTCCAGGCGGGCAGCCAGCCCGGCAAGCTCGTCTCGTAGAATTTGTTCTTTGTGTTCCATCGTTATCCTTTAGTATACCTCGGGGTAAGAA
>Ga0075367_10000231_pt1 | contig 18831 bp, 14 predicted proteins | sample EndMethybrTD3032_FD_71399 | JGI IMG/M metagenome (GOLD analysis project Ga0075367, IMG submission 71399) | Populus endosphere microbial communities from Tennessee, USA - Endosphere MetaG P. TD hybrid TD303-2 | ecosystem: Host-associated > Plants > Roots > Endosphere | place: USA: Tennessee... | reverse complement strand
GACGGCCTGGCCGGCGTGCACACCCTGCGCACCCTGGACGACGCCCGCGCCCTGCGCGACGAACTCGTCCGCGGCGGACGGCTGGTGGTGATCGGCGGCGGCTTCATCGGCGCCGAGGTCGCCTCCACGGCGTACGCCCTCGGGCTCGACGTGACGGTCGTCGAGGCCGCCCCGACCCCGCTCGCCGGACCCCTCGGCGAGGAAATGGGCGCCGTCGTCTCCGGCCTCCACGCGGACCACGGCGTACGGCTGCTGTGCGGCGTCGGCGTCAAGGGGCTGAGCGGCGAGAGTCGCGTCGACGCCGTCCTGATGGAGGACGGTCGCAGCATCCCCGCCGACATCGTCGTCGTGGGCGTGGGAGCACGCCCGTGCGTCGAGTGGCTGGAGGGCTCCGGCATCCAGCTCGACAACGGCGTGAAGTGCGGCGCCGACGGGCGCACCAGCCTGGCCGGTGTGATCGCGGTCGGCGACTGCGCCAACTGGTACGACCCCCGCGCGGGCGCCCATCGCCGCGTCGAGCACTGGACCGGCGCCCGGGAGCGGCCCGACGCCGCCGTCGCCACCCTGCTGGCCGGGGGAGCGGTGGAACCGGGCGTGCCCCGGCCGCCGTACTTCTGGTCCGACCAGTACGGCGTGAAGATCCAGTTCTCCGGTCACGCGGCCGGTGCCGACACCGTGACCATCGAGGAGGGCGCGGCCGACGACCGCAACGTCCTCGCCGTCTACCGGCGCGCCGGCATCCCGGTCGCCGTGCTCGGCATGAACCAGCCGCGGCTGTTCATGCGCTGGCGCAAGCAACTCGCCGCCACGTCTTGACACCGCCGATACGGCATCCCATGCTGCGGTTTCATATAGCACGCACAGTTGCGCCATAGACAACAGAAGCGCGCATTGTCCCAACGCCGTCCGGAGTCGCTCTTCCCGGCGCGTGAATGACCCCTCCACGACGTTTCCCGAGGAGTGCACCGTGACCTCGACCAGCCTGCCGGACAGCCTGATCGCAACCCTGCCCGGCTCCTCCTACACCGATCCGGCGATCTTCGCCCTGGAGCAGGAGCGCATATTCGAGACCATGTGGTTCTGTGTCGCGCGCGCCTCCGAACTGGCCAAGCCCGGCGCCTTCCGCACGGTCGATGTGGGCCGCGAGAGCATCCTGATCACCCGCGCGCGGGACAACGGCATCCGCGCGTACTTCAATGTGTGCCGGCACCGCGGCGCCAAGCTCTGCACCGAGGAGTCCGGCGAGGTCAAGCGAGCCTTCCAGTGCCCGTACCACGCCTGGACGTACGGCCTGGACGGCAAGCTCGTCGCCGCGCCGAACCTGACCAAGATGCCCGACGTCGGCCGCACCGAGTACGGGCTGGCGAGCGTGGCGGTCCGCGAATGGCTCGGCTATGTGTGGGTCTGCCTCGCGGAGAACCCGCCGTCCTTCGAGGAGGACGTGATGGGCGCGATCGTGGAGCGCCTGGGTGACGTCGAGTCGATCGAGCACTACGACATCGACAGCCTCTCCGTCGGCAAGCGGATCGTCTACGACGTGAAGTCCAACTGGAAGCTCATCATCGAGAACTTCATGGAGTGCTACCACTGCGCCACGATCCACCCCGAACTCACCGAAGTACTCCCGGAGTTCGCGGACGGCTACGCGGCCCAGTACTACGTCGGCCACGGCGCCGAGTTCGGCGAGGACGTCCAGGGCTTCACCGTCGACGGCTCCGAGGGCCTCGACCGCATCCCCGGTGTCGCCGACGACCAGGACCGCCGCTACTACGCGATCACGGTCAAGCCGCAGGTGTTCATCAACCTCGTCCCCGACCACGTGATCTTCCACCGGATGTACCCGGTGTCCGTCGACCGCACGATCGTCGAGTGCGACTGGCTGTATCTGCCGCACGTCGTCGAGAGCGGCAAGGACGTCAGCCGGTCGGTGGAGCTCTTCGACCGGGTCAACCGGCAGGACTTCGAGGCATGCGAACGCACCCAGCCCGGCATGAGCTCCCGCATGTACGCCAAGGGTGGTGTGCTGGTGCCCAGCGAGCACCACATCGGCGCCTTCCACGACTGGGTCAACGAGCGCCTGGGCATCACCCAGGGATGACTCAGCCCAGGTAGCCCATGCGGTGGCTGATCTCCTCGGCGCCCTTGATGAGCACCGGGGAGAGCTCGTACAGGCGCTCCTCGGTGAAGCGGTACGAGGGGCCGGAGGCGCTGAGGGCCGCGACGACCTCGCCGTCCTGGTTGCGTACCGGGGCGGCCATGGCGTGCAGCCCGATCTCCAGCTCCTCCAGGGTGAAGGCGTAGCCCCGCTCCCGCGCCTCGGCGAGGTTGTTCTCCAGCTTCGCCTTCGCGGTGATGGTGTGCGGGGTGACCTTCTTCAGGCCGACGTCGGCGAGCAGCGCGGCGCGGTCCTTGGCGGGCATGTGCGCGAGCAGGATCTTCCCGCTGGAGGTGGCGTGCAGCGGGGTCAGTTCGCCGACCCAGTTGTGGGCGGCGACGGCCGCCGGACCGCGCACCTGGTAGAGGTTGATCGCGAAGTGCTCCTGCATCACCGCGATGTTGATCGTCTCGCCGATCTCCTCGGCGAGCCGCTCGCAGACCGGGCGGCCCTGCTGGGTGATGTCGAGGCGTCCCGTGACCGCGCCGGCCAGGCGGACGATGCCGAAGCCGAGGCGGTACTTCCCGCGCTCGCCCGCCTGTTCCACCAGGCCGCGCGCCTCCAAGGCACCGAGCAGACGGAACGCGGTGGACTTGTGAACATCTATCTCGGCGGCCACCTCGCTGACGCCGGCCTCGCCACGATGGGCCAGGATCTCGAGGACGCTGATGGCTCGGTCGACCGACTGGACTCCGCCGGCGTGCGAATTTGACGTTTCGGTGTCTTGGCTGTGGTTGCTCACAGCGAAACTATACGCGTAGTACGGTACAAGCAGTTTACGGTCGCGACTCTGACCAGGTCTTTTTTCCTGGTAGGGGACGATTCATGACGGTCGTCCGTAGAACATCGGTACGCGTGCGGGACCTCAGTACGAGTGGTGCGTCTGCCAGAAGGCCCAGGCGTCGCAGGGGCTGCCGTAGCGGACGTTCATGTAGTTGAGGCCCCACTTGATCTGGGTGGCCGGGTTGGTCTGCCAGTCGGAGCCGGCGGAGGAGTACTTGGAGGCGGGCAGGGCCTGCATGAGGCCGTAGGCGCCGGAGGAGGCATTCTGCGCATTCATGTTCCAGCCGGACTCGCGGTCCACGATGTCGCTGAAGCACTGGAACTGGCCGCTGGGCACGATCTGCCGGGCGATCGCCTGGACCTCGGCGACGGTGTACGAGCTCTTGACCAACAGCACGCCGGTGCCGGTACCGCCGGCGGTCGACTTGGCCTCGGCGCGCTCCTTGGCCTCGTTGGCGGCCTTCTGCGCGGCTTCCTTCTTCTCGACCGCGGTCCGGGCGGCGGCCCTGCGGGCGGTCTCCTCGGCGTCCTTCCTGGCGCTCGCGTCCGCCTGGACGGCCTGGACGTCGGCCTGCTGCGTCAGGGACGCGGTCTGCACCCGGGCCTGCTGTCCGGCGGGTATGTCCGCGAGGAGCGTCGAGTCGAGGTTGGTGGCCTCGGCGTCGTTCGTCTGTGCGGAGGTGCCCGAGGCGACGCCGACGACGCTTCCGACAGCGGTGACCGCTGTGGCCGAGGCCACTGCGAACCCCCGGACCGAGATCGGGTTCACACGTCTTCCTTCCCTAACTGGCCGGGTGCGTCCGGCAGTTGGAACACTCTGTCGTGTGTGAGCGGATGGCGCAATGGTGAAGACGGTGTGGATGCTCACACCTGATGTCAGAGGGGCGCGATGAAACGACGCCCGTGCAAGTAACGACATCGAAACCGTGACCTTGTAAGTTGCGTGGCTCGCAACCTAGTGCGTATAGCGCTACTGGTATTAGCATGCGTCGCGTATCTACGGCGCGAGCGAGACGAGGCACCATGGCTCCCCTGCAATACGACTTCGTCATCGTCGGCGGCGGTTCGGCCGGCAGTGCACTGGCGAACAGACTCTCCGCCGACCCGGCCAACAAGGTCCTGGTCCTGGAGGCCGGCCGGTCCGACTACCCGTGGGATGTCTTCATCCAGATGCCCGCGGCCCTGACCTACCCGATCGGCAGCCGTTTCTACGACTGGAAGTACGAGTCCGAGCCCGAGCCCCACATGGGCGGCCGCCGCATCTACCACGCCCGCGGCAAGGTCCTGGGCGGCTCCAGCAGCATCAACGGCATGATCTTCCAGCGCGGCAACCCGCTGGACTACGAGCGCTGGGCCGCCGACCCCGGCATGGAGACCTGGGACTACGCCCACTGTCTCCCCTACTTCCGGCGTATGGAGAACTGTCTGGCGGCCGACCCGGACGACGAGTTCCGCGGCCACGACGGTCCCCTCGTCCTGGAGCGCGGCCCCGCGACCAACCCCCTCTTCACGGCCTTCCAGAAGGCCACCGAGGAGGCCGGTTACGCCCCCACGGACGACGTGAACGGCTACCGCCAGGAGGGCTTCGCCAAGTTCGACCGCAACGTCCACCGCGGACGCCGGCTGTCGGCCTCGAAGGCGTACATCAAGCCCGTCCGGAAGCGCCCCAACCTCACCGTCAAGACCCGCTCCTTCGTCACCCGCGTCCTCTTCGAGGGCAAGAAGGCCGTCGGCGTCGAGTACCAGCGCGGCAAGGGCGCCCTCCAGCAGGTCCGCGCCAAGGAAGTCATCCTGTGCGGCGGCGCGATCAACTCCCCGCAGCTGCTCCAGCTCTCCGGCGTCGGCAACGCGGAGGAGCTCAGCGCCCTCGGCATCGACGTCGTGCACGACCTGCCGGGCGTCGGCGAGAACATGCAGGACCACCTCGAGGTCTACATCCAGTACGCCTGCAAGCAGCCTGTCTCCATGCAGCCGTACCTGGCGAAGTGGCGGGCCCCCTTCATCGGGCTCCAGTGGCTCTTCCGCAAGGGTCCGGCCGCCACCAACCACTTCGAGGCCGGCGGCTTCGCCCGCAGCAACGAGGACGTGGACTACCCCAACCTGATGTTCCACTTCCTGCCCATCGCGGTGCGCTACGACGGCTCCGTGCCCGCGGGCGGACACGGCTACCAGGTGCATGTGGGCCCCATGTACTCCGACGCCATCGGCTCCGTGAAGATCAAGAGCAAGGACCCGCGCGAACACCCGGCCCTGCGCTTCAACTACCTCTCCACCGAGCAGGACCGCCGTGAGTGGGTCGAGGCGATCCGGGTGGCCCGCACACTCCTCAACCAGCCCGCCCTCGCCCCCTTCAACGACGGGGAGGTCTCGCCCGGACCGTCCGTCGAGACCGACGAGGAGATCCTCGACTGGGTCGCCAAGGACGGCGAGACCGCCCTGCACCCGTCCTGCACCTGCAAGATGGGCCCCTCCACCGACGAGATGGCCGTCGTCGACCCCACCAGCATGCGGGTGCACGGAGTGGAGGGCCTGCGTGTCGTGGACGCCTCCGTGATGCCGTACGTCACCAACGGCAACATCTACGCCCCGGTCATGATGGTCGCCGAGAAGGCCGCCGACCTGATCCTCGGCAAGGAGCCCCTGGCGCCGTCGAAGGCCGCGTACTACCGCCATCGCGACGCCCAGAAGCAGGCCGGGTAGACCTTGGGCGCCACAGGGCTGCGAGCGCTGCTGAGCACCGTCCGCTACGAGGTGCTCCCCGCGAAGGCCACGGAGGACAAGGTCCTCGCCCATGTCCCGCGCGACGTCGTGGTCACGATCACGGCGTCGCCGGTCAAGGGCCTGGAACCGACCCTCGACCTCACCGGCCGGCTCGCCGCGCACGGGTACCGCGTCGTCCCGCACGTGCCCGCGCGGCTGCTGCGGGACGACGTCCACCTCAAGGAGGTCGTCTCCCGGCTCCGCGAGGCGGGCGTGGACGACGTCTTCGTGCCGGCGGGCGACGCGGACCCGCCGGCGGGCTCCTACGACGGTGCCCTGCCGGTCCTGCGCCGGCTGACCGAGCTGGACGACCCCTTCACCCACGTGGGCATCACCGGCTATCCCGAGAGCCATCCCCTCATCCACGACGACCTCACCATCCAGGCGATGTGGGACAAGCGCGCGCACGCCACGTACATCGTGAGCAACCTGTGCTTCGACCCGCGGGTCCTGGGGGAGTGGATCGCCCGGATACGGCGTCGGGACGTCACCCTGCCCGTCTACCTGGGCGTCGCCGGCCCCGTGCAGCGCACCAAGCTGCTCGCCATGGCGACGAAGATCGGCGTGGGGGAGTCGACACGCTTCCTGACCAAGCACGCGTCCTGGTTCCTGCGGTTCGCGGCGCCGGGAGGCTACTCCCCGGACAAGCTCCTGCTGCGCACCGAGGAGACCCTCACAGCGCCTTCAGCGGCCGTGGCCGGGCTGCACCTGTTCACCTTCAACCAGATCGCCGAGACGGAGACGTGGCGGCGGGGCCTGCTGGAGCGGCTCGGTGGCTGAGGTGTCATCGCCGGCCGACGCGTAAGGGGGGAGCGCGGGTGACGCGGTGGGCGTACCGTCCGGCGCGTGGACCTTCCCGACGTGGTGCTGACGAACCTCCTCGGCGGACCGGGGGCGCGGCCGGTGAGCTGCCGGTGCGAGCCCCTGAGCGGGAGCACCGGCGCCGCGACGGGGGACGTCAGCCGAGTGACCGGGGTGGCGAGGCTGGGCACGGCCGAGCTGCCCTTCCGGCTGGTGCGCAAGGCGTTCCGCCCGCTGCTCGTCGGCCGCCACGCTCCGTTCGCCGGCGATCCACGGCACGGGGCGTACTGGCGGCGCGAACCCCTCGCCTACGCGAGCGACCTGCTGCCGACCGGTCCCGGTCTCGCCGCGCCACGCTGCTACGGCGTGGTGGACGACGTGGTCCATCTGGTCGACGTGTCCGGACGCGCCGAGGCCCCCGAGGTCGCCGCGCGCCGGGCAGGGGCCTGGCAGGCGACTGCGAGGGTCCCGGCGGTCGGCCGGCCGGGCATCGGCTCGCCCGGCGGATCGTCGCGAGCGACCCGGACTGGAGCCGGGGCGACGCCGACCCGCGCATGGCGGCCCTGTGGCAGCGGCGCGGCGAGCTGCTCGACGGGCTCGCACGCGTCCCGCGCGTCCTCGTCCACGGCGACTTCTCCGCCGGCAACCTGATCGCTGCAGAGGCGGCGCATCTGGCGCTGAGCAGTGGGGGTCGAGGCCGGCGCGATACCGCGTCCCGAAGGGGCACGGGGAACTGCGCGACCGGCCCCCACCGGCCCGCGGCGTGGGCACCGCCCTTCCCGCGGAGCACGTGGCAGGCCCCGTGAGGTGCCCGGCGCTTGTATACGGAGTCCGTCAGCGGAAGACCACCGTGCGGTTGCCGTCCACCATCACGCGGCTCTCGCTGTGCCACTTCACAGCGTGGGCGAGGACCTGTGCCTCCACGTCGCGGCCGACCGTCACCAGCTCGCCGGGGTCGAGGGAGTGGTCCACGCGGACCACGTCCTGCTCGATGATCTGGCCCTCGTCCAGGTCCGAGGTCACGTAGTGCGCTGTCGCGCCGACGAGCTTCACCCCGCGGTCGTAGGCCTGGTCGTAGGGCTTCGCGCCCTTGAAGCTGGGGAGGAAGGAGTGGTGGATGTTGATGGCGCGACCCTCGAGCTGCTTGCACAGGTCGTCGGAGAGGATCTGCATGTAGCGGGCCAGGACCACCAGGTCGACGTCCAGGTCGCGCATCAGCTCCAGCAGGCGTGCCTCGGCCTCCGGCTTGGTGTCCCTGGTGACCGGGACGTGGTGGAAGGGGATGCCGTACGTCTCCGCCAGGCTCTCGAACTCGCGGTGGTTGGAGACGATCGCCGGGATCTCGATGTTGAGGGCGCCGGTGCGGCAGCGGAAGAGCAGGTCGTTCAGGCAGTGGCCGAACTTGGACACCATGATGAGCGTCCGGGTGGGGGTCGAGGCGTCCCGCAGGATCCAGGAGATGCCGTACGCCTCGGCTACGGGACCGAAGCGGTAACGCAGAGTTTCCAGATTCGCGTTTGGATCGGAAACATCGAAGTGGACCCTCATGAAGAAACGGCCCTGGAGTCGATCATCGAACTGCTGGCTCTCCAGAATGTTGCCGGAGTTCCTGACGAGAAAGCCGCTCACGGCATGGACCAGCCCCGCACTGTCGGGACAGGAGAGAGTGAGGACGTACTCGCGGCCAGGCTGGGGACGAGGGTACCTAGTAGACACGTCGGCCTCCGTTGGTGCGTATTGCACAACTCGGTGAGCTATACGCAACATGGTTGGGGCTGGAAGGGTCCTTGGTCAAGAGAGTGCGGGTCTTTTGGCCCCTTGCTAAATCGTCATCCGCCAACCTCTTGACGTATGTCTGCACATTCGCCAGGGTGTTCCACCACAAGCAATTGGGTGCACGATGCGCAACGCATTTCAGCTGAAGGGCAAGGCGCGTGGCAGACCTGTATGTGGACGGTGAATGGCGGGACGCGGTGGCCGGAGGCCGCCGCGAGATCCGATGTCCCGCCGACGGCACGCTGAGCGCGACCGTTTCGGAAGGGACGCGTCCCGACTCCGAGGCGGCGATCGCCGCGGCCCGTCGCGCCTTCGACGAGGGCACCTGGCCGGGCACCCCCGAGCGCGAGCGCGGCGCCCTGCTGCTGCGCACCGCCGACATCCTGGAGCGCGACGCGAAGGAGTTCGCCCGCGCCGAGTCGCTGGACACTGGCAAGCGGCTGGTGGAGAGCGAGTACGACATCGCGGATGTCGTCTCCTGCTTTCGGTACTACGGCGGGATCGCGGGGACGGATGCAGGCCGTGTGATCGACACCGGGCGCGATGACGCCGTCAGCCGTGTCGTGTACGAGCCGATCGGTGTGTGCGGACTCATCACCCCCTGGAACTACCCTCTGCTGCAAGCCAGTTGGAAGGTCGCCCCGGCCCTGGCCGTCGGCAACACGTTCGTCCTCAAGCCCAGCGAGCTCACCCCCTCCACCTCGATCCTGCTGCTGAAGGCACTGGAGGAGGCCGGGCTCCCGGCCGGCGTCGGCAACCTCGTCCTGGGCACCGGCCCCGAGGTCGGTGCCCCGCTCTCGGAGAGCCCCGACGTCGACATGGTGTCCTTCACCGGCGGCCTGGAGACCGGCAAGCGGATCATGGCCACCGGCGCGGCGACCGTGAAGAAGGTCGCGCTGGAACTCGGGGGCAAGAACCCGAACGTCGTCTTCGCCGACGCCGACTTCGAGACGGCCGTCGACTTCGCCCTCACCGCCGTCTTCCTGCACTCCGGGCAGGTCTGCTCGGCCGGCGCCCGCCTGATCGTCGAGGACTCGCTGCACGACCGCTTCGTCGACGAGGTCGTCCGCCGGGCCCGGCAGATCCGGCTGGGCGGCCCCTTCGACGCCGACGCCGAGACCGGCGCGCTGATCTCGGCCCAGCACCTGGCCAAGGTCGAGGCGTACGTCGCCGCGGGCATCGCCGAGGGTGCCGTACTGCGCTGCGGCGGCGAGCGGCCGGACGACCCGGCCCTCGGAGACGGCTTCTACTACCCGCCGACCGTCCTCGACGAGTGCGGGCAGCACATGAACGTGGTGCACGAGGAGTCCTTCGGACCGGTGCTGACCATCGAGCGCTTCACCGACGAGGACGATGCCGTACGCATCGCCAACGACACCGAGTACGGACTCGCCGGCGCCGTCTGGACGCAGGACGCCGGCAAGGCTCAGCGGGTCGCGCGGCGACTGCGCCACGGCACGGTGTGGATCAACGACTACCACCCCTATGTGCCGCAAGCGGAATGGGGTGGCTTCGGGCACTCGGGTGTGGGCCGGGAGCTGGGACCGACCGGCCTGGACGAGTACCGAGAGCCCAAGCACATCTGGCAGAACATCCAACCCCGGCCGCAGCACTGGTTCCGCGGCTGAACGCCGAAAAGAGGTCGATCGTGACCCCCACACAGACCGAGGTGGCGCAGCGGCGCGGCACGCCTCAGGACTCGGACGGTACGTCCGTCATATCCGTGCGCAATCTGTGGAAGGTGTTCGGGCCGAAGGCCGACCGGGTACCGGAATCGGAGGAGCTGTGCGGGCTCAGCCGGCGCGAGCTCATGGACCGCACCGGATGCACCGCCGCCGTACGCGACGTCAACTTCGACGTCGCGCCGGGCGAGGTCTTCGTCGTCATGGGTCTGTCCGGCTCCGGCAAGTCCACGCTGGTGCGATGTCTGACCCGGCTGATCGAACCCACCTCGGGCGAGGTCGTCTTCGAGGGGCAGGACATCCGTGAGGCGGACGCGGCCCGGCTGCGGGACCTGCGGCGCCGTAAGTTCTCGATGGTCTTCCAGCACTTCGGGCTGCTGCCGCACCGCCGGGTGGTCGACAACGTGGCCTTCGGGCTGGAGATCCGCGGCATGAGCAAGGCGGAGCGGACCAAGCGGGCCCTGGAGGTCGTCGAGCTGGTCGGTCTGGCCGGCTACGAGAACTCCTACCCCGACCAGCTCTCCGGCGGTATGCAGCAACGCGTGGGCCTGGCAAGGGCGTTGGCCGGCGACCCGGACGTGCTCTTCTTCGACGAGCCGTTCTCCGCGCTCGACCCGCTGATCCGCCGCGACATGCAGAACGAGGTCATCCGGCTGCACCACGAGGTCGGCAAGACCATGGTGTTCATCACCCACGACCTCTCCGAGGCGCTCAAGCTGGGCGACCGCATCCTGATCATGCGCGACGGCAAGATGGTCCAGTGCGGCACCGGCGACGAACTGGTGGGCGCCCCCGCCGACGACTACGTACGCGAGTTCGTCAAGGACGTGCCGCGCGGCGACGTGCTCACCCTGCGCTGGATCATGCGCGAACTGCAGGACGGCGACGAGCTGGACGGTCCCGAGCTGGGCCCGGACGTCGTCGTGAAGGAGGCCACCCGGGCCGTCCTCGCGGCCGACAAGCCGGTCAAGGTCGTCGAGAACGGCAAGCTGCTCGGCATCGTCGGCGACGAGGAGATCCTGTCGGTCGTGGCCGGGCAGGAAGGCGGCGCGTGATGGCCGTCGTCATGGAGAAACCCGAGCAGACAGAGGCGGTCGAGCCGGTCGCGCCCGCCCAGCGCGTCCGCAAGGTCGGCCGGCCCGTGGTGATCGGCGCGATCCTCGTCGTCTGGCTGGTGCTGTTCTCCCTCCTGCGCGGCAAGCAGACCCTGTCCCTCGCGGTGGCCGATCTGACCGACCTGCACCGGTGGATCAACGACTTCAACGACTCCATCGGCGCCAACCGCAACTCCAACCCGCTCTTCCTGTACTTCTTCAACGAGATCCGGCTGGTCATCGACAACCTGGTGACCTTCGTCCAGCATCTGATCTCCCAGCCGTCCGGGGCCCGCCCGGTCCCGGAGATCGGCTGGCTCGGCGTCGTCGGCCTGGCCGGCTACATCTCCTGGGCCGTGGGCAACTGGAAGGTCGCCCTGCTGGCCGTGGCCGGCTTCACCTTCTTCGGGCTGCAGGGCCTGTGGCAGGAGAGCATGGACACGCTGGCGCTCATCCTGTGCGCGGTGTTCGTGGCCCTGCTGTTCGCGATCCCGCTCGGTGTGTGGGCCGGTCTCTCCGACCGGTTCAACCGGATCATGACGCCCTTCCTGGACTTCATGCAGACGATGCCGACCTTCGTCTACCTGGCGCCGCTGACCCTCTTCTTCCTCATCGGCGGCGCGTCCGCCACCATCGCCACCGTGATCTACGCGGCCCCGCCGACGATCCGCATCACGGCGCACGCCATCCGCAACGTCTCGAAGACGACGGTCGAGGCGGCCGACTCCCTCGGTGCCACGCGCCGCCAGTCGCTGCTGAAGGTCCTGCTGCCGATGTCCAAGCGGACCGTGGTGATGGGCGTCAACCAGACCATCATGGCCGCCCTGGCCATGGTGACCATCGCGGCGCTGATCAACGCGCCGGGCCTCGGTGTGAACGTTCTCCAGGCCCTGCAGTCGCTCGACGTCGGCACGGCCTTCAACGCGGGCCTCGCCATCGTGATCATGGCGATCGTCCTGGACCGGGTCACGACCGCGGCCAGTGTGCGCGAGGAGCACGCACGCAACTCGAAGAACCGCTTCGAGAAGTGGCGGCGGCCCCTGCTGGGTGCCGGTGCCGCTGTCACGCTGGTCCTGATCTACCTGTCGAACACCTACGTGTGGGCGGCCGACTTCCCCGGTGACGGCACCGTCGGCACCCATATCGCGAGCGCGACGGACACCGCGGCCACCTGGGTGCAGGACAATCTGTCGGGCCTGACCAACGCCTTCCGTGACACCATCACCAACGGCCTGCTCAACCCGTTCCAGACACTGCTCACCGACTCCCCGTGGTGGCTCGTCGGCGCGGTGCTGGTCGCACTGGCAGTGGTGCTCGGCGGCTGGAAGTCCGGGATCACCACGGCCGTGTGCGTGGGCCTTCTGGTCGCCACCGGCGTGTGGTCGGACGCCATGACGACGATGGCCTCGACGATCGTGGCCACCGTCCTCGTGATGGTCCTCGGCATCGTCTTCGGGGTGTGGATGGGTCGCAGCATGATGGCCGACCGCATGATCCGGCCCACGTTGGACGCGGCCCAGGTCATGCCGCCGTTCGTCTATCTGGTGCCGTTCCTCGCGCTGTTCGGCGCCACCCGCTTCACGGCCATCGTCGCCGCGATCGTCTACGGGGCGCCCGTCGCCATGAAGATCATCGCCGACGGGATCCGGGCCGTGCCCGAGACCACCGTGGAGGCGGCGACCTCCGCCGGGTGCAACACCTGGCAGATCATCACCAAGGTTCAACTGCCGATGTCACGCAGTGCCCTGACGCTCGCCACGAACCAGGGTCTGATCTACGTGCTGTCGATGGTTGTTGTGGGCGGCCTGGTAGGAGCAGGAGCCCTCGGCTACGACGTCGTGGCCGGATTCTCGCAGGGCGAGCTGTACGGCAAGGGGCTGGCGGCGGGACTCGCCATCGTACTGCTCGGAGTCATGTTCGACCGGATCACTCAGGCAGCGGCGCGACGCGCGAGCGCTTAAAGGAGCAGGACACCATGGCAAGACACTGGCGAGCCGGCGCGGCCGGCCTGGCCGTCCTCGGCCTCACCCTCACCGCGTGCGGCGGCGCGAAGGTCGGCGACACCTCCTCGGGCTCGAACAGCTCGGGCAGCTCCGGCAAGTGCGGCACGTTCAACCTCGCGGTCAACCCCTGGGTGGGTTACGAGGCCGACGCGGCGGTCGTCGCGTACGTCGCGCAGCACAACCTCGGCTGCACGGTCAACAAGAAGAACCTGAAGGAAGAGATCGCCTGGCAGGGCTTCGGCACCGGCGAGGTCGACGCGGTCCTGGAGAACTGGGGCCACGAGGACCTGGTGAAGAAGTACATCACCGGCCAGAAGACCGCCGTCGACGCCGGCCAGACCGGCAACAAGGGCATCATCGGCTGGTACGTGCCGCCGTGGCTGGCCAAGGCGCACCCCGACATCCTCGACTACAAGAACCTCAACAAGTACGCGTCGAAGTTCAAGACGTCCGAGTCGGGCGGCAAGGGCCAGCTCCTGGACGGCGACCCGTCGTACGTCACGAACGACGCAGCGCTCGTGAAGAACCTGAAGCTGGACTTCAAGGTGGTGTACGCGGGCAGTGAAGCCGCGCTCATCACGGCCTTCCGCACCGCCGAGAAGAACAAGCAGTGGGTGATCGGCTACTTCTACGAGCCGCAGTGGTTCCTCTCCGAGGTCCCGCTGAAGAAGGTCTCCCTGCCCGCGTACAAGACGGGCTGTGACGCCGACGCGGCGAAGGTCGCCTGCGACTATCCCGTCTACAACCTGAACAAGATCGTCAGCGCGAAGTTCGCCAAGTCGGGCAGCCCCGCCTACAACCTGGTGAAGAACTTCAACTGGACGAACGACGACCAGAACGAGGTCGCCAAGTACATCGCCCAGGACAAGCTGTCCGACGACGCGGCCGCCAAGAAGTGGGTCGACGCCAACAAGGACAAGGTGGACGCCTGGCTGAAGTAGGCCAGGTGGCAGAACCGGTCGAACATGCCCGGCGGGCGGTACGCGCACCCATGCGTACCGCCCGCCGGGCATCGTCGTGTTCGGGGCGTGTTTCAGGCCGTTTTCCGACGTCACGGACCCCTTGACACCCCCTCTCACGGAAGGCACGCTGAGTTGCGCAACCTGAACCACGTTGCGCACAAAGCAACTGAACGGTTTTGAATTCCGGAGGTGCGGCGATGGCGGGACCCCGAGTGGTGATCATCGGAGCGGGCGTCGTGGGAGCGGCCCTCGCTGACGAGATCTCCGCACGAGGCTGGACCGAAGTGACCGTGGTGGACCAGGGTCCGCTCCCCGCCACCGGGGGATCCACGTCGCACGCGCCCGGCCTGGTCTTCCAGACGAACTCGTCCAAGACCATGACCGAGCTGGCCCGCTACACCGTCGAGAAGTTCTGCTCCCTCGACGTCGACGGCAAGCCCTGCTTCCTGCAGGTCGGCGGCCTCGAAGTGGCGACCACCCCCGAGCGCCTCGCGGAGCTGCACCGCCGCCACGGCTGGATCACCGCCTGGGGCATCGAGGCCCGTCTGCTGACCACAGACGAGTGCCTCGAACAGCACCCCCTGGTCAACCGCGACAAGGTCCTCGGCGGCCTCCTGGTCCCGACCGACGGCCTCGCGAAGGCGGTGCTGGCCGTCGAGGCGCAGATCCGCCGGGCCACCGAGCGCGGCGTCACCTTCCTGCCCCGCCACGAGGTCCTGGACATCCTCCAGGCCGACGGCGAGGTGACCGGCGTCCGCACCGACCAGGGCGATCTGGAAGCCGACATCGTCGTGTGCTGCGCCGGCATCTGGGGCCCGAAGATCGCCCGCATGGCCGGCATGAACCTCCCGCTGACCCCGCTGGCCCACCAGCTCGCCTGGACCGGCCCGATTCCCGCGCTCGCCGGCCAGACCGAGGAGGCGGTCCGCCCGATCCTGCGCCACCAGGACGCCGACCTCTACTACCGCGACCGCTTCGACGGCATCGGCATCGGCTACTACGGCCACCGCCCGATGCCCATCACCGCGGACGAGATCCTCTCCTTCGACGAGGCCGCGACCATGCCCTCGGTCCTCGAGTTCACCGAGGAGGACTTCGAGCCGGCCTGGACGGAGACCCAGTCGCTCCTCCCCTCCACCAAGGAGGCGAAGGTCGAGGAGGGCATCAACGGCCTCTTCTCCTTCACCACCGACAACTTCCCGCTCCTCGGCGAGTCCCCGGACGTCAAGGGCTTCTGGGTCGCCGAGGCGGTCTGGGTCACCCACTCCGCGGGCGTCGGCCGGGCGATGGCCGAGTGGCTGGTCGACGGCCACTGTTCCTCCTTCGACCTGCACGAGTGCGACGTCAACCGCTTCGAGCCGCACCAGCTGACCCCCGAGTACGTCCTGGCCCGCGACTGCCAGAACTTCGTCGAGGTCTACGACATCCTCCACCCGCTCCAGCCCTCCGGTAAGCCGCGCCCGATCCGCAAGAGCCCCTTCTACGCCCGCCAGCAGGAGCACGGCGCCTTCTTCCTGGAGGCCAACGGCTGGGAGCGGCCGCAGTGGTACGAGGCCAACGCGGGGTTGGTCGAGGGCCGTAGCATCCCGACCCCCAACGACTGGGCCGCGCAGTACTGGTCGCCCATCGTCGGCGCCGAGGCCCAGCGCACCCGGGAGACCGTCGCGCTCTACGACATGACGGCCCTCAAGCGCCTGGAGGTCTCCGGCCCCGGTGCCGCCGACTTCCTGGAGCGGCTGGTCACCGGCAAGGTCGCCAAGTCGGTCGGCTCGGTGACGTACACCCTCCTGCTGGACCACGACGGCGGCATCCGCAGCGACATCACCGTGGCTCGGTTGGCCCCGGACCTGTTCCAGGTCGGCGCCAACGGCAACCTCGACCTCGACTGGTTCGGCCGCCACCTCCCGGCCGACGGCACGGTCCAGGTCCGCGACATCACGCCGGGCACCTGCTGCATCGGCCTCTGGGGCCCGCTGGCCCGCAAGGTCCTCCAGCCGCTGACCGACGAGGACTTCTCGGGCGACGGCCTGAAGTACTTCCGCGCCAAGAAGGCGCACATCGGCAGCGTGCCGGTGACCGCGATGCGCCTGTCGTACGTAGGCGAACTCGGCTGGGAGATCTACACCACCGCCGACCTGGGCGAGAAGCTCTGGGACACCCTGTGGTCGGCGGCCGAGCCCCTCGGCGGCATCATCGCCGGCCGCGGCGCCTTCAACAGCCTCCGCCTGGAGAAGGGTTACCGCTCCTTCGGCACCGACATGACGTACGAGCACGACGCGTACGAGGCGGGCGTCGGCTTCGCCGTGAAGCTCGACAAGGGCGACTTCATCGGCAAGGAGGCGCTGGAGCGCCGCAAGGCCGACGTACGACGGAAGCTGACCTGCCTGACGATCGAGGACCCGCAGTCGGTCGTGCTGGGCAAGGAGCCGGTCTACGACGGTGAGCGCGCGGTCGGCTATGTCACCAGCGCGGCCTACGGCTACACGATCGGCAAGGGCATCGCGTACGCCTGGCTCCCCACCGAACTGACCGCCCCCGGAACCACCCTGCGGATCGGCTACTTCGACCAGCGCTTCGAGGCGGTCGTGGCCGAGGAGCCGCTGTTCGACCCGACGATGTCCCGTCTCCGTGGCTAGCCCTGAAGAAGGAGCACCGCTGGTGACCGCAGAACTTCTTGACGGCAGGGCGACCGCCGCCGCCATCCGCCGTGAACTCGCCGAGCGCGTGGCCAAGTTGACCGCCAACGGTGGTCGGCCGCCCGGCCTCGGTACCGTCCTCGTCGGTGACGACCCGGGCAGTCACGCCTACGTCGGCGGCAAGCACCGGGACTGCGCCCAGGTGGGCATCGCCTCCATCCGGCGCGATCTGCCCGCGGACGCCACCCAGCAGCAGGTCGAGGACGTCGTCGACGAGCTCAACGCCGACCCGGCCTGCACCGGCTACATCGTCCAACTCCCGCTCCCCGCACACCTGGACGCCAACGCCGTGCTGGCCCGGATGGACCCGGCCAAGGACGCCGACGGACTGCACCCCGTCAACCTCGGCCGGCTCGTCCTGGGCACCGAGGCGCCGCTGCCGTGCACCCCGCGCGGCATCGTCGAACTGCTGCGCCGCTACGAGGTGCCGATCGCCGGAGCCAGGGTCTGTGTGATCGGGCGCGGCATCACCGTCGGACGCCCCATCGGACTTCTCCTCACCCGCCGCTCCGAGAACGCCACCGTCACCCTCTGCCACACCGGCACCAAGGGCCTGGCCTGGCACGTCCGCGAGGCCGACATCGTCATCGCGGCCGCCGGCTCGCCGGGGCTGATCACCAAGGACATGCTGCGCCCCGGCGCGGCCGTCCTGGACGTCGGCATCACCCGCACCGACAACGGGCTGGTGGGTGACGTCCACCCGGAGGCCGCCGAGGTCGCCGGATGGATCGCGCCGATGCCCGGGGGCGTGGGCCCCATGACCCGGGCGATGTTGCTCGCCAACGTCGTCGAGGCCGCCGAGAGGAACGCGAACACCGTATGAACGCGCTGAACACCCCCCTGGCGGAGCTGGACCCCGAGGTCCACGCCGCGCTCGCCGCCGAACTGCACCGCCAGCAGTCCACCCTCGAGATGATCGCCTCCGAGAACTTCGCGCCCACCGCCGTGATGGAGGCCCAGGGCTCGGTCGCGACCAACAAGTACGCCGAGGGCTACCCCGGCCGGCGCTACTACGGCGGCTGCGAACACGTCGACGTCACCGAGCGGTTGGCGATCGAGCGGATCAAGTCCCTCTTCGGGGCCGGGTTCGCCAACGTCCAGCCGCACTCCGGCGCCCAGGCCAACACGGCTGTCTTCTTCGCCCTGTTGCAGCCCGGCGACACCATCCTGGGCCTCGACCTCGCACACGGCGGCCACCTCACCCACGGCATGCGCATCAACTACAGCGGCAAGATGCTGAACGTGGTGCCCTACCACGTGTCCGAGACCGACAACCTGGTCGACATGGACGAGGTCGAGCGCCTCGCCAAGGAACACCGCCCCAAGATGATCATCGCGGGCTGGTCGGCATACCCGCGGCAGCTGGACTTCGCGGCGTTCCGCCGGATCGCCGACGAGGTGGGCGCCCTGCTGATGGTCGACATGGCGCACTTCGCGGGGCTCGTGGCAGCCGGGCTGCACCCGAACCCCGTACCGCACGCCCATGTCACCACCACGACCACCCACAAGACGCTCGGCGGTCCGCGCGGCGGAGTCATCCTCACCAACGAGGCCGACCTCGCCAAGAAGATCAACTCGGCGGTGTTCCCGGGCATGCAGGGCGGCCCGCTGGAGCACGTCATCGCCGCGAAGGCGGTCTCCTTCAAGGTCGCGGCGTCGCCGGAGTTCGCCGAGCGGCAAGCGCGTACGCTGGCCGGTTCCCGCATCCTGGCCGAGCGCCTCACACAGCCCGATGCGCAGGCCGCAGGCGTCAAGGTGCTCACCGGCGGCACGGACGTCCATCTGGTCCTCGTGGACCTGCGGGACTCCTCGCTGGACGGCCGTCAGGCCGAGGACCTGCTCCACGAGGTCGGCATCACGGTCAACCGGAACGCCGTCCCCTTCGACCCGCGCCCGCCCATGGTGACGTCCGGTCTGCGCATCGGCACCCCGGCGCTGGCCACCCGCGGCTTCACCGAGGAGGACTTCGCCGAAGTGGCCGACGTGATCGCGCTGGCCCTCCAGCCGGAGCCCGACCTCGCCGCCCTGCGCGCCCGCACCGAGGCGCTGGCGGCCAAGCACCCGCTCTACCCGCACCTCTCCGGTGCCTCAGGAGACGCCCGATGAGCCCCACCACCCC
>Ga0075367_10000230_pt1 | contig 18844 bp, 28 predicted proteins | sample EndMethybrTD3032_FD_71399 | JGI IMG/M metagenome (GOLD analysis project Ga0075367, IMG submission 71399) | Populus endosphere microbial communities from Tennessee, USA - Endosphere MetaG P. TD hybrid TD303-2 | ecosystem: Host-associated > Plants > Roots > Endosphere | place: USA: Tennessee... | reverse complement strand
GTACTGGGTCGCAAGGTACATCATCTCGAACAATGCCTTGTACGCATAGGCGTATTGAGACTTCCAAAATGCAATCGTCCTCACCATATTCCGCATCGAGAGGAACGCGAGTAACAGGATACCAGTCACGAAGACTGAGTAGACCACGAGGAATGTTTCGAGTATGCTCACGGCGACTTCTCCTTCACAGGGAATAGTTCGTTGTAGCTCACCCTCGCATACCGAGAGATTAACGCCTCCAAGACTTGTTCACCTGTCATGCCCTCAACAACGTAGATGGTGTAGTACATAATCCCGCCTCCACTCCATTGCATCGGGCGGTATAGGACTCTTGGAATGCGTCATACGCTGGTGTTTTCAATGTCAGGGGAGAACCAGTTTCAAAAACCATCGGCAATTTTCGGTTCACATTGAGAATCTGTCCATCCTTGGGGCCGCCGATAAAGAGGGTCGGTTCTGTCATGGGTTCTCCTAGTATATCTCGTGGAGTATTACTACGGGATTCGCTGATACATTTGGATGTCCCGCATCTACACAATACACTCCTGTTAATTCCTCAATCTGTTCTCCGTGTTCCGAGTCTTCCCATTTCAACGCTATCTTACAGAAACCGCCCTTTTGTTCTCGTAACTTAGTCAACTCAGTAATTAGTTCATCAAGATCCATGTTTCCTCCTGCAATATTCCGCAATTAGTAGTGCGTCACAGGTTGCTAACGTAATCGCTCCATTTTCTTGAGGGAAAAGCGATTGGGCCTTACTCCTTAGACGTTTCTTCCACTTACGGTAGTCCTCACCAGGCTTCTTCTTGATCCCGATGGCCTTCTGCCACACTTTCGCGTCAACTTCCTCGAAGGGGATTTTCGCCGCAACCAAACACATCCGGAGCGACGTGTACGATCCGTAGAGTTTGGACATCTGAGACTTACCGATACCGAGTATCGCGGTCTGTATCTTCTCGATGCAGGCAACGACTTTTCCGTTGTAACAGGTTCCAATGTCGTCGATCATGTCCCATACGTCACGATCCGTTGCGTCCCCGAGTGCAAGGTAATCGTCATCGAGTGAACCGGTCTTGTCGATGAGACAGATTCCGCCTTTCAAGCCGGGATCAACTCCGAGAAATAATTTGTTCACTTTTTGCCCCCCTTGCGAAGCATTGTCCCGTCCTTAACCCGACCCGTGACGGTGTATCTGATATGCCCCTCACCGATAGAAATTGATACCGTGTACCCCTTCCTCTTCGCCGCTTGTCGGAACAGATTAGCGAATGAATATTCCATCCCGTTGAAGTCCTCCCCCTTAGTCAGAGTTTGTTGCCCCCTACGTTTCAACCACTCGTCCCAATCGTACCGTCGTGAACCCAAGATGTTTAGTTCTCTGTTATTCACTTCTCACCTTCTTTCCTTTCTTAACAGGTTCTTTCCACTTTTTTAGTAACTTATTTAGATACTCGAATGCTTCCTTAACGTCTTCCTCGGTTTCCAAGTATCCTTGTACTGTTACGCCGGTCTTCTTGGCATACTTTCCGTTGATCTCTAGTGTTATCAGATGTACTCCTTTTCTCTTAGCCTTCTCTACCATCTCCTTATCATAAGATACTTTCATACTGTTAATTCCTTTCTTTCTTGTTACTAAGTACTTAGAAGAATATTTTTCTTCTGTTTTTGCATTTTACCGAGTCCGTCAACCACATTTCCTCGATAATCGGGTGACTCATCCCCTCAATTATTCACTAGGAATCGTGGCGTTTTGTAACTTTTTCAACGGAATCGGTAAAAATTGCATTGACTCGATAATCGAGTAAGACTATCCTTCCCTTACCTCGGTCACTTCGAGCGGGGAATAAGGAGTAACAATTATGTCTGAGAAGTTCGACGACGGCGGGAGGGCATTTCCATCTGTGAATAGTAACGGATTCGGAAATCAGGGAATGAGTCTGCGGGATTGGTTCGCGGGGATGGCATTACAGGGGTACTTGGCGGCACACGCCGACGGGACCGGTTTGGAAACACGGGAGCACATCGCCCTGTGGTCCTACGGTTGTGCCGACGCAATGCTTGATGTCAGGTCCAAAACCACACCGGAGTAGCGAGTCATGCGAACCGCAACCGTTACGTTTCGTGGGCAAGAGGTTGAGGTCGAATACCGCGACCACGGGTACGAATCAGACACCAACGCCCACGAGATCGATTGGCACTTCATCGAGAAGATTCTACAGGATGTGGAATTGACCGACGGAGAGGAACAATCGATCTACGACCAGTTGGTTCAGATTTCATACGACCGCTACGAGGACTGAGATACCCCCACACTTTCTCTCAAAAAGGAGCAACGGTCATGGAATTTGCCCCGTACTTCATCGGCCTAGTCGCATGGTACGTCGTAATCGGAGTTGCGATGAGATACTACCCTGACAGATGGATAGCGGCGGAAGGCTCGTGGCCAACTGAAGAGGCTCGAATCGCGTACATTCGGGAGGTGAGGGGTGTGATATTCCTGCTCGCCCCGATACTACCTCTCGTCGTGGTTGTTCGAGTCATCGGTTACGGTGTCTCCCGCTTCATCAATCGGTAGGCATCTGTGTTTTCCTTCAAAAAATGTGGACCCCAAGGAGTAAATCATGAGCGAAGCGAAACTGCGTCAATGCACCTGTTGTAACTTCTTCGCGTCGAAGGGTGCCCTCTACAACGGTCAGTTCGTGTGCCGCGACTGTGAGCAGGAAGATGTTGAGGAGCGAGAGCGTGAGGTGGAGCAAGCAGAATGGGCCGAATTGGTGAGGTTGGAGCAAGAGGAGCGTATCAAAGCGTGGATGTGATCGTTATTAGTCCCCGTCTCACGGCGGGGATTCTTTCGGAGCGGATCATGCCAATCGAAGCCTATGCTCTCGTGGTGATGAAGAAGGGAGATTGGAACTTCAATGGGTACGATATTGCGTTGTCGAAACGTGATGACAAAATCTCCTTCTGTCGAATCCGTCTCGTGGAAGGTCGCGGGAAGTTGCCTCGGTGGGAAGTAGTAGAGGAGTTATCAGAACAGAAAGATGTAAGGAAGGTTAGTGACTTGGCGGTGTGGATGACGGAAAGTAGCCGGTGCGAGGGAATCGTGGGATACTACGAGAACATACCGATTTTCTCAACGTCGCGAGAGATCGATGATCGCCGCGTGACCCTAAAACAGATACAACAACTATTCCCCGAAATCGTCGAGAAGAAGATGCCGATGTGGATGGCGTTGGACTACGTTCGAGATCGAATCTAACAACTAAGGAGTAACCATGCCCCCGAAGAAGACGCCCAAGGTTGAGACACCCGAAGTCGCATACCCGTTCATTTCGGTGTGGGTGTGTGCGTCACCTGAGAAATCGGGAGTGACACCAGAACAGGCAGGGTTGGTATCGAGTGTGTTCGGACTCAAAAATAAACCAATTACCTACCGTCCTCCGCTTACCGCCGAAGACGCGAAAGAGTTGTTCGGTTGCGTGTGGGAAACCGACGACGGCCCCAAGTTTGGTGAGGATTATCTGTTTAAGGACTGGTTCGGTAAGAAGGTACGGGCAACCAAGAACGTCCGCAACCGGGCTGTCACGATGGGCAATGTCATCGAGTATGAACAGGACATGCTACGGCGGAAGTGGGAACTCAACGGCGAACCCATCATCATCGGTAAGACAGGGATCACGCTCGACGCACAACACCAGTTGATTGCGTTGATTCGAGCGGAACAACGGCGAACGGCGGAACGCGACATGGATTCCAAGCTCTCAAGGTGGGAACTTGAGTGGGGCGACACACCTGTTTCGATTGATAAGTTGATCGTGTTCGGGATCGAGGAGTCGGATAAGGTCATCAACACCATCAACACCTGCCGCTCACGAACGATGGCAGACGTACTGTACCGCTCACCGTTTTTCGCAGACTGGCCGGCGAAGTCGTCTGACGGACTCAATCGGGACGTCGCCTCCCGAGTTTGTGACCACGCCATTAAGCAACTGTGGCACCGGACGGGGATGTACCTCGATAACTTCTCGCCGCGACGAACCCACAGTGAGGGAATCGACTGGATCGAACGGCACGGCGGGATGAAGGGTCGGTTCTGCCGGTACGTGCGGGAGGTCATCGAGAACAACCGGTTCCAAGTGACGGTTAAGGATGATGACGGGACGGAGAAAAAGGTGTTCAAGTTGGGGAAGATTTCTCAGTACGTTCCACTCGGCTACGCGGCGGCAATGCTCTGGCTCATGGCGTGTGATTCGACGCCGAACGACGGCGAGGACTACTACGCGGCCGAGGAGCGTACCGACCAAGAATTGACGTGGGAAAATTGGAAGAAGGCCGTCGAGTTCTGGGCCGAATTTGGCAAGACCGATGAGAAGCCGGTACTCGGTGCACTTCACGACGCCCTTGACGAACTCAACGCCGATGAGGAAGCAGGTCGATTCCGCGAGAAGGACTATATCATCTGTAAGGCGTGGTTACTGTTTCGAGACGGAAAGGACGTGACCAAGAAGGGACTTAAGATCGACTACAGTACTCCCGACGCGAGTGGGAAAATCCACCTGATTAACGTGCCGACCATCGGGGGCATTGATTTGGGCAACTCGAAAATTCACAAGAACCCCGCCGACGGACTCGCCCCCGACGCCGATACTCAGGCTCAAGTTGAGAATGGCATTCACGATCTACAGAACAGTACTCACGGGGACGTGGCTTACCGCTCGGAGGAGGAGAAGGCACTTACGGAGATGCACCGAAACCATCCCGACGTGACTGTTATTCTCATGAAGAACGCCCTCAAGAATTGGACCGCTTGGGAGGAGGACGCAAGGGTTGTCGGGTCGCACGTCGGAAAGGAACCCAAGAAGCACCCGACAACACTCGTTAATCTGACGTTTAAGCCGGATCAGATTGAGGAGATAACAGAGAAGTTGACCGACGAGAAGTTGACTGTGGGATTCGCGGAAAAGGACGAAAAGGGAGTGTGGGCGATTGTCCGCACCTGTAAGCCTTCAACGAAACCTGTAAGGAGGGTCAAGTGATGGTCACTTCGAACAGTCACGAGAATTCCGATAGCCAAAACGCCATGGAAGCGGCGAAGGAAGTTTGTCGAATTAAGGTATTAATCTGTAGGACATCGGCAGAGAAGTCGATGGCGTGTCCATGTGAAATATGCCAAGTGAATGCCTCCCTACAGACGGTTCTCGCAGTCGCATACACTTCCGCGTTCTTCGCATTCGGGGGGAAGCCGGAATGCCTGAATCGATTGATCGAGATGGCTGGTCAACTAACCGATGAGTTTCCCGAGGGGTGACTCCTATCTCAACACCGGAAGGGAGTTGGTAATGAAACCACTGCAAGTACAGATACCTGTTAGTAGCGACAAGTTACCCGCGACGTGGGATGATCCGTCAAAGTGCCTTACTTACGAGTACCATTGGTATCGAACCGATTCTGACACGATTAGTTCCTCACACGGCGTCGGGTCAGACCACTGGTTACCGGCGAGAGTGTTCGACCAATTAACAGGTGGGAGATTGTCTCCCACGCTTGGGATTCGAGTCTATGCAAGCGAGGGCGAGGCCATGGCCGACGTTCGGAGGGTCCGGAAGTGATCGAGAGAAGACCCCTACACCCGTGTAAGGAGTTGACACGCCCGAGGGGGACTCTACGCGATGGAAACGGAGAGTGGTGTAGGGGCCAGTTCGATTACCGCAGTGGGCAACCGCCGGTTGAACAACTTCCAACGTGGATTCGCATCTTACTAACGACGGTTGTTCCTTGTCGTCGATTAGCGAGCCGCTTCAAGAAGCACGCCTCCGACACTTCACACGAGGTCGCGAGTACCGCGAGGGCGAGTAGAAACTTTTTCATTTCGTTCAGTCCTTTGTATGAGGTAGTTGCGAAACGGATCACTTGATGAAAATGGGTAGGATGACGCCGATAAGTTGGAGTATGAAGTCGCGAATTTTCCCGTCGCCAATCTTCTCTACACCGGCTTCAACTTTGGGTTGTTCACACAACTTCTTACAGTCCTCCAATGTCGCCTGAATCTTTGTCATCGTTTCAACAGATTCGGAGTTGGACTCGACTCCTAATGAATCGAGTACGTCACACGCCGCCACGATTAGCGGGGCGAACTTCCGCAACGCATCCTTCCACTTCTTCGCAATCAGATCGTTCTTGATTGCATTGAACTGACTAAGAATCTCTAACAGGGTCATGTCACACTCCTCGTTGTGGCCCCGACCGGGACCGGTCATCGAACCCGTCAACCACCCTGCGGGCAGTTACTTAACGGGACACGATTGGGGACAGCCCGTGCCGCCCCTGGACTTACAGAAACTTGCTCCACAATTCCGACTCGCGGTACACCCGCAACCACCGACTGTTGCTGATGGTTGCCGAAGTGACACCGTAGATTTGTACCGCCATACTCCATCGGAACCGAGAACAATGATCCTTCCCTCTGTTGTCACGAGTTCCGTCGCATTCTTTTGAGGAAAAACATATCCCTTCACAGGTGGAGGCGTATCCTCGGAGTGAACGTAACCTTTCACCGATGGAGGTTCTTCCCCTCTCGCTTTTGAACAGGTGTAGACTGCCACGAATACGAGAACTCCTATGAGTAAGCCTCGGGGTACGTCTTCTGTGAGAATTAAGGATAATTGATGTCGGATCATGTTTTCACCGGTGGGGGATTGGAGTTGTCTTGGGGATCATCGGTTGTCGATACGAGAACCCAAAAACGGTGATACTTGACAGTCTCTCGAAGTTGGCCATTCCAAGTAAGCCATGTATACCCCCCCGTACACCATGTCACATCCCAAGAATTGGGTTGATCGTAGTTAAGTGTACCGTCAGACTGTAATCGAATATCATGTACTCCGACAGAATGATTACCGGTTCCGTTGACACCACGGTTCACACCGTTACCGTCCTGTTGATAGAACGATTGTGTGACGTGGACGGCGACGACACAACAACGACCGATAACCAACGCCGATGCGAGTTCGAGTTCTTCATCAACGGCGTACACCTTGAATCCTCGAAATCGCAAGCGGGACGCTTTGGCCTCGGAGCTAATTTGTGATGTGTAAATTTGGTTCCAAGCAACCAAGTCTTCGGGGGCGATTCCGTTCTCAACGACGATCATTCCATCCTGTAGTGCTGATCCATCATCATGACCACCATTCATCTGTGAATAGGCATCGGCACCGGAGAGGCACACGTAGGGTTCCCCCCGGAGTTCCCGAATCCGCGAGAGCATGGCCGCTGTTGAGAATCCGTTACAGGAACCAAAATTCCTCTGATTCCGTATGTACTTCTGCCCTGCGAACCGTTCCCGCCTAGCCCACATCGAGGGTTTGTTCACGAGTGCTGCTCTAATCTGATCGATTGTGAGCATTTCATTCGGGAAGGCGTCGGCGAACGCGGTGTACTTGGTCGAGAACGATTTGGGGGCGACACAGCCCAATCGACGTTCTTCCCCGTCTAATCCGATAATGGATTCAATTGCCATTACTTCACTACCTCCTTTAAGGCGGAATCGACATCAACCACGCTACTCGACTTGAACTTCTTGAGGACCGTCCCATCCTTCGCATCAAGGATGACAACGGCGGGGTATCCAACCGACTTGGCCTCGTTGACATAACCCGCTTGAATCGCGGTCGAAGAATCTGACCGGTAGTGACGCCACTCATTCTTCGGTTTAACTGTCTGCCAATACGGATCGTTGAGAAATTTTGCTACATCGACAGTTCGAGCTACAGTCGCGTCCTCGATCACAAATATCCACGCTTTATCAACTTTGAACGGTACGGGACTCGGAGGGGGAACCGGTGGTGGAGGTGTTGGGGGAGGGGTAGGCGGAGGTAATTTCCCAATTACAACATCGGACGTTGGTCTACCACGCTTCTTGGCGTCCCAGTTGATCCAATCGGCTGTAACAGTGTACGTCTTGTCGGCGGGACCATTGAAGATAAGGTACGAGTAATCCCCGTCGATGAATGTCCTCTTGTCGGTCGGCTTCGGGGACACTTCCCACTGGACATCATCCCCCTTGGACAACTTGAACTTGACGGTCACGAACCCGGTTGGATCACTGGGATTCTTGTCAACAACAATGTCTTGGGATAGGCATAGAGAACTCGTCAGGATCAAAAATACCGTTGAGAACAGATACTTCATGGAGACTCCTTGGAAATGGGTCACGTTGAAAGCATCGTGGCGGTACACGTACAGGTGTTTTCGCCACACGAACACATCGGGTTGCATTGGAGGTTGTTGACGATAGCCGCTGCGAGATTCGATTTGTCTGTTGTACTCATGTTGTTAATGAGCAGTGACCATAGAGCCGCAACACTCGGTTGACTCAAACTACTTACCATCGCGTTCCACAGGTCGAGTAGTTCGTTCGCGGGGAAGTTAGCGGGTTTCTCCCAATACGGGCCGACTTGGGGAGAACGGGAAGGGTCGAATACGAAACAGGCGAATATATTTGGTGGACTGCGGTAGTTACAGTTATCATCTTCGCAGAATGGTACACTCCATGCCGGTTTCCCTTGGCAGCAGCAACACCCTTCGCACTCGTTCGACGCAACCGACTTTGTACTTCTCGCCCGTCCCGTGGTAGACTTAGGTTTGGCCAATGGTTTCTTACCCTCGGACTTAGGTGTTTTCGCCATGTCTCGCCTAATCCTCTCGCTATCGTTATTGTGTCTAGCCTGTGGACCGAAACCGACGACACAACCAAAAGCTGACATTGTTTACGATGTAGGAAAAGACTCGTTACTCAAGGATCATCAAACGGCATCAGCCTACATCGGTCAGAAAATTCGCGTCCGTATCGAGAGTACTCACAGTCGAATTGTCGGAGGAGAACTCCATGTATGGGCAATGGATCAAACTGTACCACCGGCAATTATCATAAAGGTATCTGTATTTCCTTCAAAAGATCCCGTGACGGTCGTCGGGAAAGTTACATCTGTTATTCGCGATGGCAAGTGGCGTTCCCCCCGCTGTGACTTCTACATCGTAATCGAGGATTGTGTGGTTACGGCCCGTTGACGTTCTTCTCACGAATTGCGGTAATAATCCGCGTGGTATTCCGTTCGGACTCGGCTGAATGGTGATCGAGCATCATCTTCAATTGCTCACGAGATTCGCGACGATTCTTTTCACACTCGATTGCACAATTCTGTCGAGAAAGTTCGAGTTGAGCGTTGTACTCTCGCATCTTAGTAGCATCGGCCTCCTGTTTATCTCGTCTCTCCTCCTTCTTGTCCTCGCGATCCGCCCACGATCCATAACTAAGTAGTCCCCCCATCACCAACATCCCGACACACGCAATAAGGGAGAGTATTTGACTCTGTTCTAACTTGCCGATACGGGTGAGTCCCTTGGAGATGCCATCCGCCGCCCCGCCGATTTGTGACGAGTTGACGACGACAGGTTCTTTTTCATCGGACATGGCAACTCTCGGTTAATGTTTACTCAGTGACGAGGCGAGAGGTGTAGTACGGTCAGACAGGTCTAGAACAACACCGACAATAACCCGTTGTTTATTTGCCGCACGGGGAAGGAGCATAACTTCAACTGGGAATACCGAATCATCCTTTCTCTTACCTGTGAGATAGAGTTTCCGTCCCATGAGACGCGGCTCGGGGTTGGCCGCAAATGACGGGCGGTGTTCCTTCGCGTGTTTGTCTCTCACATCGTCGGGAATCAGTACTTCAATTGGCCTCCCCTCCAAATCTCCTGTAATCTTGTACCCGAACATTCTCTCCAACGTCTTCGATGCCCAGTTAATAATCCCCGTTGTCATCTCTACTTCGAAGAGTGCAAGGTTATCGGCGAGGAGATCAAGAGTTTCGGTGTTAGTTAGCATCCTCACGATTCGCCCCCATAGAGTTTTTCCTTGAGCATTCGATTCTCCTCCTTGATATTCCTGATCTCCCGTTCGTAAGCTGAATTATCAGATTCCAGTCTCACGACTCGAAGTTCTGCCGCTTCCCGTTTGGTCCGTTCGATTACGAGTGTGTCACTTTTTTCCTTGCACTCTACTTCGCACTTTGTCACCCGTGATTCAAGGATACTGTACTCCCGGTCGAACTTTAACTTATCCTGTTCACGAAGTCGATTGATATGGAGTGTCATTACCGTTGCTATCGGACCAACGATTGCACCAATTACTGCTAACGTCTCAACCAGTGTCATCGGGCGTTACCGGAATGTGCGGCGGATTCAATGCAAGCCACCGGTCATAGTACACCATCAACTTTTGCATCTCTATTGGAGAGTATAAGTGATTGACGCCATAAGGGGGAGAGAAAATTACTCCCGCCTCATGAAGTGAAAATGCAATCCCGATCCATGCCTCGGTTGCCCAACGGTCGATGGGAACGGGAACACTTTCGAGACGTTCTCGGATTGCCCCCGCTCTCGTCCACCAAAAGTTCCCCGAATAATGCCATCGACTACCTGAAAGGACACCTCCGAAGTACGGACCCATTTTCAGTAATGAGCCGACGACGAGTCGATTGTTATTGAACAACTTTTCGACTACTCCCCAATGATCGAGGGAAAGTGTGTAGAGGAGATCGGTCCACAAATGACAGGGTGACGTAACTTTCCGTGTGACCCCCTTCGCGTGGGCATAGAGTACAGCATCATCAGAGTTAATTTCATCGAGAACCTGATTCCAGAGTAGCGGCCAACTCACGAGTTCCCATGTGTTCGGGTCGTTGTGTACCTCAATCACATCTGTATCAGCGGGGAGGTATCTCTTCACGACATCGATAGTTTCGATACTAAGTCGCCGAGTTGACGAACCGACCCGTTCACTGTTATCTACCCGCTCCTGAACGTGCCCCCCGGTCGCCACGGTCACGATTTTCTTGCCCGTGAAGAGACTCCATCGCATCCGGAGTTGATCGACCCCCTTTCGCCACACGCCATTTCCACTCACGGGGAGGATGTGATAGATCAGATGCCGCTTACCTACGGGACCATAGATTTTGGGAGTTTGGGGAACTTGGATAGGTTGGATTGGGAGAATCGGTAGGTGTGACGAAACCGTTTTGGGGAACTTCTCATCATCGGGAACCTGACACGTTGCACAATGCCGAGTGGCTTTATCGCACTTGGTCCACCGGCTTGTAATCTCCCCGAACTTGTTGCACTTGAAGAGGGGGGTTGCACACGGTTGCCCTACGATTTTCTCCCCGAGGAATCGACAATCCACGGTCGTAAGGGGAACCGGCGTAGTCCCTCCAACCGATTTCTTCGCTTTGAACGCTGTAACCTGACTTTCGTAGCTCGTCATTTTTCCCACACTCCTTGACTCAATCATCGAGTCGATGTATACTCGATTATCGAGTGACTAATTTGGTCCTCGAATACCGGAGTCCGCCATGTCGTCTTTAAGCCAGATTCCCCTATCGCGTCGTGCTAAATGGGAACTGCGGGTAATCATCTTATTTACACTGATAATTGGGGTGACCGTTGGATATCTCTTTGGAGGAAAATCCAATCAGTCTCAGATACTATCTTCTCCATTCAAACTCGGTGAAAAGTTCACCATGTCATATCCTGATGGTGCGGTTTTTATGAATCCCGGTCCAGATGGTAAATTAGTTCCCGTTCAGCCAACAAAACGGGTACAACTCAAGGTTGATCGTGTCGGGGAACAAGTTGCACTTGATCCTACAGTGACACGATGGAGTTTCCGATTCGATCAACCTGACGGAACTGTAGTAATCGTTACTGCCGTCGAAAATCCTTAACAGCTTCCCGCTTCGACAACGATGTTGAATCCAATTAATCCCGAACCACCAACCCTCCTTACACAGAAATAGAGTTTAGTACACTTGATTTGTCCATTAAGACTGAGACATCCTGAGTCTCCGCTGGCGATGTTAAGTGGGTTGGCTGGAAATATGGCAGTCCCAATATCGTTACAGACAGCGTTATGGTAGAGTCCAGTATTCGCCGTTCCGGAGGTATTAGTAACGGTAACCTTGTAGTTACCATTTTCCGGAACGGCGAATCCGTAATTAAGGCACGTTGATGTTGTAGACCCTGACACAGGAACTCCAAGAGTCAATTCTGTACCACATCCAGCAGGTTCGCAACTTCCACAACTTGCCTCGGGATTGATCGTGATATTACCACTTGACCCCTCGAAAGTATTGGCATTGGTGCAACTGAACTCGGAAGCGAGGATGAAGTATGTTGCTCCGGTAATCTTGTTGACGAGTGACCAGACCCCATTAGCCGCGTCGTACTTCATCTCCCAATTCAAGTCGCTAGAGAGGAACCGGCATTGATTACCGTCGGTGGGGTTCGTCAGGTTGCAGAGTTGCACCTCAAGTTCACCGAACGCGAACGTCCACCGCGAACTCATCCCGTTAGGACACTGTTCACACGCGGGGAAGCAATCGGGTAGCGGGTCACAAATTGGATTGCCACCACACCCCCCGGAACCACCGCCACTACCACAGTCTTCGGGACTCGTCTCACAACTCGACACCCCCTCCACGGAGTCGAGGGTGGCAAAGACCTTTCGGACTGTAATATCCGTGACGACCCGGAGCGTTTGTGGATCGCCGTTACAGTCGGTATAACAGATCGTCGTGAATACGGGACAAACGCCTGTCGTAATCGGCGTCGAGACGGGACCGAGTTCTGAGCACACTCCTAGGTCTACGTCTTCGGTGCCACACTCCTGTAATTTGGGCTTTCCGTTGACTTCGGCGATGGAGAACGTCGTGACGGTTCCGGTTCTCGTACCTCCTTCACAGGATACCGTGAGGGGAACGAGAGGATTGAGGCACCCGCTACCACTCCCCTGATTCTCCACGTACCAATCACCCGATTGGAAGTCGTTCCACGGACCTCTACGAACGAGTGTCGATGCGTAGGGTTCCGTCTCCCGTTTCTGAATGGTCCACTCGACGGAATCTTCCCACCCGGTCATCACCCACGGTTCGATTCCGGGATACACCAAGTCGAGATCGGAGAGACGCCACCCGTACCAGTCCTCGGAGGCTGCAACTGCGTAGTTACTCACCTCGGTCGCGTTCGCACCGGTGTAGTTGATGTCCGCATTGAGAGTTTGGTAATATTCGCTGACTCCCGTTGACGATCCGTACTGAGAAATCGCGAGTGAGGCGAGAGTTTTCGTTTCGACGTGCGGATTGGGGGATGTCGGTTCCGTGGCGTCTAGAAATAGGGTGCGAATTGCTGAGGGTACGTATCGTGCGATCCCCAACTCGTCGATCAGTCCCCCGCTAACGACGTGGGCATTCGCCGTCGTGTACGTTGACGCGGCTAATCGGGCCGTTTCCCAATTGACAGTCCTAACACTTCCGTCGAGTCCGACCACGACTCGTTGTCCAACTGCCGCTGCCGCCGCATCGAGAATGACCGACGTTCCGCCTCGGTAAGGGAGTGTCCACTTCGAGGATGGAGTTGCGTAGCGGGGGTCAACGGTGTCAACGGTGATCGATATTCCGAGGATCGATGCGATTTGCTGGAAGAGGTTGTTCCACGATGACGGTTGCGTGATGATCCCACGCCGCCAGTGCCAATACCACCTCGCGTCAGTGAGGGTGACGATCCACGCATCCGAAGAAGCATGTCCGAGTTGATTCAGTGGCCTCTCGGGGAGCATGTACATCTGAGCGGTAACCGTCTTACCCGTCCGACCGTCATACATGAGAAGTGATTGAGCCGAATTCGTTGCCCCCTGTGTCGACTTAATCAGATTGAGTCGTTCGGTTGTCGTGATGAAGTGGAACCACGCGGGACGGGTGACACCTGTAGGCCAAAATAGTGTCCCGCACTTGAGTTCAGGGGGAGTGGGGATCGAAGGAGTTGGGAGTTGTTGGAGTCCGGGTTGGTCGAAATTCCAAGCGGAGAAGTCCTCAAAGTTGACCTGAGAATGGTAGTAGTTTACCCACTCTTCCATCTGTGGAGTGATGAGTGGTATTGTAATTCCGGCGTATGACAGATGTTTTACAGTCGCCATACGTTACTTCATTTTGCGAGAAAATCTCCTCGCTCTCCTAGTTCGCCAAAACTTGGTGGAATTCTGTTGCCGCTTTTTCATGAAGGCTTCTCGAAGGGCATTTTCCATGTCCCTGTATGATTTCCAAGAATACCGAGTACTTATTACTCTTGGATGTTTGTCGTCAGTAGTATAAAAATCTGTATCCCGATTGTGAATAAGATAGGAAGGCAGATATTCTTTTTCTACCCCACTGGGTAACGCCTGATAATTACTACTTATCGAATGGGAGTACATGGGGCGTGCATTTTCAGGTATATCATTGTGATTTACATACGCCCAACTCTTCTGTTTGTGCCACTCGCCTATGCTCCTTCGAAACGCTGCCTCATCACTCTGCCCGTGATCGTCTAGCCAGTCTGCGTAAATGAGGTGATTATCCCCATCGAGCGGATTCTCGTCAATCTGTTTCTCGAATGCCGCTTGCTCGGGGTACATGTTATTGCGGTGGAGGATCACGGGGGTCTACCGCGAGATTATACACAATTTCCCAATCGAGACACGATCTTAACAACCCATCTGAGTCTTCGTTGCGACGCTCGGGTTCTTCGGAGGAGTCGAGCGGATGGAGCGGAGTCAACGTAAGGGGTTCGTCGTCGGCACTCACCGGCATCCAGTTGTTGAGGGCGTTGAATATTACCTCTTCGGCTACGAACTGTCCGGGATACACAGGTGGAGTTGCAATGTCCTGTGATGGATTTCTTCCAAAGAGAGCGATGAAGTCAGTTCCCGCTACATCCTCTGATGATCTGGTATAAATATAGACTCGTACTCGTCGTCCAACGTTCGTTGATCGTCTTCCAGCCCCCGAGTCGGTGTATCGTAATGCAGGGTCACGAGGTTCTTGTACTCGATAAAACTGTATATAACAGAAGAACGGTTCCTCAATGGTAACTGTGTACTTGTCGTTGGCCACGGGGACGATGTACGCCTGTGGGATGCCCGTCATCAGGGAGACGCGGTTTACGATGGCGTAGGCGATGGCCGCGAAGGGGGTCGTTCCCCACTGGGGGGGTGAAGGAGACGGAGGAGTTGGGACGTCGAGTGTGCCGGTGAACTCAGTCCCGTCCGATCCGTAACCTGTGCCTAATAGTACGTCATCCTCATCGGGGAGTACGACGTTGCCCGTCATGGCCCCGAATGCGTAGTCCACCCCGTCCCTCACGTCATCCTCAGAGGGGTAGTCGCACGTCGGACCACTCCCCGAGGCGAAGAGTCCGTGTGAGGATACAGATACGAGAGTCGTTGCCATCCGTTACCCCGCCGTGGTCCTCGCACCCGTTGTCAGATTGATCGTTTGGGTCGCCCCGTTCGAGAGTGTCAAAGTATCAGTTCCGTTACTCGCTGCCGAGTCATACACTGCCGCAAGTACCTTGACGAGTTGGGCCGATGCCGTTGGCGTACTCCCGACACTCCCTACGACGTTGCCCCCGACGTTACCTGTTACTGAACCCACTGCCCCGGCAACTGAGCCAACGCTTCCCGTGACGTTTCCTCCGACGTTGCCCGTGACGCTCGCAGCACGCACTCCATCACCTGTGATAGTTCCGCTACCTCCTCCGAGAACTTTTCCGGTGACATCTCCCCCCACTCCACCTGTAACAGACCCAACCGCCCCTGCAACCGACCCAACACTCCCGACGACATTCCCGCCCACATTCCCGGTGACGCTCCCAACCGCCCCTGCAACACTGCCCACTGACCCTGTAACCGATCCCACGCTTCCCGAAAGATTGCCTGTGATATTACCTGTGACATTGGATGCGATGCCCCCTGTGACTGTTAGAGTGGACCCGATTGTAATCGTGGTTGATACGGCAATCGAGGATACGCTTATTGTACCCGTCACGCCCCCGACGGTTCCGGTTACGTTGCCCCCAACGTTTCCGGTTACGCTACCGACCGCACCCGTCACGGATGCCGCGACTTGGGACGTGGAAATCGTCGTCCCACTCAGATTGAGAGATGTCGTCGGGTTCTCGACGTTACCCCAGTCGATGCCAGCCCCGCCGGTGGTCGTCACGTCGAGTGTTCGCCCCGGCGTCGATGGTCGGAGGGCACTGCGATTATTGAGGGAAAACGACCCCACTACCCGGCCGACGACGGAAGTTCCACCGACTGTACCGGTTGTGATCACGACCTCGAAATCCGAACCGGCGGAATAAAACGTACCGTCTGCCGAAGTGTCAATGGAAACGTTGTGCAGGCCCGTGCGACTGTCGTAATCGACGTTGAGCGTCACGCCCGCCGTGGATTCGGTCGTTGATCCCGACTTGTAGACGGAGACGGCGGGGGTTCCCGCCAACGTAACTGGGGAACCGCCAGCGAATGACGCCGTGTTGAATTTCAGGACGACGGTTGCCGCCGGTGAAAAATCTCCCCTGTATGTCATCCGCTCACCAGTGTTCCGTTACCGAGTAAATTAGCACCGCCCCCCGAACCACTACTCCCCTGGGGCTGAATCGCTCCAGGGTAGGCGTAGTTGGGGAACCCGTTGACAGATGCTGGGAATGCGACCCCTTGGAGGGAGGTGTTCGTGGGGGTGTAGTCCCCCCCGCCCGCGTACTCCGGGTCGAGTCCAGGGTCGTTGACAATCGCCCCCGTAAGGTTCGTGGCCCCCGACGTGTTATTGAACGTGTTGTCACTGTTAATGATCGCCTGTGCACGGAGAGTCGCAATCGTTTCGGAACCATTGAATCGTATCCCGTACCCGCCGTTGTTCGTGATGAGATTGGTGACGACGTTGGCCTTCGCGACCAATCCGGACGACAGGTCAATTCCGTCGCCGCCGTTGTTGTCAATCGTATTCTGAATGATCTCGATGGAGCGGTTCGAGGATGAATTCGTGACGACGATTACCCCGTCGCCCGCGTTGTTGGCGATGACGTTGGAGGAGAGGTTCATCGAGAGCGGATCGTCGAACTTAACTCCGAAACTGCCGCAGTCGTGGATGAAATTGCCGATGATGCTCACGCCCGGTTGCTGGGCGTATATGCCGTAGTCTGTCAGGAATCCGATGTCGCACCCGTTAATCACCGTACCCGTCACCTGTATCTCGGCAAACTTCTGAAACGGTTCGGCCGCGTCCGCACACACGATGCCGCGGAGGACGTTGACCGCCTGACATACCGCAAATCGGCAGGTGTTCGCCGCTTGATTATTTTTGGCCGCAAAGTCCATGAGCCGCTGTCCAGCCGCCCGCAGTACGAAGAACGGGTTACCCGATTCGTTACAGGTGAGTACGGGCATGACTACCGCCAATGGGTCACCCTTGAGTTGGATTGCCCCGGCGGTCGCATCGCGGTAGATGTCAATACGTCCAGTCGTCTCGGTATGTCCCGATTGCATCTGCATGGTCCACCCCGGCATCGCGTCCCCGTTGCCGGTGTTGTTGTCGAACAGGAGGCGACTCGACGCCGAACCGATGGTGGCCCGAATCCCGCCGATGGCCCACGAGAACGGTCCCACCGTTGCCGAGAATGCCTGTTCTACTGTTACGGTCGGAGTCGCACCCCCCGATCCCGCCTTGCCGTTGATCGCGGCAAAATTACGATGCCCCGCCGTCGGATCGACCAAGTAAATGACGTGGGAGCCGTCTGTCGCTACGTTCGTCAGGTCCGTTCCCGAGTCGAGGGTCACGGTCGTCCCGGCCCCGTCAGTTGTTCCCGCCGTTCCTGTTAATGCCGTGGACGGACCCGCACCCGACGCGGACGAATCGCTGCCGGTGCCGTTCAGAAAGAGGATCGTCGGGAATGCCGTGACCGACAAGACTCACCTCACGTAATGGTCACGGGCCGGACGATAGCGTTCTGCAATACAATCCACAGGGAAGCAAATTGATTGGCCTCCCCGACGTTGTCAAACGTGCCCGTGCGGAGTTGTTCGAGTCGCACCAAGAGGAGGTTGAAGTTCTCAATCGAGTCGGGGTCAGCACTCCCCCCCGAATGCATGAGGACCGGGGGACCATCAGCACGGCCGTCATCCCACTGATTGCTACCCGACGCCCGTTCAAAAACCTCGTCAATGACGGAAAAGTGGTCCGCCGCCTGTAAGAACAGGTTACGAAACGCCTCGGCGAACGGACGCAACCGCTCGTCATGATACTTCTGCATTTGTTGATCGGTCGCCTCGGCCATTGATTACCTCCCAAGTGGGCGACGATTGTTTAATTACTAGTGACTGACGAGAGTATCAGAGATCGTCGGTGACACGCTCGACGGAATATACAGTCCCTGTCCCCTCAGGTCATAGAGTCGTTGGAGTCCCAAGACGAACGATTTCGTCGTGAGGGAGTTTGTGAAGTCGAGGGCGTAGGTGTCGTTGACGGCGGACGGGTCCGTGTTGCCAACCGCTGCCACCCACGGGCCGCGAGTACCCGTGTTCGGTGCCCCGTAGAGTCCGACCGGTGTGAACACCTGTACGAGGTCGATTGTCAATTCGCGATTGGCGGTTGCCGCTACAGAGTATCCGATTTGCAATTGGACCGTGGACGGGAGTTGCCGGGGCGTTGAGAAGAATACGATGAACTGCTGGTAGCTCGTCGTAATCTCTCCGTTGACGTTTCGGGTGTATGACAGGTCGGCTCCCGCGTCGTTTTGGAGTACGTTCCCGTCGCCGTCGGTGAATTGAACGATGAACTCGCCAGTGGCCGTTGCCGTGTTGATTTTGGCCTGAAACGTGACCGCGTAGACCGTGTTGATCTGGACCGTAATATCCTGTGCGAGTTGTGTCGCCTGGGAACCGTCGGACTTGAGCATCGCGGCGTCGGTCCCCGCC
>Ga0075367_10000229_pt1 | contig 18863 bp, 17 predicted proteins | sample EndMethybrTD3032_FD_71399 | JGI IMG/M metagenome (GOLD analysis project Ga0075367, IMG submission 71399) | Populus endosphere microbial communities from Tennessee, USA - Endosphere MetaG P. TD hybrid TD303-2 | ecosystem: Host-associated > Plants > Roots > Endosphere | place: USA: Tennessee... | reverse complement strand
TCCGGCCAAACCTCGTCCCCCACGCGGGTCTCGTAGCGAAGGTCGGTGACGTGGGTGAGGGTCAGCTCATAGGTTCCATCCGCCTGGACGACCATGACGTAGTCGCGGCCATGCGGGGCGAAGCCGTGACTGAGCACCGCGAAATCGCAGTCGGGAAGCCACTCGTCGAGGGCCTGTTTCAGGGGGTGATTGGTCGGCATCCGGGCTCTCTTATCACGGCGCCTGCGCCGCAGAAGGGCGTGATCGGCGACCGGCAACTTGACTGTCGCCGCGCCTGGCGTCAGCCGTGTCACATGAGACATGCCGCCCTGCTCGCCGCCGCCCTCGCCCTGCTCGCCGCCGCCCGGCCGGCCGCCGCCCAGGACCTCATCGCCGGAACGGCGGCGGTGCGCGACAAGGCGATTTCCGACACCACCGCCTGGGACGTGGTGGAGAGCCTGACCACCGAAGTGGGGCCTCGCATGGTGGGATCGCCCGCCATGACCCGGGCGCGGGACTGGGGCGTGGCGACCCTCACGCGCCTGGGCTTCGAGAACGTCCACCTCGAGCCCTTCACCACCAGGGCCTGGGCGCGGGGCGAGGAGCGCGCGGAGGTGGTGGCCCCCTTCGCCCAGCCGCTGGCCATCCTGGGCCTGGGCGGCTCGGCCCCCACGCCCCGGGGCGGCCTCGAAGCCCCTATCGTGATCTTCCCCAGCTACCAGGCCCTGCTCGACGTTCCCCCCGGCGGACTGACCGGCAAGATCGCGGTGCTGACCCAGCGGATGAGCCGCACCCAGGACGGATCGAGCTACGGCGCCATCTCGCCCATGCGGTTCCTCGGCGCGGGGGAGGCGGCCAAGCGTGGGGCCGTGGCCTTCCTGGTCCGCTCGGTCTCCACCGCCGACACCCGCCTGCCGCACACCGGCGCCGGCGGCGAGCCCGGCATCCCGGCCGCGGCGCTCTCGACGCCCGACGCCGAGCTGCTGGAGCGCATGGCCGCCCGGGGCCAGCCGGTGGTGGTGCGCCTCTCCATGGCCTCCCGCGTCATTCCCCAGGCCCAGGCCTGGAACGTGGTGGGCGAGATCCGCGGGTCCGAGCGGCCGGGCGAGGTGCTGGTGGTCGGCGGACACCTGGACTCTTGGGACCCGGGCACGGGGGCCATCGACGACGGGGCGGGCGTGGCCATCACCACCGCCGCGGCCCGCCTGGCGGGATCGGCCGGCCGGCCCAGGCGGACGATCCGGGTGATCATGTGGGGCTCGGAGGAGCAGGGCGGCTCGGGCGAGGCCTACGCCCACGCCCACGCCGGGGAGATCGCCGATATGATCGTGGTGGGCGAAAGCGACCTGGGGGCCGGCCGCATCTGGCGCGCGGCCCTGCCGGCGGGCGCCCGCGAGCACCCCGCCATGCAGGCCTTCGCCCGCGCCGTGGTTCCGCTGAAGGTGGACGTCAGCCGCGACGCCGCCCGGTTCGGCGGCTCCGACGTGGAGGGTATGATCGCCGCCGGCGCGCCGGTCATCGAGTTCCGCCAGGACGCCAGCCGCTACTTCGACCTGCACCATTCGGCCGACGACACCCTGGACAAGATCGACCCGGCCGAGATGTCGCAGGCGGTCGCGGTGTGGGCGAGCTTCCTCTATGCGACCGCCAACAGCGACGTGGATTTCCGGACGCTGAAGGCCAGGCCGTAACGTCCGCTTGACCCCGGCCGGGCGAGGGGGCACCGCGGGTAGGCTCATTTCCTTCAGAGAGTCGCGCCATGCCAGGCCCCCTTTCCGGACACCACGTCGCCGTCCTGCTGGGCGGGCTTTCCTCCGAGCGGGAGGTCAGCCTGGTGTCGGGCCGCGAGTGCGCAGACGCGCTGGAGCGGCTGGGCGCCAAGGTGAGCCGCGTCGACGCTGGCCGCGACCTGGCGCAGGTGCTGAGCGCGCTTAAGCCCGACGTCTGCTTCAACGCCCTGCACGGCGCCTGGGGCGAGGACGGCTGCGTCCAGGGCGTACTGGAGACGCTCGCCATTCCCTACACCCACTCGGGGGTGCTGGCCTCGGCGCTGGCCATGGACAAGGCCAAGGCCAAGGCTGTGCTGGCGGCGGCCGGCGTCACCGTGCCGGGCGGCGGGCTCTTCAACCGCTTCGAGGTGGCCCGGCGCCACGTCCTGCCGCCACCCTATGTGGTCAAGCCGAACGCCGAGGGATCCTCGGTCGGCGTGTTCCTCGTGTTCGAAGGCGCCAACGCCCCGCCGCAGGAGGTGGTGGCGCCATCCTGGACATTTGGCGAGGAGGTGATGGTCGAGCCCTACATCGCCGGGCGCGAGCTGGCCGCCGGCGTCATGGACGGCAAGGGCATGACCGTCACCGAGATCATTCCGCGCACAGGTTTTTATGATTACGAGGCGAAGTATGGCGAAGGCGGCTCGGTGCACGTCTGCCCGGCCGAAATCCCGCCTCAAGTGATTGAACGATCTCTGAAACTCGCAGAGCTCGCGCACGCCGCCTTAGGTTGCCAAGGGGTGAGTCGGTCCGACCTTCGTTATGACGATGTTAAGGACATGCTGGTCCTTTTGGAGGTCAACACCCAGCCCGGCATGACCCCAACTTCGCTCATCCCAGAGCAGGCGGCGAAGCAGGGAGTGGGATTCGACGATCTAGTGTTGTGGATCACGGAGGACGCGTATGCCCGCGGCGGTGCGGGGGGGATCGCGAGTTCAGGCGAATCCTCGGGCCAAAGCGCCCGCCAGTCCGAGAGGTAAGCGTCCGCCGTCACCCCGGCCGGCCGCCCCTCCCGCGCGTGGCGGCCCAGGTCCGGGGCTCTCTCCCAAGACAGTCCTGATCGCTGCTGGCGCCGTGCTCGCGCTGGCGCTGGGGCTCGCCCTGGCGATCGACCACCGCGGCGAACACATGCTGGCCGCCGCCGGCCATGGCGTCGATGCGCGTTTCGCCAAGGCCGGGTTCAGGCTGCGCAGCGTCCACGTCCAGGGCGCATCCCCGCTCGCCACCGCCGACATCGTCCGCGCCACGGGCCTCTACAAGGACCAGCCCATGGTCGGCCTGGACCTTGCCGAGGTGCGCCGGCGGGTCGAGAGCGTCGGCTGGGTGAAGGACGTCAAGGTCGTGCGCCTTCTGCCCGACACCCTGGTCGTGGCGGTGCAGGAGCGTCGCCAACTGGCGGTCTGGCAGCACGCCGGCCGCACCGCCGTCATCGACGACCAGGGCCAGGTGATCGCCGAGGCCGATCCCGCCCGTTTCGCCAACCTGCCGCTGGTGGTGGGCGAGGGGGCCGACGCGGCCGCGCCCGCCATCTTGCCCATGCTCGCCCAGCGTCCCCAGCTCATGAGCCGCGCCGACGCCATCGTGCGCGTCGACGATCGCCGCTGGGACCTGCGGCTCAAGGACGGGTCGCTGATCCAACTCCCCGCCACCGGCGAAGAAGACGCCTTGATGCGGCTCGAGAAGCTCGACGAGCGCTCGCACATCCTGCAGCTCGGCTTCGACCGCATCGATCTGAGAAATCCCGAACTGGTGGCCGTCCGGCCACGACAGTTGGGCCCTGGCGCTCCGGCGCCGGTGGCCGGCGCCTGAGGAAGAAATCCTAAGCGTATGCTCAAGCTCGCCCCCCGCCCCCCCGAGGCACGAGACAAGAAGGACGGCCTCAAGGCCGCCCTGCACAGGCCGACCGTCACCGCCGCCGTGGACCTCGGCGCGTCCAAGGTCACCTGCTTCATCATGAAGCCCGAGGGCGTCCGGCGCGGCGACAGGACCCTCACAACCGCCGGGGTCGGCTATGTCCAGTCCCGGGGCGTGCGCGGCGGGGCCATCGTCAACCTCGACGAGGCGTCCGAAGCCATCGCCCAAGCCGTGGAGCGGGCCGAGAACCTGGCGGGCGTCAACGTCCAGGGCGTGACCGTGGCCACCGCCGGGGGCCAGCTGGCCTCCAACCGCGTGGCCGGTCGCGTCTCCCTGGGCGCCCGCCCCATCGGCGACACCGACCTGGTGCGCGCCATCCAGCACGCCCTGGCCCAGATCAAGCTGCCCGGCCGCCGCGCCGTGCACATCCTCCCCATCGCCTGGGCGGTGGACGGGCAGGGCGGGGTGCGCGATCCCCGGGCCATGTTCGGCCGCACGCTCAGCGTGGAGCTGTTGGTGGTCTCGGTCTCCGAGAGCGTCTGGCAGACGCTGGGCGCCTGCGTCGAGCGCGCCCACCTGCAGTTCGAAGGCCTGGTGGCCGCCCCCTTCGTCTCCGCCCTGGCGGCGCTGGAAGAGGACGAGATGGACCTGGGCTCGGTCTGCATCGACATGGGCGGCGGCTCGACGTCCGCCGCGGTGTTCAACGCCGGCTCCCTGGTGCACGTGGAAACCGTGCCCGTCGGCGGCCAGCACGTCACCCAGGACATCGCCCGCGGCCTCTCGACCTCCATCGCCGGAGCCGAGCGCATCAAGACCTTGCACGGCTCGGCCATCGCCTCGGCCAACGAGGACCGCGAGATGATCGAGGCCCCGCCGCGCGGCGACGATCCCGGCGCGGGCCCGGTGGTGGCGCCCCGCTCGCTGCTCAAGGGCATCATCGCGCCGAGGGTCGAGGAGACCCTGGAGCTGCTGCGCGATCGGCTCAAGGCCTCCGGCGCCCCGCTCGAAGCTGGCGCGGGCCTGGTGCTGACCGGCGGCGCCAGCCAGCTGGCCGGCGTGCGCGAAGTCGCCGTCCGCGTCTTCGACCGCCCGGTGCGCCTGGGTCGGCCGCGCCGCGTGCCGCACCTGGCCGACGCCGCCTCCGGCCCGGCCTTCACCGCCGCGGCCGGCGTTCTGCACCGCGCCGCCTTCGGTCCCCGCGAGGCTGTCTCGGCCCGCGCGCTCGCCTCGGCCCGCCTGCGCCGCGAGCCGCTGGATCCCCGCGCCAACCCCGTCGCCAAGGCCGCCGCCTGGCTGCGCGAGAACCTCTGAATTCCACGCCAGGTTTTGGCCGCCCGGCCATAGCAATCGCAGGGGTTGCGAGCCGCCCTGGGGCGTCGCGCCGCGCGGAGCGGACACCTGGCCGCATGGCGGGCCAGACTCTGTGGAAAGTGCGCTGAAAAATCCCCTGCCGCGGTCGACGCAAGTCCGACTCAAGGTATGCGCTTAACCCTCGCTTAAGGATGTCGGTCGCCTAGTAACCCATCCTTAAGCAAGGGGTGTTCGGAGCGGGTCCCGGACGCCCGGAGCCGTTATCTGGGAAGGATGCAGGGGTCCCATGGCTATTTCGCTTTCCGCGCCGCGCGCGACTGAACTGAAACCGCGCATCGTTGTGTTCGGCATCGGCGGGGCAGGCGGCAACGCGGTCAACAACATGATCGAGGCTGGCCTCGAGGGTGTTGAGTTCGTCGTCGGCAACACCGACGCCCAGCAGCTCCAGTTCGCCAAGACCGAGCGCCGCATCCAGCTCGGCGTCCAGGTGACGCAGGGGCTGGGCGCCGGAGCGCACCCGGAAGTGGGCATGAGCGCCGCCGAGGAATCCATCCCCGAGATCGGCGAGCATCTCGACGGCGCGCACATGGTGTTCATCACCGCCGGCATGGGCGGGGGCACCGGCACCGGGGCCGCGCCGATCATCGCCAAGTGCGCCCGCGAGCGCGGCATCCTGACCGTGGGCGTGGTGACCAAGCCGTTCCACTTCGAGGGCCGCCACCGCATGCGGCTCGCCGACGCCGGCATCAACGAGCTGCAGCGCTACGTCGACACCCTGATCGTCATCCCGAACCAGAACCTGTTCCGCGTCGCCAACGAGCGCACCACCTTCGCCGAAGCCTTCGGCATGGCCGACCAGGTCCTGCATTCGGGCGTCCGGTCGATCACCGACCTGATGGTGCTGCCCGGCCTGATCAATCTCGACTTCGCCGACGTCCGCACGGTGATGACCGAGATGGGCAAGGCGATGATGGGCACCGGCGAGGCCACGGGCGACGACCGCGCCCTGATGGCGGCGCAGAACGCCATCCAGAACCCGCTGCTCGACGAGGTCTCGCTCAAGGGCGCGAAGGCCGTGCTGGTGAACGTCACCGGCGGCCTGGACATGACCCTCTTGGAGGTCGACGAGGCCGCCAACTGCATCGCCGAACAGGTCGATCCCGAGGCCAACATCATCTTCGGCGCGGCCTTCGACCCGATGCTGGAAGGCAAGGTCCGCGTCTCGGTGGTCGCCACCGGCATGGACGGCGCCTCGATCGCCGCCATCGAGCCGAAGATCGAGCGTCGCGCCAACACCACCGCCCAGCCCCTGCGCGCCGACGTCTCGCGCCCGGCCGTCGCGACGGAAGAGGCCGAGCCGGCGCTCGCCGCGGAAGCGGAGGCCGCCCCGGTCGCCGCGCTGGAGGAAGAGCAACCCGATCTCTACGCCGCGCCTGTGGCGGCCGAGCCCGCCCCGGCGGTCATCACCCGCATCGTCGATCCGGCTGTCGAGGAGATGGAAGAGGAAGACGACGAGCCGCTGTTCGCCGAGCCGGCCTACGAGACGCGCAAGCCGCGCGGCGGTTTCCTGAGCCTGTTCGGCGGGCGTCCGCGCTACGATCAGGCCCCGGCGGCCTCCCAGGCCTCCGCGCCGCGCGCCAGCGCGGGCGGCAGCCGCGGCGGCGCCTTGCCGCTGGAGGTGGCCGAAACCGAGCCCGAGGCCGGCGAGGATCTGGAAATCCCCTCCTTCCTGCGCCGCCTGGCCAATTAGCAGGCGCCAAGCCGTCGGATCTTAACAAAGGCGAATGCCGCTCCCGCGGCGTTCGCCTTAAGTTTGTCCGCTCGCCCGCACCTGACTGGGAGGGGCCGGATATGACTCATCAGTATTCGATCGTCGTCGGGCCGGTCGAAGGCGGCTGGGCCCTCGACTGCGACGCGATCCAGGCTCCGATGCTGTTCCTCTCCGGCGCGCGCGCCGAGGCGCACGCCCGGGCGCTGGCCACCCGGCTCAGCGAAGCGGGCGATGATGTCGAACTCATCGTGCGCGACCGCGCCTGCGTGGTGGTCGGTCTTGCGCGCTACGCCGCCCAATCCCTGGCCTTCGCCGCCACCGGCTAGCCGCGACCTGGGGTAGAGAAATGCCGCGCCCGCGAATTCGCGTCTAGGGCGAGGCTTTTTGGCAACACTGCCCTGTGCGTGGAACAACCATCTGAAAGATAAGAAGTTTTATCGCGTCTTGAAGCGCGGACCCAAGGGATCGCGTTAAGCGGTGGTTCACCTTATCGCGACGAAACATAGCGAAACAGCAGTTGTTTTGCTGCGGCGCGGCATCGGTCATACCCAGCAGGCGGGGCGCTGGTTCGGCCGGAGTTGGCCGACCCATTCAAGTTGATCGGAAGGTGGCAGCGTGGCCGCAGACGCGTTTCAGCACGGCGCCTTTCAGCACACGCTCAGGACCCCTGCGCTGTTCGCCGGCGTCGGCGTCCACACGGGTGAATATGTGCGGGTGGCGATCCGCCCGGCGCCGGTAGACGCCGGGATCGTCTTCGTGCGCACCGATGTGACCGACCGCGACAATCGCGTGCCCGCGACGGGCGAGGCGGTCTGCAAGACCCAGCTCGGCACCATGATCGGCAACCCCGATGGCGTCACGGTCTCCACCATCGAGCACCTGATGGCGGCGCTCGCCATGCTGGGCTTCGACAACGCGGTCGTCGAGCTGGACGGCCCGGAAATGCCCGTCATGGACGGCTCGGCCGAGCCCTTCGTTCGGTTGCTCGACCGCGCCGGCAAGCGCGCGCAAGGCGCCGCCCGGCGGTTCCTCAAGGTGCTGGAGCCGGTTGAAGTGGTCGATGGCGACAAGCGCGCCGCCCTGCTGCCGTGCGACCGCTTCGAGGCTTCCTTCGAGATCACCTTCCCGACGGCGGCGATCGGCCGCCAGCGGATCGACCTGGCGATGGACGAATACGCCTTCCGCCGGGGTCTTTCCGACTGCCGCACCTTTGGGTTCGCCCACGAGGTCGACGCCCTGCGCAAGCTGGGCCTGGCCCGCGGCGGCAGTCTCGACAACGCCGTGGTGATCGAGGGCGACCGGATACTAAATCCCGACGGCCTGCGCCGGCCCGACGAATTCGTCCGCCACAAGGCGCTGGACGCCATCGGCGACCTCTATGTCCTGGGCGCGCCGCTGATCGGCCGCTACGAGGGCGAGCGCGCCGGGCATGCCCTGAACAACCGTCTGGTGCGGGCCCTGCTGGACCGCCCGCAGGCGGCTTGCCTGGTCACCTTCGTCGACGAGATCGCCCGCGCCGGGTGATCCTGCACGGCGGTCATGGTTCCGCCGCATGGGTCCGCGCACATCCGTCCGTTTGCGCCCGGCGGGGGCTCGTGTAGAAGCACACGACGCGGCGCGGGGGCGCGCATGGGTTCTCCGGGACTGAGGTGAAGGTGTCCTTGCTTCGCAACACGTCGACTGGTCGGGCTTCGACGGCTCACCACATTCTGCTCGTCGGCTGCTGCGCGCTTGCGCTGGCGGGCTGCGCGGGCCGCAAGAAGCGTCCACAGCTCGCCTATGAAGAGCGGCCGGTGGAGCTGCTCTACAACGCGGGCGCCGAGCGGCTCGACCGCCGCCAGTGGGGGCAGGCCGTCGACTACTTCCAGGAAGTGGAGCGCCAGCACCCCTATTCGGCCTGGGCCCGGCGGGCGATCCTGATGCAGGCCTTCGCCCACTACGAGGGCAACAACTACGAGGAGGCGATCGCCGACGCGGACCGCTTCCTGCAGCTCTATCCGGGCAATCCCTCGGCCGCCTACGCGCGCTACCTGAAAGCCATCTGCGACTTCGAGCAGATCGCCGACGTGGGCCGCGACCAGGCCATGACCGCCCTGGCGCTGGATGCGCTGAAGGACGTGGTCCAGCGCTACCCGACCACCGAGTACGCCGCCGACGCGCGGCTTAAGATCGACATGGTCAACGACCAGCTGGCCGGCAAGGAGATGACCGTCGGCCGCTACTACCTCAACCAGGGCGACACCCTCGCCGCCATCGGCCGCTTCCGCACGGTGATCGACCGCTACCAGACCACCAGCCACGCGCCCGAGGCGCTCTACCGGCTGGTGGAGGCCTACCTGACCATCGGCCTGGTCGAGGAAGCCAAGCGAAACGGCTCGGTGCTGGGTTACAACTATCCGGGCGATCCCTGGTACGCCGACGCCTACAAGCTGCTCACCGCCAAGGGCTATCGTCCGGCGGTGGAGCCCAAGGCGGGCTCCAAGCGTGGCCTGATGCACATCCCCTTCATCCACCGGAAGGCCGACACGGTCGCGCCCCCGGCCGCCGAGGCGGCGCCCGCGGCGGAGACGACCGAGGCCAAGCCCAAGCGCCGCAGCCGGATGCACATCCCGTTCCTGCACCGCGACGACGCCCCGCCGGCGAACTGAGCCGAAGGGCACGCCGGCCTTGGCCCGCGTAGTGATTCCAGGCGATCCTGCGCTGCGATGCTGATCGGCCTGTGGATCCGCGATGTCGTCCTGATCGAGGCCCTGGACCTGTCCATCGGGCCGGGTCTGACCGCGCTCACCGGCGAGACGGGCGCGGGCAAGTCGATCATCCTGGATGCGCTGGGCCTGGCCACCGGCGCCCGCGCCGACGCCGGCCTGGTCCGCCGCGGCGCGCGCCAGGCGGCGGCCTCCGCCGTCTTCGCCCCCGCCGCCGACCACCCGGTCTGGGACCTTTTGGAAGACAAGGGCCTGGCCTACGCCCGGGACGAGGACCTGGTCCTGCGCCGCACCCTCTCGGCCGATGGCCGCAGCCGCGCCTTCGTCAACGACCAGGCTACCGGGGTCGGGGTGCTGAAGGAGGTGGGCGAGCTCCTGCTGGAGGTGCACGGCCAGCACGAGACGGTGGGACTGCTGGATGCTCGCACCCATCGGCCGATGCTGGACGCCTTCGGCGAGCTTGGCGCGAAGGCGCAGGCGGTGGCCGGCCGATATCGCGACTGGCGCGCCGCCCAGGCCCAGGCCGAGACCCTGCGGGAAGCGGCCGAGCGCGCGGCGGCGGAGACCGAGGAGCTTTCCCTGCGCCTGGCCGAGCTCGACCGTCTGGACCCCCGCGAGGGCGAGGAGACGGCCCTGGCCGAGGAGCGCGCGGTGCTGGGGGCGGCGGAGAAATCGCTGGCCGACATCGCCCAGGCCCGGAGCGCCTTCGATGGCCTCTCCAGCCGACTCGCCGCCGCGGCCCGCACCCTGGAGCGCGCCCGCGAGCGCGCGGTGGCCGCCGGAGCGCACGCCGAGACCCCGGCCGTCAGGCGCCTGGCCGCGGCGGGCGAGGCCATCGACCGGGTGCTGATCGAGGCCCAGGAGGCAGAAGCCGCCGTGGACGCCGCGGCCGGCGCCTTCGACTTCGAGCCCGACCGCCTGGAGAAGGCCGAGGAGCGGCTGTTCGATCTGCGCGGCCTGGCCCGCAAGCTCGGCGTCAGCGTCGAGGAGCTCCCAATCATCCGCGTCCGCTTCGCCGAGCGGCTGCGCGCGGCCGAGACCTCCGGCGAGGCCCTGGCCGCGGCGAAGGCGCAGGTGGCGGCCACATGGGCGGCCTATCTCGACGAGGCCAAGGCCCTCGGCGCCGCGCGGCGCGAGGCGGGCGATCGGCTGGCGGCCGCGGTGATGGCCGAGCTTGGGCCCTTGAAGCTCGACAAGGCGCGCTTCCGCGTCGCGGTGGATGCGCTGGACGAGGCCAAGGCGGGACCAGGCGGCCTCGACCGCGTCGCCTTCGAGATCTCCACCAACCCCGGCGCCCCCTTCGGCGACCTGGCCGCCATCGCCTCTGGCGGCGAGCTGGCGCGGTTCGCGCTGGCGCTGAAGGCGGCCCTGGCCGGGCGCGGCGGCGGCTTCCAGCCGCTGATGATCTTCGACGAGGTCGACCAGGGCGTGGGCGGGGCGGTGGCCGACGCGGTGGGCCTTCGGCTCAAGCGCCTGGCGGCGAGCGCCCAGGTGCTGGTGGTGACCCATTCGCCCCAGGTGGCGGCCCGCGCCGACGCCCACTGGCGGATCGCCAAGGCCGGCGAGGCCGAGCGGATCCGCACCGCCGTCGAGGTGCTCTCGCCCGCCGATCGCGAGGAGGAGATCGCCCGCATGCTCGCCGGCGCCCAGATCACCGACGCCGCCCGGGCCGCCGCGCGCGCCCTGATCGGGGCGTAAGCCATGAAGCCCGTCGACCAGCTCACCGAAGAGGAGGCGCTCGCCGAGCTCACGGCGCTCGCCGACGAGATCGCCGCCCACGACATCCGCTACTATCGCGAGGACGCCCCGGCGATCTCGGACGCCGACTATGACGCGCTCAAGCAGCGCAACAGCGCCATCGAGGCCCGCTTCCCGCATCTGGTGCGCGACAACTCCCCTTCGCTTCGGGTGGGGGCCACGCGCTCCGAGCAGTTCGCTCCGGTGGAACACGGCGCGCCCATGCTCAGCCTGGACAACGCCTTCTCCGACGAGGATGCGGCCGAGTTCGACGCCCGGGTGAAGCGGTTCCTCAAGCTCGATGGAGAGGTCGCCTACACCGCTGAGCCGAAGATCGACGGCCTCTCGTGCTCCATTCGCTACGAGAAGGGGCTACTGGTCCGCGCCGCCACCCGGGGCGACGGCCGCGTGGGCGAGGACGTCACCGCCAATGTGCGCACCATCGGCGAGATCCCCCACCGCCTTGGCGGCGAGGGCTGGCCCGACCTCATAGAGGTGCGCGGCGAGATCTACCTGGGCCATGCCGAGTTCGCCGCCCTCAACGCCGCGGCCGAGGCGGCGGGCCAGAAGACCTACGCCAACCCGCGCAACGCCGCGGCCGGATCGCTGCGCCAGATCGACCCGAGCATCACCGCCCAGCGGCCGCTGCGCTTCTTCGCCTACGCCTGGGGCGAGATCAGCGCGCCCTTCGCCGACACCCAGTGGCGGGCGCTGGAAGCGCTGAAGGCCTGGGGGTTGCAGATCACCCCCCAGAGCCGGCGCGTCGAGGGCGTGGAGGGCCTGCTGGCGGCCTACCGCGACATGGAGGCCGTGCGGCCGCACCTGGGCTTCGACATCGACGGGGTGGTCTACAAGGTCGACCGGCTGGACTGGCAGCAGCGGCTGGGCTTCGTCAGCCGCGCCCCGCGCTGGGGGATCGCGCGCAAGTTCCCCGCCCAGCAGGCGCGCACGGTGCTGGAGGCCATCGACATCCAGGTGGGCCGCACCGGCGCCCTGACGCCGGTCGCCCGCCTGACGCCGGTGACGGTGGGGGGCGTGGTGGTGACCAACGCCACCCTGCACAATGCCGACGAGATCGCCCGCCTGGACGTTAGGATAGGCGATACGGTGATGCTGCAGCGGGCGGGCGATGTGATCCCGCAGATCCTGGGCGTGATCCCGCAGGAGCGGCCGGCCGACGCGACGCCCTTCGAATTTCCGCACCAGTGCCCGTGCCCGCTGGAAACCCCGGTGGTGCGCGAGACCACGGCGAGCGGCGCCGAGACGGTGGTGCGCCGCTGCTCGGGCGAATTCGCCTGTCCTTTCCAGAAGCTCGCCCACCTGCGCCATTTCGTCAGCCGCCGGGCCTTCGACATCGAGGGCCTGGGCGAGAAGCAGCTCACCGCCTTCGTCGCCCGCGGCTGGTTGAACTCGCCCGCCGACATCTTCCGCCTGCACGAGCACGCCGAGGAGCTGCTGGCCACCGAGGGCTATGGCGAGACCAGCGTGAACAACCTGATAGCCGGGATCGAAGCCAGGCGGACGATCGCGCTGGAGCGGTTCATCTATGGCCTGGGCATCCGCCACATCGGCGAGACCACCTCGACCGCGCTCGCCCGGCATTTCGAGACCGCCGAGGCCTTCATCGCCGGCGCCAACGGAGCGGCCTTGGGCCGTCCGGGGCCGGCCTATCTGGAGTTCGGCCAGATGGACGGCGTGGGGCCCACCGCGCGGGAGGCTGTTCTGGACTTCGCCGCGCACCCGCGCGACCTGCTGATCCCCGCCGAGGCGAGCCTGGACGAGCGGCTGCGCCTGGCTATCCCCAAGCTCAACCGCACGGCGCGCGCGGCCCTGGCGGCGCACTTCGGCGACTGGGCGGCTTTCGAAGCCCGGGCCCGTCAGGCGCTCGGCGAGCGGCCGGGCGAGGACTTTCTGGACATCGCCTCGGTGGACAATGTGGGCCTCGTCGCCGCCCGCATGATCGCCGAGTTCTTCGCCGAGGAGCACAACCGCCGGCTCGTCGAGGACCTGCGCGGCGCCCTGACGATCGAGGGCGCGCAGAAGCCCAAGAGCGACACCGCCGTGGCCGGCAAGACGGTGGTCTTCACCGGCGCTCTGGAGCGGATGACCCGGGACGAGGCCAAGGCGCAGGCCGAGCGCCTGGGCGCCAAGGTCTCCGGCTCGGTCTCGAAGAAGACCGACATCGTGGTGGCGGGGCCGGGGGCGGGCTCGAAGCTGAAGACCGCCGCGGACCTGGGGATCCAGGTGATGACCGAGGACGAGTGGCTGGCCCTGGTGGGCGGCTGAGGCGCCGCCTAGCCGGCGAAACTCCTGGCGACCGTCTCCACCGCCTTTGTCCGCGCCCGTTCCAGGTCCCCGCGCGAGCGCCCATCGACGTTGTAGATCGGCGCCCAGGCCTTGCGGAGGCGATGGGCGAACTGCAGGGAAAGCCCGCGCATGAGCTGGCGGCGCACCGGGTCGCCGACGATCCACTCGATCAGGAGGCGCGGCGAGCCATAGCTGGTCACCGCTGCGAAGTGCGTGAGACCCGGCAGGTAGTGCAGCTTGAAGGCGCCGTCCTTCACATCGAAGGCGACCTTCGGCTGGAAGACCCGGTCGACCCAGCCCTTCAGCATGGCCGGCAGGCCGTACCACCAGGTGGGATAGACGAACACCAGGCCCTGGGCGCCCCGCAGGGCCGCCACATGCGCGTCGAGCTCGCCGCCGGCATGGGCCTCGCCCGCGCGGTGCGCGCGCCACGCCTCAAGGCGCAGGGCCGGATCGAACCCCTCAGCGTAGAGGTCGATGACCTGGACCTCGTGACCTTGGCCCTCCAGCCGCTCGGTCAGCGCGGCGAGGATCGAGCCCACGAAGCTGTCGTGGGTCGGGTGGGCGAAGATGATCAGGACCCGCATGGCGGCGGCTCAGAGCGGCGCTGTCGCCGCCTCCAGCCAGGCGCGGGCCTCGCCCTCCAGCTGCGGGCCGACCAGCTCGCGCACCCGGGCGTGATAGGCGTCGAGCTGGGCGCGCTCGGCGTCCGACAGCATCTCGCGGGCGATGCAGCGACGGTCGATCGGCGCCAGCGTCAAGGTCTCGAAGCCCAGCATCGGCCGCTCGCCACCCTCGATCGGGGCCGGCGCGGTGACCACCTGCAGGTTCTCGATGCGGATGCCATACTCGCCGGCCTTGTAGTAGCCAGGCTCGTTGGAAACGACCATGCCCGGCTGCAGCGCCACCAGGCTCGCCGCCTTGGAGATCCGGTGCGGGCCCTCGTGGACGCCGAGGTAGGAGCCCACGCCATGGCCGGTGCCGTGGTCGTAGTCGAGGCCGTGGGCCCACAGCGGGGTGCGGGCCAGGGCGTCCAGGGCCGAGCCGGTGGTGCCCGCCGGAAAGCGTGCGCGCGCCAGCGCCAGGTTGCCCTGCAGCACCAGGGTGAAGCGCGCCTTCATCTCCGCCGTCGGCTCGCCCACGGCCACCGTGCGGGTGACGTCGGTGGTGCCGTCCAGGTACTGGGCGCCGGAGTCGATCAGCATCAGCGAGCCGGATTGGGCGCGCTTGTTGAGCCGCTCGGTGGGCCGGTAGTGGACCACCGCCCCATTGCCGGCCGCACCGGCGATGGTGTCGAAGGAGAGGTCCTTGAGCGCGCCGGTGGCTTCGCGGAAGGCCTCCAGCTTGCGCACCGCGGTGATCTCGTCGGGCGGGCTCGCCTGGCCCTCGGTCGCCATCCAGTGCAGGAAGCGGGTGAGGGCGGCGCCATCGCGCAAATGGGCGCGCCGGGAGCCCTCGATCTCCACCGCGTTCTTGCAGGCCCGGGGCAAGGCGGTGGGATCGTCTCCGCGCAGGACGTGGGCGCCGGCGGCCCCCAGCGCCTCGAAGTACCAGGCGGAGGATTGGGCGGCGTCCACCAGCACGGTCTGGCCCGAAAGCTCGGCGAGTGCGCCCGGCAGGTCTTCCGGCCGCTCCAGCCGCACTTCGTTGCCAAGCCAGGCCGGGAGCTCGGCGGTCACCTTGCGGGGGTCGAGGAAGAGGCGCGCGGTCCCATCGGCGTTCAGGATCGCCTGGCCCAGCGGCAGGGGCGAGCGGATCACGTCGCCCCCTCGGATATTGAACAGCCAGGCCAGCGACGCCGGCGCGGTCAGGACGCTCGCCGCCGCGCCCTGCTGGGCCAGGGCCTCGCCGATCCTGCGGCGCTTGTCGGAGGAAGCCTCGCCGGCGAACTCCAGCGGGTGGGGCGCCACCGGCGCCATGGGCTGGGCCGGACGCTCGGCCCCCCAGGCCAGGTCCAGCGGGTTCTGCGGCGCGGCCTTGAGGATCGCGCCCGCCCGGGCCGCGGCGTGGCGCAGCCGCTCCAGGGCGTCGGGGCTGTGCAGGCGCGGGTCGTAGCCGATCGACTGGCCGGGGCGGGCCGCCTGCTCGATGTAGGCGGTGACGCCGCCGTCCACCAGGTCGCGGATCTCGAAGGTCGCGGCGTCCACCTGGTCGCGGACCTGCAGGGTGTAGCGGCCGTCGACGAAGATCGCCGCCTTGTCCTGGAAGATCACCGCCGCCCCGGCGGAGCCGGTGAATCCGGTCGCCCATCCCAGGCGGTCGTTGGCCGGGGGCAGGTATTCGTTCTGGTGCTCGTCCTCGTGCGGCACGAGCAGGGCGTCCAGGCCCTGCTCGGCCATCGCCTCGCGAATCCGCGGCAGGTGCCGGGGGCCAAAGGAGGGGTCGGTGCTCTCATCGAAGGTCTGGCGCATCCTATGGATTTAGGCCTCCTTGGCGTCACGGCAAAGGGCGTGTGTTACGCCAAACCGCGGGCCGACGCGGGTCGCTTGAAGGAGATGGAGATGTCCAGCGAGCAACCGCCGTGGGAGGGGGGATGCCGCTGCGGGAAGGTGCGCTTCCGGCTGAACGCCCCGCCGCTCCTGACGATGGCGTGCCACTGCAGAGGCTGCCAGCGCATGACCGGCGGACCCTTCTCGCTCAGCGTGGCCGAGCCGGCCGACGCCTTCGAGGTTCTCGCGGGAGAACCCGTCATCGCGGGCCTGCACGGCTCCACCCACCACTATTTCTGCGGCTGGTGCATGAGCTGGCTGTTCACGCGCCCCGAGGGGATCGACTCGCTGGTCAATGTCCGAACCACGATGCTGGACGAGCCCGCCAGCTTCCCGCCCTTCATCGAGACCTTCACGCGCGAAAAGCTTCCCTGGGCGTCGACGCCGGCCAAGCACAGCTATTCCGAATTCCCGCCGATGAGCGCCTATGACGCCCTCATGAGGGAGTTCCGGGGCGGGCGCTGAGCCCGCCTACTGCTGCGGCGCGACGGTGCTGGCGTCGCCACCCGCATCGCCCGCGCTTTCGGCCGATTGGCGGACGGTCTGGGCCGTCTGGTTGGCGGCGATCTGCGCGGCTTCGGCGGCGCGCTGGGTGGCGCGGGCGCTGGAGTCGGTGGCCAGCTGGGCGGACTGCGTCGCCTGCATCGCGGCGCGCTGCGCGTCCGACGCGGCGCCTTCGAGGCGCGCCTGGGCCGCGCCCTGGTCGCGGGCGGCCACAAGCTGGTCCTGGCGATTCTGGTTGGAAAGCAGGAAGACGAGGCCGATCACCGCCACCATGGCCACCACCGCGGCGATCCACCAGCCGGCGGCTCCGCCGCGGCGAACCTCCACCTCTCGATAGGTCTCGCGCACCGGACCGTCCGGCGTCTCGCTCACCCGGCTGCGTTCATATTCACTCATGGCGCATCCCTATCTGCTTGAGCCAGCTTGGCTTTGCAGCGGAACGCCAGGCCGCGAAGATGGGTTCCGGCGCCTTAGCCGCGCCGCAGCACCAGGGTCGTCCAGGCGTCGCGATTGAGCCGCCGCTGGATCCGGAAGCCGCGGGAGAGGTAGGCGGCGAGCACCCGCCGCGCCTGGGTGCGCAACAGGCCCGAGAGGATCACCGTTCCCCCCGGCCGCACGGCGCGCCGGATGTCCTGCGCCAGCGCCACCAGGGGCGGGGCGAGGATGTTGGCGAAGGCCAGGTCATAGGGCGCGCCGGCGCGGATGCGGGGATGGTCCAGGCCGGCGGCGTGGACGAAACGGGCGCGGGCATGGTTGAGCGCGGCGTTCTCGTTGGCGATCCGCACGGACACCCGGTCGATGTCGGTGCCAACCGCCAGCCGCGAGCCCGTGCGCGCGGCGGCGATGGCCAGCACACCCGTGCCGCAGCCCACGTCCAGCACCTTGCCGAAGCGCTCGGCCTTCAGCAGGCGGTCGAAGGCCAGCAGGCAGCCGACCGTGGTGCCGTGGTGGCCGGTGCCGAAAGCCGCGCCCGCCTCGATCCTCAGGTTGACGGTGGAGGGGGGCGCCAGGCCGCGGTCGTGGGCGCCGTAGACGAAGAAGCGTCCCGCCCTGACCGGCGGCAGGCCCGAGAGCGCCATCGCCAGCCAGTCGGCGTCGGCCAGCTTCTCCACGGTCACGCGCAGGGCGCCATGGCCGGAGAGCAGGTCGACCAGCGCGGCCCGCTCCGGTTCGGCGGTGGGGAAGGCGTCGATCCGCCAGACATCGTGGTCCTCGTCCTCTTCCAGGATGGAATAGGTGAGGGTCTCGGTGGCGGGAGACTCGTCGATGGCCGCGGCGGCGGCTTCGGCGGCGGCGCGGGGGCCGCGCGCGATGATCTGCAGGGCGTCGTCGCTCATGGCCGTCCTGCTAGCCGGAGCGGCGGCCGATAGCGAGGGTGTTTCAGCTGTTCGGGGCGGGGGAGGTGTCGCCGGTGGCCTCTGGCGGAGCCTCGTCCTCGATGGCGTCGGCGGGCGGGTTGTAGGCCACCCGCTCGGTGGCGACGGCCGGCGTGGCGTGGAACTCGGCGTCATGGGCGAGGGGCGCCGGGGCCTCGGCGTCCTCCGTCGGCGCCGGAGCCTCGACCTCGCCCCGGGCGGGCGGCGCCACGGCCGGCGCGGCGGCGAGCCTGGTCCAGTCGCTGCCGAGCACATAGTCGGGGATCTTGCCGGAATAGGCGGCGAAGGTCGGGGCGTCGTCCTCGAAGGGGCCGGCCGCGCGCGCGCCCGCCGATCCGGCGACGATCTGAGGGCCGGCGGGCCGATCGTCGGCGCCCAGTTCCGGCTTCATCGCCGCGCCCATCAACAGACCCGCCATCAGGGCCAGGCCCGCGCCTGCGTACGCCGTCTTCACCGTGGTCAGCCCTTTTGTTGATCGGGTTCCGGGCTGGTGGAGCGCGCGACGCGCCAGTTGGTTCAGCGCAAGGCTGGCGCCATCGTTCGGCGCGGAGCATTGAAGTCGCGGGAGTGACTCAAATGAGCAAGTACGGGGCCCTGTCCGACCACCTCGCCGCGCGGACGGAAAACGAATGGCCGGCCAGCTTCGCGCAGGTTGAGGCGGTGCTTGGCTTTCCCCTGCCCAAGGCGGCCCGAGCCGGCCGCGCCTGGTGGGCGGCCGATCCCGCCAAATCCCACACCCTGGCCTGGACCAAGGCTGGCTGGACCGCGCAGGTCGACCTCGCCGAAGAGCGGGTGGTGTTCCGCAGGTCCGCGCCGGCTTCGGCGATTCAACCTCCGGCCATGCAGGCGGCGGCGAAGGCGGCCGCCCGCAAGCCGCTTCCGCTGGCCTGGATCGCGGGCGGCGCCGCCGTCATCGGGACCCTCGCGGCGCTGCTCGCGCGTCGCCGGCGATAAGGGCTTGCCTCAGGCCTTCTCCACGAAGCTGTCGAGCACCTTCTTCTCGCCGGCCTTTTCGAAGGCGACGGTGAGCTTGTTGCCCTCCACGCCGGCGACCTTGCCGT
>Ga0075367_10000228_pt1 | contig 18869 bp, 20 predicted proteins | sample EndMethybrTD3032_FD_71399 | JGI IMG/M metagenome (GOLD analysis project Ga0075367, IMG submission 71399) | Populus endosphere microbial communities from Tennessee, USA - Endosphere MetaG P. TD hybrid TD303-2 | ecosystem: Host-associated > Plants > Roots > Endosphere | place: USA: Tennessee... | reverse complement strand
AGCAGCCACAGTGTAGCGTGCGGATCGTACACCGCGTGGCGGTAAATGTTATGGCAAAACGCGGCAGCCTATGGTAGCCGCGCCGACACTATGTTTTGAAATTTTCCCCAGAAATTGCAACATGTTGCGCATATGCCCACACACGTTTGAAGCGCGCCGGCGCCGGCGCACTATGCAACTATGACAAGAATGACCAGGACAATTGACAATGGCGAAATAGAAACCGGCTTTTTCAGTGTGGACATCAGCAGAATACGTTTGGGCGAGCTGCCGCCCCTGCCTACCCAGCAGTTCGTAGGCTGCGCGGCGCTGACGCTTGCAGGGCTTGTGCCGCATTTGAGCCCGGCCAGCCGCGCAACGTGGGCGCACGACGCACGGCAGCAGCGGCTGGTTGCCGAGACGACACCACTGATGTCAACCGGCCAGACCAGCTGGTCCATTGGCGCGCTTGCCGCAGGTGCGCTGCCCATAGAGCGGCCGGGCCATCATCCCAAAAATCCGTTCATGCCTGCGCCCGATGGCCAGGCAGTGTGGTTTGTGGACGGCACGCATGTGCGCCACATGGTAGAAGCAGACGAGTTTTACTCGCTGACGCACTACGTTATTGGCGGCGGTTTTATGGGCTGGGGGCGGGGCGGCATGTACCCGGAAGCGCGAGAGGCGGCCATATATATTGATGCCGTTTTGAACGCAGAAGAACCTCCGCAGATTATACAGTAGCCTATAAGGGCTGCCGGGCGGGTGGGTTATAATAGCGCCCATGACTCATATAAATGAACAAGCATCCGTAGACTATTACAACAAGCAGCCTGGCATTCGTATGGGTGGCGGCGTACTGATATTCAACGAGGGCGGCGAGCTGTTGCTGGTCAAGCCATCGTACCGCAACACCTGGGCGTGGCCGGGCGGCGGGTCTGACCCGGGCGAGTCGCCGCGGGCGGTGGCGCTGCGTGAGTGCAAGGAGGAGATTGGCCTGTGCCCAGAGCCGCTGTACCCGGCATTTGTCAACTACATTCCGCCACAGGAAGACGGCAGCCTGGACAAACTGCAGTTTGCGTTTCGGACAGACCCCGTGCCGAGCGAATTCATACGCGAAGTGCGTCCGCAGCCAAACGAAATAGAAGCTATAAGGTTCGTGCCCGTAACGGCGCTGGGCAATTATATGAAGGAATATCGGGTGCGCGCCGTGCAGACCTACCTGGACTTTTATGATGGCAATGACATGTTGTATATGGAGGATGGAGTACTGGCATGAACGAGCACATTCAACGTTTACCCTACGCGGCTGTTGAGCCGCCATTGCCCGAGGCCGTGATGCTTGGCATGGACGTCGGTCCATGGATGGCCCGCGCCGAAGGTCTGATAGCAGAAGGGTCACGCGTTATAACGTTGCGCGGCGCAAACGCCGTACAGGGCATTGACCCGCAGGCCGCCAGCCTGGTGACCGGCATGCTGTGCCACTATGTTGACGGATTATTGGCCACCGGGCCTCCCGTCGCACTTTTGTATGACGGCAATGCAGACAACCGGGCGCGGCCAGACATTGGCTCTGTTTTTGGCGGGGTGGCAGATGTGTTTGCCCGGGACCCTCGGGTGACACCCATTGCTGTTCAAAGCCGCTCGTGGTACAGCCCGCGCGAGCCGGGCGCGGCACTGTGCAGCGCCATGGGCACGCCGTATGAAACATATGTGTTTGACGACGGGCTGTTGGGCGGACATACGGCCCTAACCCAGGCCGAACCTTTCGTGGGCTACGATGCGTACCAGCAAGTAATAGTTGGGCCGGTTGGGCCCGGCGCGTACCGTCAGCTGCAAGACCTCAGTGAGAAAGCCCTGCGCCGTCCGGCCGGTGCGCCCTTGGTGGATGTGAAAGTGGTAAGCACATTGAACAACGCGGCCATTGACGAAATGCTGCGCATCCAGCGCAAGCAAGCTGCCGGCAGTCAGCAAGCGCACGAGGCATATGCCGCCAAGCTAGCGCAGCGTCAAAGCCAGCCATATGGCGCATTCTTTACGCGTGACGGTGGCTGGGCCGTGGACCCGGAGCAGTTCCCGGGCATAGAATTTACCTATATGGAAGTGGGCGTGGCGTAGCGCGCCTTTTGGTGCTACGGCGTGGCGGTTTCGGCAAGCAAAACAGCGCGCTCCATAAGGACATTGGCTACGGCTCGTGTACGTCGGCCCAGGCCGCAGGCGGTGGAGACGCCCGCGAGCGGGTGGCCAAGCGCCTGCTCTATGATGCGTTTCGTGGTTTGCTGCTGGCCAAGGGTGGGCGCCTCGTGCACAAACCCGGCATAGAACGCGGTGTGCGGGCCAAGCGCAAGCTTGCCCAAGTCTTCGTAAAACGCTTCGTTGGTGGAAGGCGGAATATCGCCGGCGGCCAGCGGACCATGAATGTACTCCAGTGTACGGCCTTGCGGCCAATGCCGGGCCAGCGCATTCGCCAGCGTTACCAGCGGCGCCGTGGTGTGCGGCTGCGCGTCGGCTTTGTTGTGCAGGTCGCCAAGACACAGGTGAACGCCAAAGCGCGCTCCTTCAGGCGACTGCCGCGCAAGGCTGGCAATGCCTTTGCCCAGGCGCAGGGCGCGTTCAATCATGACCTGAAATGGTTGGGCCTTGGCAAGCAAGGTGAGCTCGGCGGCGGCCTCCAGCTGGATGAGAGCTTTGTCGCCTGTCAGCTCGTGGATGGCCTGGATGTCGCGGAGGGTGGCCTGGGTAAACGCGCGTTTGTTCTGCAGCGGGCCTTGCGGACCCAGGGCGGCGAATGACAGCGTGAAATCGGTGGGCACGCTAGCCTGGTATGACAGCCTGTTCAGAATATTGTCATGACGCAGCCGGCGGTAAACCGGGAAGGCTTCCTGCGTTTCTTCCAGGTAGCCAAGCTGCATGGTGTGGGCGTCGGGCCGGTGGCGCGGTGTGGCGGTGTAGGTGCGGCCCTCCATGGACGGCCACTCGCCGGCATGTTCTATTTCCAGCATGCCTTGGGCCACCAAGCGGTTCAGAATGGAGGCATACGGCTGCGGGCGGTTGGTCTCGCCCGATGGTAGTGTTTGCAGATACGGCCCGGCGGCCTGCACCATAGCGCGCATGGCCTCTTGCGGCGTTTGTGCCGGGAAGCTACCCACGCAATGTACGACGGTGTCCGGCGGTTGCTCCATTTGTATAGAAAGTATAGCGCTAATGCGCGTAGCTGGCGAACAAAATGGGCAAGAAGAACGCTGCAAAGTAGGCAATTTGCAGCAGTAAAAAGAACCGCTGCGCGCCCCGGCGCATCACCACAATGCCAATGATAATTACCATGGCTGCCAGCCCGCCGCCAGCAATCAGTTTGTCGGCATGACTGGCGCTGTGGGCAATGGCCAGCAACCCCAGCGGCGGCACCAGGCAGATGGCCGAGATACCCGCCAACAAGCGATGGTACCGTGTCCGCCAACCGTCAATTTCCGGCACCAGCGTGCACGCATATTGCGTCAGCGCCGCCGCTGCCACAAAAAACCCGAACGCTGCCGGCAGGTGAAACGTCGGCATAAACCAGCCCATAAAAAACAGCATCAGCATGGGTAGCACCACGCTGAACAGCGCAATGTAGTACAGCACGGCCCGGCGGTAGGTTGCGACGTGTTGACTAAACGTTAGGTGCGGCCCCTGCGGCCACCGAACTAAAATAAAAGCCAGGCCAGCCGCCAGTACCCCTACGCCTGCTGCTCCCAAGTATTTGTATGCGGCAATTGCTTCCATTGTGATCAGTCGGCTGCGTCAGCTACCATGTTCATGCTTTTATCATACCCGAGTGGACGGGCAAATGCACTGCCTACGATGCACGCTCGGCCGGCGCAATAACGCCCATGATTCCTGCGCCCAGCAGTGTGCACCCCAGCCCGGCAACAACCGCAATCCATACGCCATGCCGCACGGTATCGCCCAAGAGGACAACGCCAACCGCCGCGGGCACCAGCGTCTCGGCCGTCACCATAATGGTGTTGAGCGCCGTGGCAGATGTGCGCTGCAAACCTGTGGTAAACAGCGTAATGCCCAGCAGGCCAAACAATGCAAAAGCGTACGGCAGCGGCTGAAACAGCACATGCCACCATGAGGACGGGAAGACAAGCATGCGCCCCACAATTGCCGTGCCGCCAAACGAGATACCGCTAAGCACGCCCAGCCAGACGGCCGAGGCCCCGCCCCGCAGCCGGCTCACTGCGCCACCTGCCAAAGCCAGCGCTACGGGGGCTAGCGCCACGGTCCAGCGCAGAGCTGTGGAGGCGGGGTGGGCTGGGGCGGGCGCTGCCTCGGCGCCCACCAGTGCCAGGCCCAAAACCACCAGCGCTAGCGCGGCATAGGCCAGGCGTCGCGTTGGCCGGCCCAAAACAAACCGCTCAATCAGCAACGTAACCGCAATGTTGGATGCCAAAATAGCCTGCACCAAAAACAGCGGCAAATAATGCGTAGCCACCAAAATAAGCCCGCCAGCCAGCAGATCCAGCCCCACTCCCAGGCTGTATCGCCAGCCATGCAGCAGTCGCCACAAAAGCCCGGCGTCCAGCGAGTGCGCCGCTGCTTGTTTGTCGGCGTCGGTTTTTTGCAGCACGGCAGCTACGCCGTTACACAGCGCGCAGGCAATGGCGGCTCCAAGCGCAACCCAAGTCATGTGAATCATTATGGGCAAGGCTGCCCGTCCGCACAAGCGCAGTATATGAAACGCGGCAAGCAGGTGGAAGTTTTTAAAACTACCGGCTGCTTGCCGCTTTGGTTTGGTCCTTTACTACTCGTTGGCCAGCGCTGCCAGTAGTGCGGCGATGAAGGCATTGAACACTTCCGTCTCGTCCAGCTCCAGCTCCTGGTGACAGGGGCAGGGCTGAATGGCGCTGTGAGACCGGGTGCGGACCAGCAGCGTGCGGTAGGTTCGTTCGACGTTGAAGTAGGCACTGGTGCCCACGGGCGAAATGCCGATGCAGGCCGCTTGGTGGCACGATATTTGCGCCAGCCCCAGGCGGTTGCCGTCATCCCAGCCATTGCCGTCCGGCGCTGAAGCGGTGAAGCGCGGGCGCCACGGCTGTGAGCTTTGGGCCTCCACGGCGCGCTTCATGGCCTCTTCGATCTGCTGGGGCGACATGGTGCGCGACAGGCGGATGGTGGTTTGCATGTTCGTCTCCGTTCGAGATGTGCGAGTGGGAAGGACATCCCAGGAGTATTTCCTAGAATGTGTGCATTGTACACTAAGTAAGTTTTTCTGTCAACCCCCAAGGCGAAGACTGCCCCAAATAAAAGGGATGGAACTGTGTACTTTTGCAGGGTTTGCTGCATAGTAAAGCGCGAATTTTTGCAGGCGCGCGTGGGCGGCGGCCCTAGGCGGCCAGTTCGAGCGCGCCTGGGATGATCTTGGCAATGTAGATGCCCGATGCAGCCACGCGGAGGTCGCGCGTGCCCATGTGGTGGCTGGCTTCCAGTACCTGGCGCGTGAGCGTTTCGGCGGTTTTGCGCAAATATGCCTTAACGTGCGCATTCGAAGTTGCCGGCGCTTCTGGGTTGATGGCGGCAACGTTGGCGTCGTACTCAACAATAGAGCAATCAACACCAGCGCCGTTGGCTATGAAATCTGGCATGTTGTCCATTTTGTGCATGGTGAGGTACTGGTGTGCTTCCGGAGTGACCGGGCCATTGGCTGCGTCAATGATACCCAGGCGGGCACCCAAGTGCGCAACGTTGGCGGCATTGATGACGTCGCCGCCTGCTGCCGGCACAAAGTAGTCGGTGGGGTAAGTGAGAATGTCGTCACGATTGGAGGAAAAATGCACGCGCAAGCCCGGCTGGTTAGCCTGGATGCGTTCGCGCAAGGCGGCAAGCTTGGAACCGCGGAAGTTGGGATTGTCGCCAATGGTACGCACCATGTCCTCGGTGATGTGAAAGCCGGCTGGGTCGTCGGTGTACAATGTGCCTTCTTGCTCGCTGATGGCTTGCAGGCGAAGCGCGTTCGTGGGGTCGTTGCTGGCATGGTAGCCGTACCAGGCGCCGACATTGCCAAAGCCTTGCAGTGTTGTGGTGGCCCGTTCAATGCCTCGTTCTTGCATTAACATGCGCTGCGTGACGTACACGCCAAAGCCGGTGGCCTCCGTGCGGAAGTCTAGCCCGCCTTGTTCGGGGCTTTTGCCGGTAGCGGTAGCCTGCCAATATTTATATTTACGGTCCATGCTGTGGACGGCTTGGACATAGGCGTCGGACAGGCCGTTGGTGCCCATGTCGCCAGCAGGCACGTCAACCAGGTGGTGGGCAAAACCAGCAGCCATCATGAGGTTGGCGTACTGGGTGGCGGCCTCCTTCTTTTGCTCGGACGAAAGGGTACGCGGGTCAACGGAAATAACACCCTTGCCACCACGGAACCGGTCGGCATAGCCGCGAGCCCACACTTTTGGCAGCATCTCGCCGCTTAGCTCGGTGGCACCGGTCAGCGCAGCGCGCGGGTCGCCGTAGTCGAACATGCGGATGCCGCCCTTGGCAATCAAGCCGCTGGGGCCGGTATGCACGCGGTATGCGGGCATGGGTTTGTCGACATCGCGCAAAACAATGTTGCCCAAGTAGTGCGGCTCAACCTGCTGGACGGCTTCAATCTCGGCGTAGTCTACACCCAATATTTCAGCTGCCGCTATTTGGCTGGCAATCAACGTTTCCAAAGCCATGGTTCCCCCTTGATTATTCTAAAAACGCCCGCTTGTTCAGGCGTGTTGTATTTCAATACATCTTCTACAAAAGCCCGGCCGGAGCTGCTGGAGAAGATCTATCGACACCTGCAGTATATGCCGATCTCCCTAAAACCGAAAGCTAAAAACGTTTTCAAATTCACAACCCTTTCCGGGCATGCCTGCTACCTGTGCAGTACCACTTGGGTGCCAATGGGCGCCCAGTTGTACACCCACAGTGCGTCGCCGGTACGCAGGCCCACGCAGCCATGCGAGCTGTTGACATTGCCAAAGTAGCTGGCCGGGCGCCAGTAGTTGCCATGGATGGCGTAGTCGCGGTAGAAGTAGTTGATCCAGGGGACGTTGGGCTGGACATAGTGGCTGCCGTCGGCGTTGGCGCCGCTCATGGTTTGGGTGGAAAATTTGGAGTAAATGGCAAAGGTGCCAGTGGGGCTGGGCGTGCGTGCTGCGCCGGCAGAGACAAGAAAGCTGCGTACCAGCGTGTCACCGCTGTACGTGTACAGGCGCTTGTTGGTCAGGTCTACCTCAATCCACTTGCCCGCGCCGCTGGCGTGAATGGTTTGATACGACGTATGGTTGACGGCAAGGGTAATGTGCTGGCCCGTGCCGTCCAATAGTGTTTTGGCCAGCGCGTCAGCGGTTGCCTGGATGCCAGTGGCGCTGGCCCCGGGCTGGCCGGGAATGCCACCGCCCGATGCAAGCACCACGGCCGCACGCGGCGGGTGGGTGTGGGCGGCGGCCAGGGCGTTCACGTAGTCTTGTACGGCGGCATTGTTGATGCTGATGGTGACGGTTTTGGCATGGTCGTCTGGCGCCAGCGTCAGCCAGCCGGCAATGTCCGCGGCGCTGGGTGCCACGGTTTCCCCATCGGCACTAATGGTAATGTGCTGCTGCAGAATGTGCTCCAGCCGGCTTTTGGTGGAGGCGAGCGCATCGCTGGTAATGGCCGGCAACAGCGTGACCGTGTGCAGCCTGAGGGGCGCCATCTGCAGCCTGGCCGCGGCTGCGGTAATAGCCGCAGCCGGATGTGTCAGGCCGTATTGCTTGCCGGATGTGGCATTGCTGACGTGCACCGTACCGCTGACAATTTGCAGCGTGGCATCGTGCGCTGCAATCGTAGTAGTGCTGATGTGTGTAGCTATGAAGGTATCCAGCACGGCGGTGTTTTCGCCGAGTGTAATGTCGGCTGGAATGGGCCGCCACCAGTGCAAACGGTTTGCCCAGGCGTGCTGCTGCACACGGAGCGTGGTGGCTGTGGCCACGGCGTTTGCCTGCAGGCCCATGTCGTGCAAGCTAAACCGGCTGATGGCATTGTCCGGCCCTACCACCGTCAGGCGATACGCCTGCGCTGCCTGGGTAATGTGCTGCTGCAGGGAAACGTCACCCGTCCGCGCTGCCAGCCGCTGCCCGGCAATCTCATACCGCATGCCAAAAAATATACCGCCCGCCCACGTCAAAACCACTGCCGCCGCTATAGCGCCAGCGCCCATAGCCAGCCAGCGCCATACGTGGTGGTGGCGTTGCTGCTTTGGCGTATTGTTGTCGGGCGTAGGTTCAGCAGGCGCTGCCGGCTCTGGTGCTTCTGTTGTGGCTGCTGCAGGTTCTGCGGTTTTGCCGGCAACCACAGCAGTGCGCTGTGATGATTTCCGGGCGTGCCGCTGCTTGCTGCCGTGTTTCGTCATTGTACCAATTACCCACCAAGGTTGTTACCCTCAGCATACCATAAGCAGCTTGGATGAGAAACGGCTTTTGCTGCGGCGGTTTCTCTACAGGGTTACGGCCTGAAGAAGTGCGTCATGCAGCGCCGTGCCGTTGCTGGCTACGAACTGATTGTGGGTGTCTGGGGCTGGCTGGCCGTCATAGCCGGTAATGCGGGCGCCGGCTTCGCGGGCTATAAGCTTGCCCGCGGCGTAGTCGTACACGTCGCTTTGTTCATTTATGATGCCTTCGATGCGCCCCGCGGCCAACAGACAGTGATCGTATGCGGGTGACCACTGTCTGGTCAGACGCTTTACGTCTTGGTTGTTCAGCTGCCGGGCAACGGTTTCGTCAAACGTGGTGGGCACATGGTAGCCGCAGGCTAGTGCAATGGTTGCGCGGCCCATGGCAGCCTCGCGATTCACAGACAGGCGCGTTTCACGCATATCCGCACCGCTTCTTTGTCGCAGGTAAGCGCCGCCATTCTCTCGGGCCCAGTAGGTGTGCCCCAGCATGGGGTTGTGCACCACGCCCAGTATGGTCCTATCGCCCAGCATCAAGGCAATGCTGCTACTGAAGTTGGGGATGTTCAGCATGAAGTTGTTCGAGCCGTCCAGCGGGTCAATAACAAATGTCAGCGGCGAGCCGTGGTCTGTTATGCCGGACTCCTCCGCGTAAATGTTGATGTTGGGGTAGTGGTGCGTCAGTTGTTTCAGGATGGCTTGCTCGGCGTCGGTGTCCGCAACGGTGCGAAAATCGCTGGCGCGGGATTTTTCCTGTATGTCTAAAGCTTGGCCAAAATAGCCGGCAATTACCTCGCCCCCCGCCTGGGCGGCAGCAATGATATGTTCCTGTTGTATATGTTCCATGCCGCCCAGTATATAGTTAAACGCATGGAACAGGAAGCTGCGCTGGCGGCCGCAAATGTACGAGAGCTAACGCGCAACATGGTCGCCGGTATTGCGCCATATGACACGCTGGAGGCCGCGCACCAGAAGGAGACACTAGCCTGGATAGACAGCAACCTGCCGCTGCACAGAACGGCAAAGCCGGACACGCCGCCCATGCACCTGGTGTCGTATTTTGCTGTGCTGGACCGCGGGCGGCAGGCACTGCTGCTGGTGGATCATCGCAAGGCGCACGCATGGTTGCCCCCGGGCGGGCATGTGGAGCTACACGAAGATCCGCGCCTGACTGTTGCGCGCGAAGCCCAGGAAGAATTGGAGCTACATGCGACGTTTGACGCGGTGGCCGGCGACCAGCCGCTGTTTATCACGGTCACAAAAACGCGCGGACCGGGCACGCACACAGATGTCAGCTTGTGGTTTGTGCTGGAGGGCAACGCCTCGCGTCCGCTGGCCTTTGATACGGGCGAGTTTCACGCAGTGCAGTGGCTGTCTTTTGACGATGTGCTGGCTATGGAGCAATCGCGGCAAGACCCGCACCTGCACCGGTTTGTTGGCAAACTGCAACAGCGCCTGGCCGAAAGCTAGTAGGTGTGTTCGCTGGCGTAGCGTCTGCGCCGGCGCTCAAGGTGGTCGTGAAGGTTGCGGCCCATGGTGCGGACGTCGCGCTTTATGTGGTGGGCAGTATGTGGTTCGCGCGACAGTATGAGCGCGTTCAGGGCAGACCAGCTGTCGGCAAACGGCAGGGACTTGCAGATGTGCTCGCGTACGCTTACCACCGTGATGTCGTCGCCGTAGTCTTGCGCCAAAATAGTAATGTCATTGTCGCCATTGTGCGGCGACGCGGTGTCCAGCCCCAGGGCGGTTTTTACCTGCAGCTTGTCGGTTAGCGACCAACGGCCTGCCTGCGGTGCTGCTACCGTGACGTCCCAGTTGTGCCGTTTGTGCTGGGCGTCATTGCCGTGGATCATACCGGCGTGCCGGGCGAGGTTCTGCCGCATGGTGCTGGGCAGAGCAAGTGAGCGCGGGCTGCGTTCGTTGCAGTACCGGCGGTTATAGGTAAGCAGTGTGACCACTTCGGCGACCATGCCGTGCAGGGTTTTGCGATCTTCTTCGTCGGTGTAGACGTCTCGCATCTCCAGCAGCTTGCGGCCGGTTTCCGCTACGTCTTCGTCAAATAGCATCAAGTGGTTTTTGTCCAAAGGCTGGCCCGTGGCCCAGGCGTAGTAAAGCGGCAACGCGGCCAAACCCAGTTCGACCCGGCAGAGGTGCTCCACTGTGTCGTCCTCCTGGTGGTTGTCCAGGGCGGCGGCAAATGCTTCGTCGGCTTCCTGAAACAGCGGCTCCATGGGGTATTTGTCGTGCATATCCGGGTGATGGCCCAGCACAAATGCCTGCTCTATGGCTACCCAGCCCTGAACTTCGCGGTGCTGAGCAAGCGGGCTGGCGCCCAGCTGCGACCGTACGCGTTCCATGGTTACAATACGCATGGATTCATGTGGCATGTCCGGGCCCTGCCGGATGTACGTGCGCAAGGCTTGGCTGGCATAGTGAATAGCCTGATCGGTCTGAGATAATGCTTCCATATTGGTTATGGTTATCATAATATAATCTGACATCTTGGGCAAGCTGGCGAAGCCTCGCCCCACGCCCGCGCATGCTGCTACAATATAGAAAACGAAAGGGGTGAAAAGGATGGCACAAGCAGCAGCAAAACAGTGGGATTTTTCAAACCTAACGGCACTCTTTTTTAACTGCACACTGAAACCCAGCCCGGCTGTCAGCAACACGGAGGGCCTGGTGGACATCAGCCGCGGCATTATGGAAAAGCATGGGGTGACGACGGAAGTCATCCGAGCCGTAGACCAGGACATTGCCACCGGCGTATACCCGGACATGCGCCAACACGGTTGGAAAACCGATGAATGGCCCGCACTGTACAAAAAGGTCCAGGCCGCCGACATTTTAGTGATCGCCGGCCCCATTTGGCTGGGCGACAACAGCTCTGTTACCAAGCGAATCATCGAGCGCCTGTACGGCAACTCCAGCGACCTAAACGGCCACGGCCAATACGCTTACTACGGCAAAGTGGGCGGCTGCCTGATCACCGGCAACGAAGACGGCATCAAGCATTGCGCCATGAACATTCTGTACAGCCTGCAGCATTTGGGCTACACCATTCCCCCGCAAGCCGATGCCGGCTGGGTGGGCGAGGCTGGCCCCGGCCCCAGCTACCTGGACCCAGGATCGGGCGGCCCGCAGAACGACTTCACCAACCGCAACACCACCTTCATGACATGGAACCTCATGCACCTGGCCCACATGCTGAAGGCCGCTGGCGGCGTACCCGCCTATGGCAACCAGCGCAGCAAGTGGGACGCTGGCACCCGGTTCGATTTCGAAAACCCGGAATACCGCTAAGAGCCCTCAGCCTTTCGCCCTCAATCCGTCCCGGCCAGCCGCCTGCCGCTTCAGGGGTACGCGTGGTATACTACCAGTATGCGCGCCCGTAGCTCAGCGGATTAGAGTACCTGGCTTCGAACCAGGCGGTCGCAGGTTCGAATCCTGCCGGGCGTACCATTGAAAGTTTAAAAAATATCAAGACGACCAACTACGGATCGTCTTTTGTCTGTATTGCCGAAGGAAGCCATGGCAAACGAACCAGCTGGAGAAGCGCCATGAAACCAGATACTGAGCCACTTAAAAAAACGAACCGGCGCGTTCTCGTTATAGGTGCTGTACTACTGCTTGTTGTAGCTTCAGCGGCGATAGTTGCCTGGCGCTATAATGCCCATCAAAATGCGTGGGGCAGGATAGACTTTCAGGAGTACGCTCCAAGCTATCTGCCAGACAAACTGTGCACTGTCGGCAAGTCGATAGACGCCCGCTACACTCCAGCCGCCGACCCAACGCGTACAACCGTACTCGCCAGATACGGCAGGCAAAATAGTAGATTCCTTCAGTCGGGTCCAATACACGGGGCTGCGCGTTAACTATTACGGCAATAGTAAGATTTAGGTTTTATGGCGATCCCTTGCTGTAAAAGATTGGTACAGGTGGCCTACTGGCTTAGCACTGGTTTCTGCAGTGAGCGGCAAAAGGCTGGTGCGTTTTTGGTATAGTAGGGCTATGTCCAGGTTTCGATACGGAAAACTTGTACGGGATAAAATTGTAGACAATCAGATTGCCTCGGGCGCGAAGCCTTCCTTTCGGCAGCTGAGTACCGAGGAACACAAGCGCGAGCTGGTCAACAAAATTGTTGAGGAGGCGCAAGAGATTATTCAGGCTCAGCCTCATGAAGTTGCCAGCGAAATTGCCGATGTACAGCAGGCACTAGACGACCTAAAAGAAAAATACGGCGTAACCGAAGCGGCTGTCAAACAAGCGCAGAAAAGGAAGAACGATGAGAGTGGTGCGTTCAAAAAAGGCCATTTTGTTGAATATGTTGAGGTTGACGAAGGCGATGCGTGGGTGCGGCATTATCGCGCGCATGCCGACCGTTACCCGGAAGTATAGGTTTGCTAACCCCGGCGGTTTGGTGTTATAAAAGGCATGAAACTTCCGACGCCGCCATCGGCTACTGAGTTGGCCACGCCACATTTTGATGAATTTGTTGGAATTGCCAGCGAATACTTTGCACAGGTCGATCCTGCAGAACTTATCGACAGCATAACGCTAGCCGATTTGGCGCGTGGTAGCTGGCGCCCCTATGGCTTCACCGCCATCCACGAGCTGCCCAGCGCGGAAGAAGATGAGCGACAGCTCCGTCTGCACGTCTGGACCACCATTGGGCTGGATGCGTTGCCCATGCAAATCCCCGATGCCCTAGCCCATAGGCACGGCGCGCATTTGGGCGGGCTTGCCGTCCGGGATGCTTACTCTGAATATTTAGTCGACACCCGTCCGGCCACGACAGCAAATGAAGATACGTTCAGGAACTTTGCCCACCACGGCGACACCTGGAATGATGTCGGCTTGGTAACCAGGGCGGTCCATGAACTGGACGTTTATTCGCAGGGCGCGGCCCACTATATTGCCGCCGACCAGTACCATATGACTCCCATCACTCCCGATCCACTAGGGTTGACTTTAGTGCTTCGTGGCAAGGTGTTCTGCCCCTCGGCTTTTTTGCAGCCTATACATCTTGCTCAACCGGCAGTTTTCCCTCCGCCCGAGCCAATGCCCCACAATGTCTTGCAGGCCGTATGGAACGAGGTACGGCATATCCAGGAAACTGCGGACTAACCCCCTCTGCCGGTAAACCGCCAAAAGATGCGCTTTCCTTAGGCGAACTTTATGATGAGGATGGCGGCGACAAACAGGCCGAAGAGTATCCAGCCGAATGTGTCGGTGCCTTTTTCAAAGCAGCGGGCAAGACTGGCCCGCCACGTTGGCGGGATGGGCAGGTCGCGGGCATTCAGCCGCAACCATGCCCAGTTGACTATGATCAGCCCGGCAAAACAAAACAGGCAGTAGATGCACAGCGAGCGGATAACAAACGTGCTTTGCTGTAAGAACCAGAGCGCAAAGCCCAGCGTAAACAGCGACAGGCCCTGCACACCCAGCCGGAAACCTTTGGCCAGGCTGCTTCCTGCCCAGCCTGCCACGGCCGCGGTTGTAAAAATCACAAACAGCGTTAGGCACATGATGGAGTTGGGAAACCCAAAGACCGAGCTTTGCCAGGCATTCAGGACATTGCTGCAGCTGAAGACGCTGTTAATGTCGCAGGTAAGCGCCTGGTGTGCGTGTTTCAGAAGCGTCAGTTTTTCCAGCGTTTGCAAAAAAGCAGCAACAACGCCAATGGCGCCGCCAATAGTCATAAGTGCATAGGTTGTGCGAGGTTTCATGCGGTCGTCCTTCTACCTACTACTATACGCCTGACTGTCAAAGGAGCGGGCCGGGCGCACTCGGCTAGAACATGTGGACAAAGCGATCGTGCATGGTAGCACTGTGGCCGCCGCTGCAGCTGGCGGGGTCTTTGGTGGTGTCGTATTTTTTGGCGGTGCTGGGGATGGCGTTGTACTGCTGGTTTAGCGCGGCGGATGTTTCGTCACCGAAGCTGACCAGTAGCTTGTCCTGGTCTTTGATAACCGTATTTTGCAGCCCGCCCAGGTTGGTGTAGTCTTGACCGTTTATAACAAAGTGCAGCTTGGCTTGGTCGTGCTGATCGTACAGAACTCCCTCGGGCGAGGCAATGAACGTTGGGCCCAGCGTCCACCCCAGGTTGGTGAAGAATTGTCCCCAGGTAACGGCGTGGTCCTCTACGTGCACAACATTGCTGACATTGTCATGCATATGCGCGCGGCCGGTTGGCGTCATGGTGGTGTCAAGTGTGCACATCTCAACTTCGGTGTAGTACTGCGCGCCTTTGAACTCTTGCCGCTGGCCGTTAATGTACAGGGCAAAGTTGGCATGGTAATGTATGGAATCCACCCGGTACGTAGCGAAGCGTACCCCCAGCACAATTGCCGCACCCAGCAGCGCGCAGACTACTCCCAGAAACCACTTTGTTTTTATAAATTGTACGTGCTTTGCTGTCATGATATTTCTAAGTATACAACCGCGTGCGTGCGAAGCAAAAGTGCTGGTAAAATAGGCGCATGGAATATTACGACCCGAATACAGCGGCGTTTCGTGAGCGGCTTGTAGAAGGCGGCGTGCTGCTGCCGCAGGGGACACACCACGAGTTTGCGTACGGCGCGCATGGGCAGAAGGTTGACTTTGACACTATCGCGGATGGCAGCCCGCTGTACGAAGAGTGGGTGGACATGAACGTGCGCCAGCTGCAGCAGCGGTTGGCCGAACCGCCGCTGGCTTTTGCGGGCGTGGCCAATGGGACAAACCGGCTGGCGCGCGATGTTGGCGCCCGGCTGGGCATTATGGCATTGGAAACACGCAAAGTGTCACCCAGCCAGGTTGAGCTGCTGCCCGATGCCCGCGCATGGCTGGCCGCCCAAACTGTAACCGGCTTGGTGGTGGCACTGGAAGATGTGGGCACCACTGGCGGCACGGCATTGACAGCGCTGCGCAGCGCCCAAGCCGCCGGGGCTGTAGACATTGCCGCGCAGTTTTCCTGGAAGCGCACCGGCGAGCTTGGCGCTTTCACCTCTAGCCGCATACCCCACTGGGCAATCATCGACGAACCGCTTCCCACCTACACACCAACGCAATGCCGGGAGTATGGGTTTTGTGCCCGTGGCTGGAAGCTGGTGCCACACGCCTCGTAGTTTCCCCGCGCATACAAACAGAAATGACCCGCGTTTTTGTGCCAATTTTCCGAAATGTTGTAGACGTGACCACCTGGCATTGCTATGCTAGTACCATAAGCAAAAAGGATATGCTATCATGGCCCGTTTGCCCGTACCCGGCTCTGACTCCAACGCATGGGGTACGATCCTCAACGATTTTTTAAGTGTCGAGCATAATTCCGACGGTACCCTCAAAGCCAGCGGCAGCCTGAGCACCAAGGCTGATGACTCGGCTGTTGTTCACAACACGGGCAACGAAACGGTTGGCGGCATTAAAACGTTTTCAGCCTCGCCGCTTGTTCCCACGCCTTCTTCCGGCACGCAGGCTGCCAACAAAACGTATGTGGACAGCGTGGTGGCCGGCGGCGCTCCAGACGCCACCACAACCAACAAAGGCATTGTCCAGCTAGCCAACGACCTATCCGGTACGGCCACGGCACCCACCGTTGTTGCCACACACCTTGCAAGCGCGCTGCCCATCAACCAAGGTGGTACGGGCCAAGCTACCAACACAGCGGCGTTTGACGCGCTGAGCCCCACAACCACCCTGGGCGATCTCATGTATCGCGGCGCCAGCAACAACGTCCGCCTGGCCGGCAACACCACCGCTGGTAAGCAGTATCTGAGTCAGACTGGCAACGGAACCATTTCGGCGGCGCCGGTTTGGAGCGCCATAGCCGAAGCCGACGTCACCAACCTAACCACCGACCTAGCTGCCAAGCAAACCGCCGATGCCACTCTCACCGCTCTGGCCGGCCTGGACAGCACCACCGGCATGGTGGTGGAAACGGCAGCCGATACATTTACCAAGCGCACCCTTACCGCCGGCTCCACCAAAGTAACTATCACCAACGGTGCTGGCGTATCCGGTAACCCTACCGTAGACGTTAACGAGGCGAACTTTACCAGCATCCCCGAAAGCGCAGTCACCAACCTAACCACCGACCTAGCTGCCAAAGAATCCACGGCAAACAAGGGCGCGGCCAGCGGCTACGCCCCGCTCAACAGCAGCAGCAAAGTGCCCACGGCCAACCTGCCGTTAGTCTTCCCACCGGTTACGCTTACCGACGCGGCCACTGTTGCCACCGACGCCAGCCTGGGCAACCACTTCCGCGTTACCCTGGGCGGCAACCGCACATTGGGCAACCCCACCAACGGTACTGACGGGCAAAAGGCGATGTGGGAGATTATTCAGGACGGCACCGGCTCGCGCACCATCACCCTGGACACGAACTTTGCGCTGGGCACGGACATCGCCTCGGTCACACTTACCACTACTGCCAGCAAGCGGGACTTTCTGGGCGCTGTGTTCAACGCCGGCACCGGCAAGTGGTACGTGATTGCATTCGTAAAGGGGTACTAGCATGGCGGCACCCACGCTTGTGGCAAGCTACTTCCTTCAGTCCACGACGTCGTCCAGCGACTCGTCAACGTTGGTCACGTCTTCGTTCACTCCTAGTAATGGGGAGGTGATTGTGGTGAAGGCGGCTACATGGGATAAAACCGTCACCAGCGGCACGCCCAGCGGTGGCAGCCTGACGTATACGCAGCGGGCAGTGACGTCGTCCGGTTCCTTTGCTTGCTATGGGACTATTTTCACAGCGGTTGTTTCTGGGTCGCCCGGCTCTATGGCGGTGACGCTTTCGGCGCCGTCCGCGGGGTGCTACCACTCTATGACGGTGGAACGTTGGTCTGGAGCGCAGCTGGCCGGGTCGCCGGCAGTCAGTAGCCCGGTTGACTATGCGGGAACGGCGTCTGCGCCCTCGGCTACCATTACAACCACGGCGGCAAACTCAATTGTTACCTGGGTAAACGCGGATGACGCCAGCAAGGACCCAACCGCGGGGCATGCGTACTTGTCGGGCGCAACCGAGGACGGCCTGGCAGACGGACACAGCGACGGCAGTAGCGTCCACTACTATGCCTACCAGACGGCCGCCAGTGCCGGCAGCCAGACTATCGGCATGTCCACGCCGCTAAGTCAAAAGTGGGTGATGGTTGGCATTGAGGTCCAGGCCGCCGCCTCATTTGCGCCTGCCCGCAGCAGCGCTTTTATGACCTTTTTCCAATAAAGCTATTGCTCTTGCGGCGGAAGTCTGTATATAAATAAGACGAACATTAGCGTTACGAAAGGTGGGTCGCATGGTACGAAGAATATTGATGGCAGCGTGTTCGCTCCTTCTGGTGGCGGGCGGATTGCTACTGCGGCCAATGTCGGCCGCGGCGGCTATTAGTGTTGTTAGCAAAACGTTAATGAGCGTCACGCCAAATGGCACGGCCGGTAATGGAAGCGCGGCACGGCCCGTTATGACACCAGATGGGCGGTATGTAGCCTTTACTTCTAGCTCGACTGATCTTATGCCGGGAGTGCCGGGCAGCGGCAACCAGGAACAAGCGTATTTATATGATCGCCAGCAGCAAACCATGGAGCTGATAAGTGTGGGCACCGACGGGAATGCCAGCACCGTAGGCTCGTACCCCCAAGCCATTAGCGACGATGGACGGTACGTCCTGTTTAATTCAGGCGGCTCAAATATGCCCACCTACCCAAGCGATCCTAGCAAGCAGCCCCGCATTTTCTTGCGTGATCGACAGACAAGTACAACAACGGCTGTCGGTGACCCAACCCATGTGTCGGGCGCTATTTCCGACCACGCTATGAGCGCCGATGGTACTATCATTGCCTACAGCGGCACCGATTATAGCGACCCCAACAACCCCGTGAGTGCCCAGTTTGTTTTGAACCGCAGCACCGGTGCAGTCGCCAGCCTCCCGGCAAGCAGCTACCAGCTTTCGGTAAACACCAATGGCCAGTATGCCTCTTATGTAGGCACTGCCACTCATCAGCTGCCCAATGGCGCAGTCACACACAACGCCTACAGCTACAATATTGCTGCTGGCACCACCCAGCAAGTCACCGATAACGCACAATCTTTTCTTCTAAGCCCAGACGGCAGTCACTACCTGGCGGCCGCATCCGATGTCGTTACGACAGCCTCCGACAACATCGTCTATGGTGACGCCCAAAGTTCCCAGCAACAGACGCTCTTTGCTGGTGACGGCAGTGGTGGCACCGAGGGCCTGTCATTTGACCGGCAGGGTCGTCGGGTTGCTTTCTTTGTCTTTACGCAAACGCCAACCCGCGGGGGCAAGGCAGTGGTTGCCGACCTTACCAATGGTGATCAACTGGTTGCCGATACCGGATTGTTCATTCGGCCGACATTGGGTTTGAGCGGCGACGGCAACCAGATTGTGTTTAGCTCGGTGAACGGTGATGTGAATAACCAAGTGTATGTTGACCAGTTAACGCCGCCACCCCCCAC
>Ga0075367_10000227_pt1 | contig 18881 bp, 16 predicted proteins | sample EndMethybrTD3032_FD_71399 | JGI IMG/M metagenome (GOLD analysis project Ga0075367, IMG submission 71399) | Populus endosphere microbial communities from Tennessee, USA - Endosphere MetaG P. TD hybrid TD303-2 | ecosystem: Host-associated > Plants > Roots > Endosphere | place: USA: Tennessee... | reverse complement strand
CTGGAGCATCTGGCTCGACATCAGGATCATCCTGAAGACCGCGCTGGCGCTGATCCACCAGGAAGCCTACTGAGGCTGTCGGGCATCCCGGGAAAGCAATGACGGGCAGAGATGCGGTGGGGGATCCTGCCGCTGGCCGCTTTACTCTTCGCCATCCATCAGGATCCTGGGCTGCAGGAACGACGGTTGCGCCTATGCAAACAGCGGCGCTGCCGTGATGGGCAAGGTCCGCATGGCTTCCTAGCCTCAGCGCGCTGAGAATTGACGCTCATCGGCTGCGGGAACGCTATCGTGGGGCCCCGTAAGCCCGAATTCGGCGCCCAATGCCGCGCTCATTCCCGCATATACGACGGCCGGTCATCCGACGGATAGCAACGGTGCCGGATGTTCGATCCCGTATCGTTGACGAGACGCAGAAAGAAAAGCCGATCGCTCTCGGGGAAATTGCAGGTCGCATCGAGCAGTGCCGGCTGCGCGCTCGCCGAGGTTTTCAGCAAGGCTACTGCGCTGGGAAACAGCTTGGCGCGAAAGATATCCTCGAAATCCTGCACGGCGGCCTCCTTGAGAGCAGGCGGCAGTGCCCCGAATGAGCGCAGTGCGAGCGGCGCGCGAATGAGCTGGATCCAGGCTTCGTGCGGGGCGGATTGATACGACTGGCCGAGATAGCTCGCCGCTCGCGGTCCAAATCCCTGTTGCCGGATATTCGACCAGTAGACGCCAAGCCATCCGATCGATTCGGTGGGAGCGCAGCCGAGGAGTGCCTTGCTGATGGCATCGACCTTCGAGATGTCGAGGTCGGCCTGGCGCAGCTCGGTGTCCCGAACCGAGTCTTCGGCAGCTCCAATCTGCAGAATGAGCAATTCGCGCAGGATCTTCGAATTGCAGGAACGCTCGGCGGCTTCAAGGTCCTGTGTCACCATCTGCCGGAGCAGCGCGGGATCGTAATTTTCACCGCGCGCAACACGGCTGGCGACCTTCGAAATCGTCGGGTCGGGGATGACTGGAAAGACCGACCACACCCAGCTCAAGGCGGCAATGGCGAGCACACAATTGACGCCGCGCGCCAGCCAGTGTGGGCTGGCCGGCAAGCGACGGTCGGACGCGCCAGCGCTGCTAGGCACCTTCGACGTAGTAGCTGTTATAGTGCGAGCCCTTGTAGGCCTCGATGCGCTTGAGCATCTTCGGGTTCGCGCGGTTCAGGACAGCCCCCAACAGTTTCTTCTGGATGACCTCCGACCCGGAGATCGACTCTTGCAGGGCAGTTCGCGTCGTCTTGCCCCACTCGATCACGTAGACCATGGCGTCGATGAGATGGCTGACCGCCTTTGCGTCCGCGACCGGCATGACCGGGGCGAGGTCGATGATGATATATTCGTAGTTCTCCCGCATCACCAGCAGCAGGTCCGCCATGGCCTTTGAAGCCATGATGTCGGCTGAATTGACCATCCGGGAGACCATGAATGACGGCAGGAAGTCCAGTCCGGTCTCCTTGCTGCGCTGGATATGGTAGCCGAACGAGCGCGGATCCTTGAGGGCCTCGACCAGGCCGGTCTTGGCGTTGGGGGCAAGCTCGCGCGTCAGCGAGCGGGTGTGCAGGTCGCCGTCGATCAACAGGGTGCGGTGTCCGGTCAGCGCGGTGAGGTGTCCGAAATTGGCTGCGACCGTCGTTTTGCCTTCCTTGGGCAACGACGACACGATGCCGATCACCTTGACCTCGCGCGTCAGCCGCGCGACGTCGATCGACACCTTGATGTTCCGCAGCGTCTCCGCAAAACGCGAGAACGGATGGTCGACGACATAGTTCGAGAGCGGCGTCTCCTTTTCCCTCGTCGGCGGACTTTCGTTCGGCAACAGCCCGAGGGCCTTCTGCGCGACCTGGCCCGGCGGACGAATGTCGGGTAGGACACCGAGGCATTTCACGCCGAGCTCGTCTTCGACATCACTGGGCGAGCGCAGGACATCACTCAACAGCTCTCGCGAGAAGGCGACAGCGAAGCCGAGGCAGAGGCCTCCGACGAGGCCGCCGGCGATCGCCAGCAACGCCTTCGGCGAGCTCTTCTTGTCGGGTTTGACCGCCGTGCTGATCATGCGGGCTTCGCTGATCGGGAAGCTCTGGTTCTGCGTCGCGTTCTGCAGCTTTTCGAGGAAGTTGTTGTACAGGTTGCGATAGGTATCGGCCGCGCTCTCGAGGTCGCGCAGTTTGACCTGGGCCTGTCCGGTATTGCCGGCCTGGGCGACCAGCCCCTTCAAGTTGTCCTCGAGCGAGGATTCGCGGCTCTTGGCGATCGCGTAGTCGCTCCGGTAGGCGTCGGCGATACGGTGGACCTCGTCGGCGATGGCCTTGCGCAGTTCTTCCATGCGGTTGGCGAGGTTGATGGACGCCTGATGGGTCTTGCCGTAACGGTTCGACCAATCGGCATACTGGGCCGCCAGATCAAGATACTGGGCGCGGAGCCTCGTGATGACGGTATTGCTGAGCGCGTCGGTGACGGTCGGCTGCGCCAGGTCCTTGTCGGAGATCGCCTCGATGCGGTCGAGGCGCGCCTTGGCTTCGGAGGTGGCGGCGCGGGCCTGGATCAGCTGGGTGTTGACGTCGGACAGCTGTTGCTCGGTCATCAGGCCGCGGCTGGTGCCGACGATGTTGTTTTCCGCCTTGAAGCTCTGGACGGCGCGATCGCTCGCGGTGGCCTGCTCGCGCAGTTCGGCACTGCGCGACTGCAGCCATTCGCCGGCCCGCTTGGTCGATTGGTACTTGGCTTCGAGCGCGCCCACGATATAGGCGTCGGCGATCGCGTTGGCGATCCGTGCAGCCTTTTCGCCGTCCACCGAGCGGTAGCTCAGCGACAGGACGTAGGTCGTCAGCACGCGTTCGACCTTGAGATTCCTTTGAACCGCATCAACCACGCCGCGTTCGATCCGCTCCTTCGAGGCCGGCCCATCGGATCCGAACAGCGAAAGCACCTTGCCCAGGATGATACCGACCATTCCGGGATCGGATCCGTTGAACTCGGAATCCTCGGTCAGCCGCAGCTTGCGGACGACCGAAAGAATCAGATCGTCCGAGCTGAGGATCTCGACTTGGCTGTCGACAAAGCCGGTGTCGATCAGCGCACTGTTTACGCCGCTGTCCTTGTCCAACACCTGGGTCTGGCGGGTGTCCATCAGGATCCGGGCGTTGGCTGTGTACATCGGCTTCGCGATCAGCAGGTAGACGAAGACCAACACCAGGGCGCCCGCGACCGACGCGGCGATCAGCGGCCATTGACGGCGTAAGATGTCCAGAACGCGCTCGACGCTTAATACCGTCCCACCGAGCTCGATTCCGAACTTCTGGCCAGGCTCAAACTGGTCTCTTGGCTGATACATCTGCAAATTCACTGCGCGCTGGGAGGGCTATTGCGGAAGCTGTACGGGGGCAAACGGATCTGCAAGTTCGGTTTTCCATTCTCCCGACATCAGATCGGCGCCGGGGTTCGCTCCCCTGGCGACCGGGGTGGCGGAAGCGGAATCATCCGCAGCGGCCGAGTAGCCGGATAGCACGGCGAGATCGCCCACCTTCTGCACGAATTCGTTGATCTTGCGCGAGGCCGCGGGCTTGATGGTGAGGCATCGCATTTCTGCCGCTCGCAGGGCGGCGCCGATGGCCGGCCGATCGGCGTTGGCAGCTTCGCCGATCAGCGTCCGGACCGCCGGAAGCACGTCGACGCTGGTGACGAGATAGCCCGTCAGCCGGCCTGTCAGCTTGTCCCTCTCATTGCGCAGCTTCTGCAGCAGCGACCCCGGCGACTTCGTGAACGTATCCAGGTCGACCTGAGCGGCACGCTCCGATAATTCGACGCACTGTGCCTGGCACGAGCTCGCTAGTCCGGCGACAGCCACGCCAATCGCGATGGCCGCCAGAAAGCGAAACCTCGTTAATTTATCCATTCGTCGAATCATGGCGTTGCCGCTCACGCATGTACCTCGGCTGGTTGGACAGAAACTACGGTGGGATCAGATCAGATCGTTTACCTATCTTGCTAAAGAACTGTGTCAATTTTTGTGCGGTGCAAAACTATATCTCCAAGGCCATGCTGCTACCAGCAATTTCTGCGTTAATGGGCAGTTCAGCAGTGGTGGATGATTAACGCCGGCCGCTCATTTTGACGGCAAGCGAGAGGCATTTTTTGTGGTGCGGGGACGGCACGCGAGGGGAGAGATCGAGCGTGTTACAACCGGCTGAAGGCCAGAGAATCAGCAACCGCGCGTTGCGCGGCGGCGGGGGCCCGTGAAACCTGATTCTGACCGAAGTTCTGATCGAGAATTGTGCGGATGGACCCCCGCGATAGGCAAGCCCTGCCGCCAGAAATCTTATGCTGCGGCGAGGGCGTTTGCCCGCGAAGTGAACACCGGTTCGCGTGCAGAACACGCGTCAAACAAGAAATAGAGTCCGTTCCGATTTGATCGGAACGGAGAGGCTCTAGTGAACCGCCGCGAGGCGGTTGGCCCGGAGGCGTTCGCCGCGGGGGCCGATCGCAACCCAGAAGCGCGGATTGGCGCTGGACTGCATCGAGATCCACTCATAATCGGGCGAATTCCACGGGCGGACGCTGCTCGACAAATTGTCGAGAACGACGTCGCCGTCGGAAAGGCGTGCGACCAGCACGAGATGCCCTTGTCCGCCGTTGGTCAGCACGACGGCAAGGCGCAATGCGCTTTGCGGCCAACCCATCGCAATCAACTTGTGCCGCTTGGTCACCGCATAGTCGTTGCAGTCGCCGGCGGATGGCGAAACCGTCCAATGGGCGGTCATCGGATCGGTGGGCTTGCGCATCGGCGAGATGGCTTCGTTGATCGAGGCGTTGACCGAGCGCAACATTTCCATCGCCCGCTCGGCCGACGGCAATGCCTGCTGACCACCTTCGAAATCACATTCGGCGCGGTAGTTCATGCAGAACTTGACGAACTGAAGCGGTGCAAGAGTGTTGTCGAATTCCTGGATGAACGCGGTCTGAGTCGTCCGCGCAAGATCGCCCGAGGCATCGGCTTCCGCCCTCGCAGCGGAGCCTCCAAGCAAGATTGCCGTCGCGAGCATCGGTGCAAACAAGAGTTTCATGTCGTCCCCCGTCATTTGTTTTTTGTGACGCAGGTTCCGGTGTCTCACAAAGTTCTTGGGCTTGGGTGTTTCGGATGGCTAAAATTGAATCTAACCGCCCGGACAGCGTATCTGCCCAGCCTGTCTTGGTTAATTGATAAACAATTTATGGGCCGAGCAAGTTCCCGGCCAAATGTTCACGACGCCTCGATTGGCGCCGCCGCTCCACTCACAGGACGACTGGGGGTCGTGAGACGTTTCAGTTTGTGGGACTGACCGACGTCAATACCGGCGTTCCTGCTTGCGCGGCGGCGGTGAACAGTGTCGTCGAACTGGTGCTGCTGGCGCCGGCGCTGAAGGTCGGCGTAGGGGGCGTAGGCGTCGCGGAGCCGGCGCTGCTGCTCGGCGTCGTTCCTTGTCCGCCACCGGCACTGGTGTCTCCACTCGCATCCGCGCCCGAGGTCGCTTCGGTCGGGATGTCTCCGGTGATGCTCGTGAAAGCCTGGATCAGCGGCGGATTCTCGGTCTTCAGGACGACTTCCTGGATTTGCTGGGCGAACGCCGGCTGCGTCAGCGCACACACCGATGCCGCGGTGCCCAAACCTGCGCCAATCGCGCGACTCTGATCTGCCGAACTTGCCTTCGAAAGCGAGGCAATGCCTTCGAGCGTCTCGGGCCGAATCGTCAGCATGTCGCGAATCTCGGAGGCGAGGCCACCCTGGCCATCCTTGAACTGATTGAGAAACGCGTCGGGATGCTCGAGAAACGAGATCGCTCGCTCTGCCGACACAAGCGACGAGTTCGGGATGCAACCTCCGGTTGCTGGTGCCGCGTTTACCGGCGCCGTTGCGCCGGCCGAAAGCACCAAAAGACCTAATCCAACAACAAAGCGCATCCGACCTATGCCCAATCGAGACAAGAAAATAACCAATTAAGCTAACTTAATCATAGTTCACTCATCATAACTCCGCCACCGTTTTTTCGCATTGATGACGGCAGACATTGCGCCAACCCACATCCGGTGATCGCGGCGAAAAAGACGCCGTAACCAGGTATCTGCAGCGAAAAGTCGATGCTGCTGTGAAGCAGCCCGAGCGCCGCGACGCTGGTACCGATGATGGGTATGTAGCGGTCGCGTCGCCGCAGCAAGCTGCCTCTTATCAAATGGTAAATATACCAGAGGCCGCTCGCGACGATCACGATCGCGGCAGGCAGGCCGAGTTCGACGGCGAGCTCCAGCGGTGTGCTGTGCGCGCGGTCCCAAACGCCGTAGCTGCCGAGCTCGGCAGGCCTGTAGGAGGGGAAGACGGCCTCGAAGCTGCCTAATCCGATGCCAAAGAGCGGATGCTCCCGGATGATCGCGATCGAGGTGCGGTACGCTCCCAGCCGCTGCTCGTCGACGAGGCCATAAGCAAGGATTCGCCCGGCGACCACGCCGCCGATCAACTCAAGCAGCAGCAAGGCGATGACCGCGGCCGCCGCGAGCAACGTCCATCGACGAAGCTTGCCGACGTCGAGCGGCGCAAGGTAGAGCCCCCCGGCCAGTAGACAAGCGCAAATCGACAGCAGCAAGCCCGCGCGCGACCCCGTCATAGCCGTTGCCAGCGTGCAAAGGATGAATCCGCCGGCGAGCGCCGCCGGCAGGGAGAAATAATATGAAAGCCGCGCCATCCGCTGATCTGAAGGCGGCGCGTCATGCCTATCCCTGCGATGCAGGAAGCGTAACAGCGGCACCAGGAAGAGCAGGGCGCAACTGCCCCAGAAAGTCGCAGCCGTATTGCGATTGACGAAAGTCCCGGTGGCGAAGCCTAAATAAGCCTCCTTGCGCTTGAACAGCAGGGTGCCGGGATCGGCGATCTGTGCCCAGATTCCGTAAACGGCATACGCGCAACCCGCCCAAGCCAGAATCCGGAGCAACTGCTGCGCGGCCTTCGCGTCGGTCGCGAGGAAAACCGCGCGGACGAATGCAAGCGACAGCAGCAAGGGGTAGCCGAACGCGAGCCAGGGGCCGGTGGCCGTCATCGAAATGCGGTGGGGGACCGTCAGGCCCAGAAATTGGGTCGGCAATTCCCACACCGGGTCGGCTTGTCCGATCGGTGGATCGGGCCAGGCTTGAAGCGTCACAATTCCGCCGATCATCGCGATCGTCGCGAATAGCGGGAGCAACAGCCCGACCTGCTCGCGGCTGGTGCCGCCGAGATCCGCGGTCAGCAGGCTGAACACGAGCAGGACGGTCCAGACGCAAATCCAGACGAGGTCGACCGATCCAAGTGGAAACGGCGCCAGCACGAAGACGGAAATTGCCGTGATCCGCGAAGCTGAATGCAGCACGTTCCGAAGGCCGGCGCGCCGGGTAAGGCTATTCAATTCACCGTTCCATGCAGCGGGATAAGGGCAATTGAGCTCGTGGCTGTTGGGATCCTATCGGCATGGTCCAGGCGACCACCTTGCCAAGGACTCTCCAAATTGATCTGCAACTTTGATCCTCGAATTCACAACCTGATAGGGCAAATTCATCGCCCGAATAATGTTTGGTTGATTTTAATCGAGACAGTAACGAGGTTCCCGGAGGCGCGCAAATCGGATCCAAGTTGCTATGACAGCAACGGCGAAGTCGCGCGATGGCGAAGGATACTCGCAAGACCTCAGGACACGGGCCACAGCGCTCGCCGCTCGCGGCGCATTGCCAATGGCTGCTCGATGCGCCGCGCCTCGCCGACGCTCGTCGCCGCGCTGCGCATCAAACTCCTGACGGTGCCTTATGTCATTGACGGCACGATGGATGGGCCATCGTTGCCCGCTCTTGTCGAGCAGATCCCCGCGCCGACGCAGCCCAGGCGATATCTCATTCTGCGCACCCACGAGATCGACGGGCGGTCGAAGCGGTCGGTGCCAAGGCGCTCTAGGCCAAAGAGAGCGCTGTGCGAGGAAGCGGCGCGCACCGAGACAACGCTGATCGGCAGGTTCATCGAGACATTTGCAATCGGGCAGTGTGCGAACTACTCTCCACACGCCGGATACGCCTCCTGATCCACTTCAAGTGGAAAGCGCTCTGTGTCGAGCATCGGGAACGCTTTGGTTGAATCCCGAGTTCACAGCAGCGAACAGCTCATTGGGGAAAAAGCCATGCCGTCATTTTACGACATCGCCCGGGAAAAGTTCAAAGTCAGGATCTGGGACAGGTTCGCATCGCGAATACCGGGCTACGATTCAAGGAATTGGTTGCGTATCAGGCAGATCGAGGCCTTCGAGAAATTTCTCCGGCAGCATGAGAACGCATCGGTGTTCGAGGTGTCGCCGGGCTGGAACAGATATTGGAAAGAGCAGGTGAGGAACTATTCCTCGGCCGATTTCCCCGAATTCGATATCTGCAAGCAGGCGCTGGATCGAACGTTCGATGTCGTGATCGCGGATCAAGTCCTTGAACATGTTGCGGACCCTCACGCGGCCGCGCGCAACATCCGCGCCATGGTTCGCGAGGGCGGGTACGCGCTCGTCGCAACGCCGTTCCTGTTTCGTGTGCACGCGCGGCCGCACGATTACAGTCGCTGGACCGAAGCTGGGCTGAAAGAACTTCTCTCGCACGCCGGATTCACCACGATCATCACAGATTCATGGGGCAACAAGGCGTGCGCGAAAGCGCATATCGGCGGTCCGGTTCGCGACTACGGCCTCTGGCGCAGTCTGCACAATGATCCGGAATATCCGATCCAGGTATGGGCCATCGCGAGTTGATCGAGCGAGAGCTTTGCATAAGACCGCTTCAAGACGGTGCTGAATGTGACGCAATCGTGAAGCGTGTGGCGGGCGATATGATCGCTGCATGGTCTCGTTCTGCGCTCCGCAAAGTTAACGCACGGATGGCTCGTTTTTGCCGCATTTGATTCTCTGCGCGATGCGTATCGCGCAGCCTCTTTTTTATCCCGAAGTGTCCCTTTTTTAGTCAAGCGCGCGTTCTTTTGTCCTGCAATTCATGATGAATCCGTTGTTGGCGCTGCCGCGATCGGCACTCGAACGCGACGCGATAAAATTGGAGTTGGCTGTCATGCGCCGAAGCGGAATCGGATCGAAGTTGAATGTGCTTCCGAAGCCCTGTACAAATGTTGCGTTGCAAAAAGATCTGGGATGCGGAAGTGACGGAGTCGGTTCATCGCGAGAAAACGCATTTCCTGCCGTTGGACAGCATCCGCGGAATTGCAGCGATCTCCGTCGTGATCCATCACGTCATTCTGATGAAGACCTTCCTCGCAGCGTTTCCGCAAAACGCCTGGGTTGACTGGTCATTCTTCAGAAGCGGCTGGCTTCTCGTCGATCTGTTCTTCGTTCTCAGCGGCATCGTGATGTCGTTGAGCTATGTGAGCCCGGATTTCGGACATTTCTCGTTGCGCGAATTCATGGTGCGGCGGCTTGCCCGGGTTTATCCGCTGCATATCGTGATGCTGCTCGTGATGCTGATGTTTCGTTTGGCGAGAATTGGGCTCGTGCTGGCAGGCGTGGTGGCGATCGCGCCCGCGGCCTTCGAGGTCAATAACGCCTATTCATTTTTCTTGAACGTGTTCCTGTTGCATTCGCTGGGCTTCGTCGACTACCTCAACTGGAACGCACCGAGCTGGAGCATCAGCGTCGAGTTCTACACCTATCTGGTGTTCGGCCTCGTGATGCTGCTTGCGCAATGGTTTGGCTCGCGGCGGTATTTCTACGCTTGCGCAGCGTTGCTGGTCGCGGGCAGTTGGCTGGCGATCGTGCTGGTGGTGGGCAAGAACACCCTCGAGCTGCAATGGGACTTCGGGCTGCTCCGATGCATCATGGGGTTCTTTCTGGGGGTGCTGACTGCGAAGGTGGCACCGCTACTGCCGCGTTCGATCAATCCTGCGGTGCAGGGCGGGTTGCAGTTGGGTGCCTTGATCGTGAGCGTTGTGCTGGTCTCGATGGTAGAGGCGCATCCCGCGATCAGCCTTTTTGTGCCGCTCGCTTTCGCCGCGTTTCTCGGAACACTGATCGCGTTTCCGCAAGCCGTATTGGTACCCAGGATTCTCGTCGTCTCGCCGCTGGTCTGGCTTGGCCGCCGGTCGTACTCCGTCTACATGGTGCACGCCGTCGTGGTCCTCTTCGCCGAGTATTTCGTTCGAGCGGTGGGGCAGCGGCCCGTTGCGTTGCTCGAGTCCCTGTGTGGGGGGCTGGCGGCAACGCTGAATCTTGTCGTGATCCTGATTGCGGTCCTGATCCTGTCGAATTTCACCTATCTCTACGTCGAATTGCCGGGAGGCAGATTGCTGCGCAATGTGTTTCGGAAGACCCCCGATTTCGCGGCGTCGTCGGCTGCGCCCTCCGTCCGGCCATTGAACTGAGGTCGGCCGAACATGAGCATGATATCGAATCGCCGCATCGTCCTTCCGGCAATGTTCAGCCTCGAGGCGATCGCGCTCGCGATCTATCTCATCCGCGATGCGTTCGGCGGCATCATCAGGTATTACTCCAGCATCCTGCACCTGGACGCGCTGTGGTTCTTGCCTGATATCATCGCGATTCCCTGCATCGCCCAGTTCTTCGTCCACTGTATCGTTCGGAACCGGAGCCTGCTGGCCTCGCTGGTGCTGCTGCAGATGGTATTGTCGCTGGCGCTCGGCTTCCTCATGCTCGGCACCTTCAACGCGCTGTCTTCATCGTTCAAGATGATGCTTCCGGTCTTCGTCGGGTTCTGCTTCTGCGATTCCAATCTTGGTTCCTACAAGCGGCTGTTGAGCCTCATCGCCGGGATTCTGTACCTGTCCGTGTTCGGCGTGTTTCTGTCCAAGTACTTCGCGATGCCATGGGTCGGGTTCAAATACGAGTCGTTCGGCGCGGTCCGTGAGGCGGGCAAGTTGTGGTGGGCGTTCCAGGATCAGCGGCTGACCGGTTTTGCCGCCGAAAACACCATGGCCGCCTTCTTCATTCTCGTGTCGTTTGCGATGACGTCGATCCGCAAGAGCACCTGGTGGTGCGTGATCGTGGGCGGAATTTCGATCTATGCCGTCCGCCTCACCACCAGCAAGACTACGATGATGGTGCTGGTACTCTATCTGGTGCTGCTGCTCATCGTGCGCATGCTTCCCGAGCGGGATCGCTTCCGGACCGTGCGCTTGCTTGCGCTGTGGTCGTTCGCGGCGATGCTGATTCCGTTCTTCCTGATTATTCTGGCATCGGGCACCTCGTACACCCCGCACGACCTGCTCTACAGCATGCAGGACCGGATCAACAACAGCTGGCAGAAGCCGTTCGTCTATCTCAGCCAGCTCATGCCGATCGGTCTTGTCACGGGGTGCGGCATCGGTTGCTTCAACTATCCGCAGAAGCTGTTCTCCGCGCTCTCTCCGTACTGGGTGCCGGTCGACAATTTCTACATCGGTACGTACTTGATGTTCGGGGTTCCGTTCATCTACTTCATGCTGTTGGTGGTTCGCGCGACCCTCACGGTGAAGGACGTCTACAAGCTATCGCTGATCTTTGTCGTGAACGTCTTCACGATCACGGTCCTCAATTACGGGCCGGCGACGGGCCTGCTGATCATCGCGCTGGCCTTCAGCGAGGTATTCTCGCGACGCTTCTCGCGGTTTGCCAAGAGCGATCCTCCGCGCGTGATCCCGCGGCGCGCGCTACCGGTCGGGGCACCGCATGGCAAGCTCCCGGACTTCGGTCCGGAGTTGCCCAGACCGGCCCAGTGACCGGACCGGCCCAGTGAATTGACGCAAGAGAGTATGATGCACAAACGCCTGGCCTTTATCGATACGCTGCGCGGCATTGCCGTGCTGGCTGTAGTGCTGCAGCACGCGCTCGAAGAGATCGTCTCGAGCCAGGCGACGGGCGCGTATCATACGGCCATTCACAACGTGATCGGTCACTATTTCAATTTCGGGAGGTTCGGGGTCGTCCTGTTCTTCTTCGTCAGCGGATTCGTGATTCCCTATAGCTTTCCCAATACCGCGACGCCGGTTCGCGATTTCACGATCAGCCGTTTCTTCAGGCTCTATCCGGCCTACTGGCTGTCGATCGCGGTGGTGCTGATCCTTGCTCCGCTACTGGAAGGCAAGACCTTCCCGCCGTCGCAGATCGCGATCAATCTGACGATGTTCCAGATGTTCGTGGGCGTTCCGAATCTGCGGATCGTCTACTGGACGCTGTTCATCGAACTGATTTTCTACATTTCGTGCATGGGGTTGTTCGCGGCCGGCCTTCTGAACCGGCGCCTGACCGCGTTCTACATCGTGGTTGCCGCCTCGGTGATCTGCATCATCGGGCCGTTGTTCATTCCCTATCGGATCGTGTGGTCCGGGATGGAGATCGTCCTCAATTTGACGGCGATGTTCTTCGGCAAGGTCATTCGCGATACCGTGATCGGTGAACGCTTGCGATGGCAGCACGTCGCGGTTTGCGCGGTGCTCTATTTCGTCTTTGCGATCACGCTCTCGTTGAAGCGGTTCGGCGTCGAATATCACGACAATTTCTTCCACGGCTATTCGATCGGGGCGGCCTATGTCAGCGCCGGCATCTTCTTCATGATCTTTGCTGCGTTCGGCGAACGGATGTCGTGGCGTTTCATGGCGTTCGTCGGTGTCATCAGCTACTCGGTGTATCTGATGGCACCGTTTGTCATCGTGGCGATCATGCACTTCTTCGGCGCGGGCCGTGATCCGGCCGAATGGCTGTTGTTCGTCACCGCGGTCGTCGTGTTCTCCCTTCTGGTCAGCTGGCTCACGCATATCGTCGTGGAGAAGCCGTTCATTAAGATCGGACACCGGATTCGTTCGCGGTCGCCTCGCGCCGTCGCGCTTGATTCGTCCCTGCGCGGGCAAGGTGCCGCGGAGTGACGGCAATGACGTACAATCCAAATAGTGCGGCTGATGGCGCCTTTGTTCCTTCTATCCAGGGACTTCGCGGCGTGGCGGCGCTCAGCGTGCTGATGGATCATTTCTACGATATGCCCAAGGGAGGCGTGTACGACTTGCCGAACCCGGGCTTTCTGCCGCCGCTCTGGCCCTGGCTGCAGTCGGTGATTAACGTTGGCGGGCACGGGGTCGAGCTGTTCTTCATGATCAGCGGCTTCCTGATTCCGGCGAGCCTGGTGCGGCATGGATATCTGTCGAAATTCTTCTTCGACCGGGTATTGCGCATCATGCCGGTCTTTCTGGTCCTGCATTTCACGCTGTTCATCGTCGGGCCGATCGTCAGTTACAAGTTTTTCCGCGGCATCGACATCGGCAGCTATCTCCAGCTGTTCTTCGCCAACATGTTCTTCCTGCAGGACGTGCTTGGCCTGCCGATCGCGCAGCAGAATGCGTGGACGCTGACCTATGAGTGGGCGTTCTACATCTGGTTTGCGCTGGCCTTTGTCGCGCAGCGCCGGGGCGGCTGGTTGCTGGCGGCGCCGCTGATCGCGCTCGGATTGGTCTGCTTGCTGCGCTGGCCGATTACCGCGTTCTTCTGCATCGGCATGCTCTTCAGCGCCACCGACTTCCGCATCCATCTTGCGGGCCGCGCGGGTCTCGCTGCGGGCCTGGTCTGTGGCGCTGCGATGTATGCATGTTTGACGCTGTTCCATCCGTTCGTCGGGCTCGTTCCCGGCTTCCTGCTGTTCGGGATGGTGCTTGCGCCCGGCTCCGGCATCGCCAATGCGCTGAGCACGCCGGCGCTTCAGTTCCTGGGCAAGATCAGCTACAGCCTCTATCTCGTCCATCCGTTCGTGCTGTTTCCGCTGCAGGTGATCGGCCTGAAGCTGGTCGCGCTCGGCTTCGATCGCTGGCTGTTGTGGGCCGCTTTCATCGTTTTGGGCCTGATCTCTGCCCTCATCGCGAGCGCGGTGAGTTACGAGCTCATCGAAGTGCGGCTGCGGCGGGCACTGAATTCGTTTCGGCGTATTCTGTTTCCATCGCGCGCGGAAATCGGGAGCCCAGCCACGTGAGCGACATTGCGACACCGACTGGCTCGATGCGTGGACGGATCGGGAGAGGGGCCGCATGGACGGCCGGCGGCCAGATGATTCGCACCGGAACCTCCATCGCGCAGGTGCTGGTGCTTTCGCACATGCTGCGGCCTTCGGACTTCGGCGTGGTGGCGATGTGCGCGCCTATTCTGGCGTTCATCACGCTGTTTCAGGATCTCGGGCTCAGCCAGGCGGCGATCCAGAAGGAGAAGATAACCCACGACGACGTGAACTTCCTGTTTTGGGTCAACGTCGGGGTATGCCTGCTGCTTGCGCTGGTTCTCGTCGGATCCTCGCCGTTGGTAGCCGCGTTCTACGGCGATCAGCGCGTCATGGCCCTGATGGCGGCAATGAGCAGTACCGTGTTTCTTGCCGGCCTGACGGCGCAGCATTCGGCAATGCTTGGCAGGAAAATGCAGTTCAACCGCCTGGCCGCTATCGGCTCGGCGGGTGGGGTGATCGGGCTGGTCGTGTCGATCGGCGCCGCGCTCTGCGATTGGAGTTATTGGGCGCTGTTCGCGGGCACTTTCGCAACCTCGGTTTCGACGACGATTGGCACCTGGCTTGCCTCGGAGTGGCGGCCAAGCCGACCGAAGTCGAACGCCAACGCGAAGGAACTGCTTCGTTTCGGCGCGGGATTGACTGGATTCAATCTGGTCAATTTCTTCGCTCGCAATCTCGACAGCATCCTGATCGGCCGCTTCTGGGGCAGCAACGAGCTCGGCTACTATGACCGCGCGAACCGGTTGCTGCTGTTCCCGATGAGCCAGGTGATGAATCCCATGTCGCAGGTCATGGTGCCGGCTCTGTCGCGAATGACGGATCATCCGTCCCGCTACCGCAACGCCTTTCTGAAGTCGCTGTCGGCGGTCCTCCTCGTCATCCTGCCCGGTGTTGCCTTCGCGACCGCGACGGCCGATTACCTGATTCCACTTCTGCTCGGTCCGCAATGGACCGAAACCGCGGAGATATTCCGCGCGCTTGGCTTCGCCAGCCTTCTTCAATCGGTCAACAATCCGGCCGGCTGGCTGTTTGTCAGCCAGGGGCGGACCGGAGAATTCCTGCGATGGGGCATCGCCGGCTCGGTGCTGGTCGTGCTCGGGTTCGTCATCGGACTCAAGTTCGGGGCGGTCGGAATGGCGATCGCCTATGCGATCGCCGAATACATCAAGACCCCGTTGCTGTGGATGTATATCGGCAGGAAAGGTCCGGTCAGGACCAATGACGTCCTGACGTCGATTGGGCCATTTCTGCTGGCGGCGCATGGCGCGCTGCTCGCCGCCTGGCTTACTCACAAATACGTCGTGGCCGGAACTCTTGTGAACCTCATCATCAGCGCGATGGCCTGCGTGGCGGCCTATCTGATCCTCGTGCTGGTCTTCCGTAACAGCAGGCGGCTGGTTCTCGAATTGCTCGCAATCGCCAGGTCGCAGCTCGGTTTCGCCCCGGCGACCTAGTTTGCGATCGCCTCATCCTCTGCAAGGAGCAAAGTGGTGCACTACAGATCGGTAGCCGACCTCAACGACACGATCATGCAGAACTTCCATCGTCTGCCGCGCGACATCGACCTCGTCGTCGGGATACCGCGGAGCGGGATGCTCGCGGCGACGATGATAAGCCTCGTCGCGAATATTCCGATGACCGATCTCGATCGCTTCATTGAAGGCAAGACCCTCACCTCGGGCGTCACGAAGCGATGGGCGGGGCTGGACAAGGATGCTTCGCAGGTTCGCCGCGTCCTGGTGGTCGATGACAGCATCGACACCGGCCGGGCGATGCAGACCGCGCGCGAGCGGATCGCCGCCGCCGGCATTGCCAATGTGTCCGTCATGTTCGCCGCGATCTACGGCCTGACGGAGAACCAGGCTGGAGTCGACTTCACTTTCGAAACCGTGCCGCAACCGAGAATCTTCCAGTGGAACATTCTCCATCACGGCATGCTCGAAAAGGCATGTGTCGACATCGACGGCGTGCTGTGCCTCGATCCGACCGCCGAACAGAATGACGACGGCGTCGCCTATCAGAAATTCCTCTCGGAAGCCGTGCCGTTGCTGCGGATCACGCGGAAGATCGGTTATCTCGTGACCAGCCGGCTGGAAAAGTATCGTTCCTATACGGTCGAGTGGCTCGCGCGCACGGGAATTCAGTACAATCAGCTGATCATGCTGGATCTGCCATCGGCGGAGGAACGCCGCCGCCTCGGCGCGCACGGCGGCTTCAAGGCCGATTTCTACAAGACGAGCGATACGATCCTGTTCATCGAAAGCGAGAAGGAGCAGGCGCGCGCGATCGCGCGGATATCCGGCAAGCCCGTGTTCTGCGTCGAGACCCAGCACATGTTGCAGCCCGATACGCTATCGCTCGCCTATCTCGGGCAGAACGTCCGGACGGTCAGCCGCAAGTTTCAATCGCTGCAGGGCCAGCATGGCTTTACGGGCGCGCTGGAGAAGGTCGCGAAGCGGGCCTTGAAGCTGGGCTCGCGGTAGAACCGGGAGAGTCAGTGCTTGGCCAGAGCGCCCAACGATCGCAGCCGCGCCAGGGAATAGGCCGCGCACTCCCGCGCACTCAGTCCGCCGACAAGAAAAGCCTCGATCAGTGAGCGTATCGCGACGACATGGTTGGGCCTGCGCCGGTTGATCTCGAGCGAGACGAAGCGCGCGATGCTTTTTCGGCTCATCGCGCGTCTGTGCCGGGCAAGAAATCTCAGCGACGGCATCACGGAGGCCGTGCGGCTGACATTGGCCCCGGATTGAAGGTGATAGATCACGGTCGGGCTCGGCAAAAGAAACATCGCCGTCTGGTCCCGGATCATCCGGAATATCAGATCCCAATCCTGATGCCGCCGGAGACGTCCGTCGAACATGAACCTAACGGCGGTCTGGCGCGGCATCAGCAGCGTCGATGTCTGGAAGGCCAGGCTTCCGGTCAGGACAAAATGCAGTTTCTGGGCGATCGACGAAGTCTGCACGAAGGCGCTTTTGGGCAGAACGATGCCTTTCTCGCTGACGAGCGCCGAACTCGCCACCACGAAATCACGCTTCTGCTGCGATGCGTATGACGCAAGGGTCTTCAGGTGATCGATGTCCCACTCGTCGTCGGAATCGAGGAACGCGACATAATCCCCCTTCGCCAGGCGAATACCTGCGTTGCGGGCCACGGCGCCGCCGCCGTTCTTCTCAAGGCGCTTGTAAACGATGGGAACCGTCGAGGAGATCGTTTCGATCTTCTGCGGCGTGTCGTCCGTCGAGCAATCGTCGATCAGCAGGATCTCGAGCGGAGGAAGGCTCTGCCGTTCCACCGAAGCGATCGTCCTCGCAAGAAGTGACGCCCTGTTATAGGTCGGAATGATGACACTTATCTTCGTCATGCTCGGTTGTGTGGCGTCCGGAGATCAATTGCAGCGCACGAGGCTGGCGAGGCCCTTCGCGATGGCGATGTTGGCGGCTGGAGACAGGTGCACTCGGTCTTCCGTGAAGACCGGCTCGACCCCGCTCAAGGCCTCCTTGGGATCAAACACGGAAAGGCCCATTTCCTTTCCAAGCGCCTGCACGTCGCGTCGATAGGGGGCGATCATGGCTTCGGCGCGCGGATCCCCGATCGGCGGTGGCAACAGCAGGACGACCGTAGCCCCTTGCGCCATCCTGCGCGTCGCGATAAGTCGCATCACCGAATGGAACACATCGAGCGATACGACCCCTGTGGCGGAATGTCCGTAGTTGGTCGCATCGTTTGAGCCATACATCAGCAGCGCAACATTGACGGGGGGCACAGTCTGCCACCGCACCAGCCCATCGACAGAACGATCGCCCGGAAAGCCACGATTGACGACCTGCGCACAGCCGGCCAGGTCCGTCGCCAATGTTTCCGGATAAGGATTCGTGCTGCGCGTGAAGGACGCGCGATTGATCTGCGTGGGCTTGCCGGCGGGCGAGACGTCCATGCCGTAGGTCAAACTGTCACCCTCGGCTGCTATCACGCCTCCACGCGGCACCCGGATCTCCTTGCGTTCCTCAGCCCTGATGCCTGACATCGTGACGAGACTGCAGAGCAGGACGAATCCAAAACCCAAGCACAAATCGCGCCAGCCGCGGAGGTTGAGTTCCAGCTCACGAAGAAAATCACTCAGTGCTGCGACCATCATCATGCCTGCCTCCTTTTCAGGCCATGATTTAGCTTGATAAAGATTTATATACCGCACCTGCGAGATTGGGTAGCGACTTTGTTGTGAGACCGAAGAATGATGGACACTGCTGAGAGCATTCTGACCAAGAACAAAGGCATTGGTCCTGGCTTCAACATGATGCGACACGTCCTGTCGCTCGTCATTCTGGCGCATCACTGTCGTGTGGCCGTTGCTGGACTTTTTAATGGCGCGCCGTTTGTGAAGAAACTGGACGAGCCGGGAATGGCGGTGTTCGTCCTGAAGAATCCGACCGCGGTCGCCTATGACAAGGCGGCGGGACTTTCGGGTCTTGCATTCGGGAGTCTTCACGCCGGCGAAATCATTCAGGAGGTCTTGCGGCCGGGCCTGTTCGCATTGGTCGGTATGTTCTTCGCGCTGAGCGGGTTCCTCGTCACCGGCAGCGCGATGAGAAATTCCGAGATCAAATCCTTCGTCGCCAATCGCATCCTGCGAATTGTTCCGGCGCTTTCGGTGGAAGTCACGCTGTGCGCGCTTCTCCTCGGGCCACTGCTGACCCAGCTGCCGCTGAGCGAGTATTTCGGCAGCTATCAATTCTACCGCTACTTCGGAAACATCGTCGGCCACGTCACGTTCGAACTGCCGGGCCTGTTCGTGACCAATCCGTGGCCGGAGATGGTCAATGCGAACTTGTGGACCCTGCCGTGGGA